>Ga0265294_10005755_pt1 | contig 15067 bp, 15 predicted proteins | sample MunlanPumphouse3_FD_192504 | JGI IMG/M metagenome (GOLD analysis project Ga0265294, IMG submission 192504) | Groundwater microbial communities from a municipal landfill in Southern Ontario, Canada - Pumphouse #3 | ecosystem: Environmental > Aquatic > Deep subsurface > Groundwater | place... | reverse complement strand
TAGGCCACTACACCACAGCTCCACTTGATAAACTTTTAACAAACTAATCTTAAAATATTTTAAAAAAATGGTGGGCGATGACAGGATCGAACTGCCGACATCCTGCTTGTAAGGCAGGCGCTCTCCCAGCTGAGCTAATCGCCCTTATGGTGACCCCTATGGGATTCGAACCCATGTCACAGCCGTGAAAGGGCCGTATCTTAAACCGCTTGACCAAGGGGCCTTTTTAAATTTTGTAAATGGTGAGCCATCCGCGACTCGAACGCGGGACACCCTGATTAAAAGTCAGGTGCTCTACCAACTGAGCTAATGGCCCAAACTTAATGTCTCACAGTTATCTATCTTAACATGAGGATTTGCCTTATGTCAACTACAATTTCTGGTGAATATCCCGAGCGACGATAATTCCTGTAACCGAAGCCTGGATTAGCCCTCTGGTAATGCCTGCGCCGTCTCCAATGGTATATAATCCTTGGATTTCTGTTTCCAAATTATTCTTTACTCTCATCTTTGAAGAGTAAAATTTCGCTTCGACTCCATAAAGAAGAGTGTTGCGGCTATATAGACCTGGCGCAATATTATCAAAAGCGCGCAAGGTTTCGGTCAGTGAAGTCAAATATCGCTGGGGAAGGACAAAGCTCAAATCCCCTGGCACAGCGCTTTTTAAAGTAGGTATAGTGGTCGATTTTTTCAAACGGCTCTCATCAGTTCTTCTCCCCTTCAATAAATCACCTAACCTTTGAATGAGGATGCCTCCGCCTGTAAGCATATTCGCACATTTTGCAATATATTTCCCATACTCAATAGGCTGACTGAAGGGTTCGGTAAAATGAGTGGAAACCAACAGAGCGAAATTCGTATTAGGGGTTCTCAGTTCCGGGTTGGCATAACTATGCCCGTTCACCACGGCAATATTACCATCGTAATTTTCTTCCGAAACCACCCCCCCCGGGTTCATACAAAAAGAACGAACTTTATTTTCAAAGGTGTCCGAATAATATACCATTTTAGCTTCATATAATTCTTGGGTAAGATGGTCCATAATCGAGTTAGGTACTTCTACCCTTACCCCAATATCAATTTCATTATTTTCGGTCTTTAAGGCCAGTTTATTCGCTTGCTCAGACAACCATTGCGCACCTACCCGACCTGGCGCTGCAACAACAAAAGGCGCTGTAATCTGTTGTTTTTCCCCCTGTGGCGTAGTAAGCACCACTCCTTTTACTACATGATCTTCCGTAACTAAAATCTCCTCCACCGTAGTTAAAGGAAGGAACTCGGTTTGCGTTTCGGAAACCAGATACTCATACATACCCCTTAAAACTTCTAAACTTAGGTCTGTTCCTAAATGTCTTACCGGGCAAGGGATAAGTTTGATATTATAGCGCGAAGCTTCATACATTATATCGTCAACTTTTTTAATATTAAGCCCGTAAACCTCCTTATTTGCCCCGAAACGCAAATAAATTTGGTCGGCATAATCAATATATTCTTTAAGTGCATCCGTCGAAATATAATCGGTCAGGCGACCACCTACCTCAGGAGAAAGCGTCAGCTTGCCATCACTAAACGCTCCTGCGCCAGCCCACCCGCTCATGATTGAACAAGGTTCGCAGCGTACACAATGCCCCACACGAGGGAGCGGACAATGCCGATCCTCTAGAAGTTTGCCTTTGTCAATTAATAAAACATCCAGTTTTTTATCATATTTAGCTAATTCCAATGCGGCAAAAATGCCAGCCGGACCCGCACCTACAATAATTACATCATAATTGCTTTTCATGTATCTTTACCTCCCTTAAGCCAGGCCTTCTGATACTACATCTTCCCAACATAATAAAAGCGTGCTTCGTGATGAAAACGCACGCAAAAAACAAACAATGCATTTGTAATGATGTATTATTTCCTCAAACAACTGTTTTAATTTTAACATTGTGACCTCTTAAAGTCAAGCAAACGTCCTCTGCCACCTGACTACTCGGGAGCATGATGTTTATCTATATTAACAAACTTCGTGAATTCCTTAATAAAGCCCACCTCAACAGTGCCGGTAGGACCGTTACGGTGCTTGGCAATGATAATTTCGGCAATCCCCGGTTTTTCACTCTCCGGATTGTAGTAATCATCACGGAAAATAAACATAACCAAATCTGCATCCTGCTCCAATGCCCCTGATTCCCGCAAATGGCTAAGAGCAGGTCTTTTATCTTGTGTCTGCTCAACAGCACGTGAAAGTTGAGAAAGTGCGATCACCGGAACATTTAATTCCCTGGCTAAAGCCTTTAAGGAACGGGATATTTCGGAAATTTCCTGTTGCCTATTTTCCTCTCTGCGGCCATTATGCATCAATTGAAGATAGTCAATGATAATCAGCCCTAGACCTTTTTCCGCTTTTAAACGTCTGGCCTTAGCCCGCAATTCTAACACCGAAATAGCAGGGGTATCATCAATATAGATCTCCGCTGTAGAAAGAGGTTGAGCCGCTCTGGTTAGCCGAACCCATTCCTCGTCTAAAAGGCGTCCCGTTCTTAATTTATGTTGGTCAATCATGGCCTCAGAACTCATTAATCTTTGAACAAGCTGTTCCTGAGACATTTCTAAGCTAAAGATAGCTACGGGTGTTTTTTCTCTAATGGCCGCATTCTGAGCAATGTTTAACCCGAAAGAGGTTTTCCCCATGGCGGGACGAGCCGCAAGAATAATTAAATCGGAAGCCTGCCATCCCGAAGTCATATTATCTAAATCAGCAAAACAGGACGGTACCCCCGTAATATTACCTTTATTACCGGCCAAATACTCAATTTTTTCTAACGTTGAGCCTAAAACTTGTTTGATGGGGATGAGTCCGGAAAAATTCCTGTTTTCCGCTATTTCCAAAATTAGTTTTTCCGCATTATCCAAAAGTTCATAAGTGTCTTCTTGGTCTTCATAGCAACGATTAGCAATGTTAGTAGAAACACGGATCATCTTGCGCAGTATTGTCTTCTCTTCAACAATCTCGGCGTAATGTCGAATGTTCGCTGCGGTAGGGACGATATTCGCCACTTCCGCAATATAGCCCACTCCGCCGATCTTTTCAATATTATTTTGACGATGAAGTTCCTCTGTTAAGGTAATCATGTCTATGGGTTGACCGGCAGCTTCCAGACTAAGAATTGCTGAAAAAATAAGTTGATGTGCCTCTTTATAAAAATCCTCTGACCCCAGCATTTCTATAGCAACATACACTGCTTCCTTATCGAGCATCATCGACCCTAAGACAGCCTGTTCTGCTTCTAAATTGTAAGGAGGTAGCTTTTCTAACAGCATGTTCTAATTCCTCCACTCTTATAAAATGGGTTCTTAAAATAAATTTTCTTTTATCTCTCAGGAAATTTCGGCTAAGGCTTCCTGCACAGTGTTAACCATTACAACCTTTAGGTCCTCCGAATTATTCGGTACATCTGCTTTATTGTCTTGGGGGATAATAACCTTTATTATTCCGGACTGGCTTGCGCCATATAATTTTTCAAAAATACCGCCGACAGATTTCGCCCTGCCCTGGATAGATAATTCCCCGGTGACAGCAACATCTTGCCGCAAAGGTGTACCCGTTATCGCGCTATAGATGGCTAAAAATATGGCCATCCCTGCAGAAGGTCCGTCTATTTTCCCGCCTCCTACTACATTAACATGGAGGTCATAATTAAGTAAATCCTCTCCTGTTACTTTGCGCAACACGGAGGAAGCGTTGAAAACAGAATCCTTCGCCATCGAGCCTGCCGTCTCATTAAAGCGGATCTGTCCCTCTCCTTTTTTATGTGCAGGGAACGCGACGGCTTCAATTTCGATTACTGAACCTAGAAATCCGGAAACACCCAAGCCCAAAACACGCCCTATTTCCATCTGAGACGAACTTTTCACAGTAACGTATGGAGAAAGCCGCGAAATCTGAATGACTTCAAAAACGTCTGCTACAGTGACAAGCACTGTTTTGCCGTCAATATCGATAGACTCATCGCTCGTTTTCTGACGATAAAGGGCAAGCCCATAAGCATCCGCTAAAATATTATTCGCTTTCCGCGCCTCCACCGTATATTCACTGATAATGGCTGGAATATTATCTTCAAGTCTTACATTTAATTTTTGAGCAGCATTTTCGACAATTCTTTCTATATGATGCGGGGTCAGCGGTTCAAAGAATACTTCTGCGCAACGGGAGCGTATCGCCGAACTAATCTCCGACGCGTCCTTGGTAGTAGCTGCAATCAAGACAAAATCAGCTGGAGCTCCTTCTGTAAAAATCTTCTTAATATATTGAGGCACATTCGGATCATGCGGATCATAGTAGGCCGAATCAAAAAACACCTTCTTGTCTTCTAATACTTTAAGTAATTTGTTTTGTAAAACAAAATCCATTTCCCCTATTTCATCAATAAACAAGGCCCCACCATGTGCATCCGTAACTAAACCTAACTTAGGCTCCGGAATAGCGGTGTCTGCGAAATCCCTGCGTGCGCCCTGATAAATAGGATCATGTACTGAGCCTAGAAGAGGGTTAGTAATATCACGCGGATCCCATCGTAGAGTTGCCCCGTCAACCTCGATAAAAGGGGCATCTTTTAGAAAAGGAGAATGGTCCATATGCTTTACAATATCCAATACTAACCGGGCTGCTGACGTTTTGCCAACTCCGGGTGGTCCATATAGCAAGATATGTTGTGGGTAGGGACTGGCCATTTTCGCTAAAAAAGATTTTGCTGCCCGGTCCTGTCCGATTATTTCCTGCAAATTTTGTGGACGTAATACTTCCATCGCTGAGCGCGCTAACCCTGAAGCATTCTTTTTTTCCAGAATTGCCAGTCTTTTCAAGGTCTGTGCATTTTCCGGATTAGGTGCTTTTTCTTTGATTACTTGTAAACGCACTTCATTGATGTACTCATCATGCCGTTCTTGCATCTTTTCAATTACTAGTTGTTCTATTTCATCTTCCAAAGACTTTTTGGCAATTACTTCGGCAATTTTTTCTTCCATCTGCTCTATAAAAAGAGGAAAATTGGCTATTTCTTCATCAGTTAAAATAACGGTTGGATTTTCATAGACGAGACTCTTTAAGGCATGCGCCCTATCCTCTAATCGACTAGAACAAAGCAGTTTTACCGTGCCTAGTTTTGTTGCTTTTAAAACCATTTTATCAGATCCATAGATCTCGGAAAGCAATTCTAAAAGCGCGTCAATCTGGTAAGCCACTGCGGTTCCGCTATGGAACTGTTTATCGACAAATTTATCTTTGTTTTGAAAATAGGTACTGAGCAATTCTTCCATAGGCTGATCGAAATCCCCTTTCTATTACGCTTCAACAATTTTTACTTGTATCTTTACTGAAACCTGTGGATGCAGTTTAATGGTTATCGGATAGTTTCCTAATTCTTTGATTGTTCCCTCCATTTCTATTTTCCGCTTGTCAATTTTCAAACCGTTTTCTTTTTCTATCGTTTCCGCAATATCCCGGTTGCTAATCGAACCGAAGAGGCGTCCGCCCTCACCGGTTTTCACAGGAATGCTTAAGCTCACTTTTTTTAACTTAGCACCTAACTCCTGCGCCTGTTGCAATTCTTTTTCCTGTTTATTGTCCAAGTTTTTCTTTTTGCGCGCTAAATCTTCTAGATTTCCAGCCGTTGCCTCAATGGCCAACCCTTTCGGAAATAAGTAATTCCGGGCATAACCCTCCGCAACATTAATAAGAGCATCTTTTTTTCCTGTACCTTTAATATCTTGTTTTAAAATTACTTTCATACCTTATCCTCCTTACTCTTTTGCAATAGTTCTTCGAGCACATTCAAAAATTGTTTTTCCACTTCCTCCAAAGAACCGGGTAGTTGTGCAGCAGCAACGGTGAAATGTCCCCCCCCGTTCAATTTCTCCATAATGGTTTGCACGTTAATTTTACCATTAGAACGCGCACTTATGGCCACTCCAGTTCCTGTATCAAAAGGCCAGAGAACAAAAGTAGCATTAATCCCCGCAATACCAAGCATCGCATCAGCCGCTTTTGCTGCTAAGAGCTGTGCTTCAGCGGATGGTTCACTACTCATGCTGACCGCAATTTCCCCATAAAGAATCCTTGCTTTACTAACAACTTCTGCTTTCTGTAATACGATATGTAAATCATCCTGTAAAAGCTTTTGTACCGTCAGCGGATCTGCTCCTAAACTTCTTAAATATGAAGCTGCGGCAAAAGTTCGTACGCCTGTCTGATAAACAAAATTCTTTGTATCAACTGTAATTCCTGCTAAAAGCGCGGTTGCTTCTTCTTTGCCTAACTTTATCTCCTCACCCATATACTGCAAGAGTTCAGTAACTAACTCACTGGTAGAGGACGCATATGATTCTAAATAAACTAACTCCGCCTTGTCAAAAAATTCTTCACCACGCCGATGGTGATCTATCAGAACAACTTTGTCTGCTACGGATAACAGTCCCGGTTCCGGGAGAAGGGAAGGCTTGTGTGTATCTACCACTACCAATAATGTCCCTTCCTGAACTTTCCGTACAGCTTCTCCTGCTCTGACCAGATAATCTCCGAACTCCTCGGGAAATAAGTCAAATAGTTTCTCCGCTGCAGAATTTTGCGTATCCCTAACAAGCCAGACTTTTTTGCCCAAATCCCTAGCCGCTTTAAAAATTCCCACCGCTGCGCCCAAACTATCAAAATCCGCCATCTCATGCCCCATAATCAATACCTGAGAAGACTTTAAAAGTAATTCTCTTAACGTTTGGGCTGTATGGCGAGCCTTTACTTTAGTCCTCTTTTCTACAGTTAAGGATTTGCCACCGTAAAAACGCACTTTGCCCGGATATTTGACAACAACCTGGTCACCACCACGCTCCTGGGCTAAATCTAAAGCTAATTGTGCTAAATTACTTAATCTGCCGATCCTCTCTTCCCCTTTCCCTATGCCTAAGCTAAGGGTAAGCGGAATTTCATTCCCAAGCTCAAGAGCCCGGATTTTATCCAAAACAGTAAATCGCTCTTTTTCTGCCTGTTTCAACCCCCATTGCAGAAAAATAATGAGGTAGCGATCATCGGGTAACCTGCTGATAAACCCTTCGAATTTTTCCGCCCACTCGCGTAAGATTCTTTCCACCGCCCCCAAAAGCAGAGGTTTGGCTTCTTCCGGCATGATTTTTAAAACTTCTCCCCTGTTGTCTATTTGCGCAAAAGCTATCGCCGGTAAATAGCCCCTTTCTTTTGTATATAGCCTCAGCTCTTCTGAGAGATCTTGACAAGTCACCAAGACTACCTGTTCTTCTGTCCCTAAAAGTTCCTGCGTCTCAAAGAAAAGATATTTACCACCTATATTGCGTAGTGTCGTCATATGCAAAAGCTCAGGATGATCGTCCCCAGAAATAATCCTCTTCCCGGTAAGAAAAGAAAAGAGCGGATTTGCCCAGATGATTGTTCCTGTTTTACTTAACAAGCATATCCCCAGGGGCAGATTATTCAATAGAAGATCCTGCCAGTTTTGAATACGCCCCACGGCAATACTTCGCCATGGCCATTTGATGGGCAAAGACAAACACCACCTTTAATCTTGACTTCTAGAGAGGTGACGATAATTTAACAATAAGTCTAACAGTCCTACACTCATCAACGCTATAATAATATACTGTAAAAAGAGCACGGTTATAAGCACGATAATGATACGCGCCCCTATGCCGGAAAGTTTTTTACCAAAGAAAAAGGAAGTAACCGACAACCCCAAGACAAACAAGATCGGGGCATAAAGCAGCATAATATTCAATCCTACCTGCGATGCTGTCGGCAAGGCAAAGTAATCGCCGGCAAGATATGCCGCAAACCCAATAATAAAGCCCCAGGCACTCCACCAAGGAAGTCGCCATTGGCGAAATGGCGGTAAAACAGGTATGGATATCTTTAATCTCAACAAAACCACTTGGGCAATTACATAGTTTAATACGGCCGTCGTTAACGCCCATAACGCAAAAATAGCAGGAACTAATAAGGTTAGCGTATAGACAAAAGACTCCAGGACTTGCCGAGCTATCTCTTCTGTCAGCCCAGTTTGCCCACTATTACTAAAAAGTCCGAGCTTTTCATATAATTGAATCGTGGGCTCAATGCTGGCTCGTATTTGCTTAGCAAGATCAACCACATCAGCCCCGAAAATCCCCATCATTAACAAAATGACCAGTAGAAAAGAAAATACCGTTACTCCCGTACCTACCAGTAAAGTGAATGATGGCTTAAACCCTTTTTTAAAAGCATAGCCATAAAAAATTGCTAATGCCCCAAACTGCAAAATCAAAAAAACCGCTTGCAGAGGCTCCGCTAAAGTAAAAATAAGGAGACCTGCTACCCCTAAAGAGACCGCCCCCGCAGTCATCCCGTGACGCGTTGTTACAATTACAATCGGAATGGTCCAGAGCAAATCTGTAAACATTCTAATAAAAGGCAAATATATCCCGGCTAAACCCAGTATAGCCGTAATCGCAGCCATAAGCGCACCTTCAGCTAAAGCCTGGGTTCGCAATGAATTATTCACGCCTCATTATCACCTCTTTAGATCCCAATAATTCTTTAAGGCGGAAATATCGCCATACCACTCTTCCACATGGTTCTTTTCATCTAAAAGTAACTGGGTATTATTATAAACCTCTTTCTCTAAATGTCCAAAATTTAAACTCAGACGCTTTGTTAAAAGAAAGCAGGTGATAATCATCTTCGCTGATGCCTCGAGAAATTCCTCAGAGCCACCTTTGAGCAAGGCTTGATATAAATCGGCCTGGAAACTGGCTAAGTCTGCTTTTAAGCAATCTAAGGCTTCAATGTTGCGCGCAATATCTAATTGTGGCTGTGGCCCTCCCATCCTCCGGCCTCCTTAACAAGTTTTTAAACTGTTTTTATTACTGTTTTGTTAGTCCCTTTTAAATATTCTCTTTCCAAAAGCAAAGTCCTGCCCTCTAAATTTGGTGACTTTGAAAAATAAAGGGAGCGGTATGCTCCCTATTAATTATTTATTCTGTTGTATAAGGAAGCAAGGCAATATTTCTAGCCCGCTTGATGGCAATAGTCAGCTGACGCTGATGTTTAGCACAATTGCCGGAAATGCGACGAGGTAAAATCTTGCCTCGTTCCGTAACAAACTTACGAAGGCGGGCAACCTCTTTATAATCAATATCTTCAACCTTTTCCCCACAAAAATTACACAATTTTTTGCGCGGGCGGCGAACTCGTTCACGTTTCATTTCTTCCCCTCCTTAGTCATTTAATATTAAAAGGGTATATCCTCTTCGTTATACTCTACTTCACTACCAATCGTACCGACATCCTGTGTATTCGTGCTCCCACGTTTATCTAAAAAACGAACATTATCTGCTACGACTTCAGTTACCCAACGGCGCTGACCGTCCTTAGCCTCATATGTTCTAACCTGAATTCTTCCCTCCACGGCGACAAGACTGCCCTTGCTAATATAATTGGCACAATTCTCAGCTTGCTTCCGCCAAACAACTATCGGAATAAAATCCGCTTCCCGTTCTCCCTGCTGGTTAGTAAAAGCGCGGTCGACAGCAAGAGTAAAAGATGCCACCGCCACCCCATTAGGAGTATAGCGTAATTCAGGGTCTTTAGTTAACCTGCCTATTAATATTGCCCTATTTAACATACAAATCACCATCCTCGGTATCTATAATACCGATATTTAATTATCCTTACGAATAATCATAAAACGAAGAATTTCGTCGGTAATCTTTAAAACACGATCTAACTCTTCTGCCGTTGCGGGGGCTCCCTGGAAAGTCACTAAAAAATAATATCCTTCACGGAAATCATCGATTTCATACGCTAACCTTTTTTTGCCCCAGCTGTCTACAGTAGTTACTTCTCCATCGTTGTTATTAATCAAAGCTGAGAACTTATCTACTACTGCCTGAACTTGGTCTTCTTCTAAGTTGGGTCTAATAATGTAAACCATTTCATAGTTACGTTTCAAAACATTCACCTCCTCCCCTCGGACTAAGCGGCCCCACCACCTAGATGGAGCGGGGATATTTCAACATCAAGGTATTATAGCACATCTTACTTCAGCGCGCAAGCCTAATTGCCTACCTTCATCTACACCGGAGCCTCCGGCGGGACTTGTTTAATGATTTTTTTTACTGATTTTTCAAAGGAAGGTCTGTCTAACCACACTTGTCGTTCGCATTTTAAGCATTTAATGCGAAAATCCATCCCCGTACGCATAACCTCCCATTGATCATTGCCACAGGGATGTTTCTTTTTCATTTTTACAATATCTCCCACATAAAAATGTGTCATTACTCAATCACGCCTTTTCTAAAACTTCTAAGCAAGCTGCTGCCTCTTTACGTACCCATGGATCTGCATCCTCTAAACAAGCTTGCACATTTTCCAGAGCCTCAATTACTCTGAGCTTGGTTATAACCTCTAATGCTTTGACCCTGAGCGGCCAAGCCGGATCGTTCAGACATAACGCTACCTCTGGCCATAAATCACGGCACATAAATTCGGATACCGCCTGTAAAGCCGCTTTTTTTAAAGCCGGCTCTTCATCCTTTAAGGCCGCCATTAATAAGGGTTGACATTTCGGATAATGACTCAACGTTAAAAGTTCCAAGATTTGCGCCTTTACTTGAGGTTTGGCTTTTTCGTAAGCTTCCAAGAGGGACTCCTGAGCGAGATAACCCATTTCCAATAATACTTCTCCCGCCCTCGCCGGCTGCACTTCACCTGCTAAAAGCTTTTCAATCAAACAGGGCACAACAAGCCGCGGCGTATGGTTTTTCAAAGTGCTTGCCACAATTAATTGTATAGTATCATCTATATGCGCCAATAATTTTACCAATGCTTCCACGGTATCACGGGAAGGCAAATATTCCAAACAAGAAATCGCATGATTGATTTCTTCCTTGTTTTCTAACTGTTCGGTAACGTTCTTGTTATTATCTGCAAAAAGCGACCGTACCAAGCTGCGCGCTTTTGTCTTATCAACTTGTGGCAGTATTATTTTGCTTAATTCCCAACTACACGCAAAATCTAATAGTTTTAGTTTTTTACATAATGAATTAGAAAACTCCGCCGGACTTTCTATAATCTCTTTTTCTAAAATCGGCAACTCCGGTATTTTTACTTTTTGCCAGAACCAAGCCACACTATTACCTCCTAATCATTTACAACCAAAGTGTCAGCATTTGCCCCGTTAAGATTGAGAATAGCGTCGTAAAAGAAGGGATTAGCTGGGCTTCGCTGATTGTCATTAATACTGCACTTAAAAAAGACGGCTCTGTATGCGGAGCAATATTCAACAAAGGGCTACATAACCCTATAATAATCGTTAAAATAAGTACTCTAATTAATAATCCGATACAGACGCCTCCTATTCTGTTAATTGATCCTAAAAATGTATCCTTCGTAAGGCTGGTAAAAAAATAAGATAGTAGACATAGGCCTTTGTTGATAACAAACCAGATCAAAATGATAGCCAAGAGATTTATGACTATGTTCGCTAAGAATAAATATAAAACATCTCCGATACTGGCCTCGGCCGCCTGCCTGAACTTTTCCCCCATGCCTTGAGAAAATTCTAACAATTGCGCCTTCAGTACTTCTGGCAATTGCAGACTTTCCCAAGCTGCTGTGCTGGATTCGGAAAGAGGGGCTGTCCCTATGGGCAACTCGCTTACTGCTTCCGAGAGAGCTAATCGTTGCTCAAAATAATGAGAAAGTTTGCTTGCATACTGATATTTTGCCTCCAGCCACTCAACAAAATAAGAATGGGTTTTTATCGCTATAAACAGCCCCAAAATACTACTGCATAAACCAACCAGACTATTTAAGAGCCCTTTTTTATAGCCCTTAATTATTCCAAGTAAAAGAAAAACTATCAGCAACAAATCTATCAGATTTAAATTCATAAGGCTCCCCTCCTGCGTTAAAATTTCGTCATTTCTAACAAAATTCCCTGCTGTGGTAAGCCACAAAATAAAATCCCCTGAAAAAGGGAGGCAAACCTACCCCAACTTTTAATCTAAGGTTTTTTCTTTAATTATTTTTTTAAATTTCTCACGGGAAGGCGCTGTACCCACAATGGTTAAAACATCATTAGCTTTAAACTGTAGATTTACCGGCGGAGAGTATATCTCTTCTCCTCCCCTATGTATGGTCATAATTGTTGTCCCCGTAAGGTGTCTAAGATTAGTTTCCGCAATGGTTTTATCGATAATCCATGACTGTTTCGGAATCAATATTTCCTCTATTTGTTGTAGGATTGAGGCTTTCTGAAAGGATAATTCCAAGAAGCTGGAAAGCTCCTTTTCTAGCTCCTTATCCAAAGCACGACGTTGACTCAGCAAATTATTAATTCTGTTTTTATGATCCATTATTTCCTGGCGTTCATTGTACTCTCTAAGATATTCCCTGGCTAATTCGATTGATTTAACCATAATTCCACTGCCTGTAATCGCTTCGACTACCCCAATGTTTTGTAAAAGAGCAATACTACGACGAATAGTTTCTGGAGACACATTATAGGTACCGGCTAACAAAGACCGTCCTGATAGTTTTTGGTCTACACGAAACTCCCCACGGGTAATTCTCCTGGCAACATCAATGGCAATTTGTTCATAACGTGACTCACCGGAATCAACACGCAATTGCATTTTTTACCTCCACAAAATATTCATTAATTCTTTTTACTCAGAACAAATTATAGTTTACCCTTATTGCACCCTCGTTATTTCTGCGCCTTTATCGCCATAATGAACAGAAATAGTTACTGGTGCCAAGCCATTAAGAAACATAACTTGACCTTTTTCGGTTACGATCGCTATATTTTTATTACTTGTATTCCAAATAGCCTCTGCGGTCACATCTTTATTGGTACCATTATTAAAATAAGCCACTGCCTTTAACTGATTAACACCTTTAATTAATTGCCCTTCTAATTCTACTTGCTCTAGTCTCGGTTGTAAATCTTCCGGTCGCACTTCAACGGTAACTGAATCCCGAAAACCAAAACCTTGTGCTGTAATTGTTGCTCTCCCGATCCTTCCTGTAAATGTCAGGACCCCTTTATCTACTTTGGCCACCAGCGATTGGCTGGAATACCAACTTATTTGTGAAGTTACGTCTGCCACACTGCCTCCACCTTTAATCGCCAACCCTGTCAATTGAAGTGGCTGAAAACTAAAAGGAATATGATGCTCTTTAATTCGTAACTGGTATACTTTATGCGCATATCTGCCTGAACCCCACTCCCAGTTAATACCGTTAGTGTATCCTGTTAAATTGTCTGTCAACCCTTGAAAACTTGCTAATAAATTGACTTGTCCGGGATTAGGTGAAAAATAAATCGTCCCCTCATAATAACTAGCCGTTTCTGGAGTTAAGCTTGACCACTGCACCTGATCCGTAACCTCTCTTGTTTGCCCGTTTTCATAAATGCAGTAGACTTTAGGCGTTAAAAGGACCTCCTCACTAATAGGGTTATAATTAATATACAGTTGGCGAGGATTAGGCTTTTCTCTTGGCGGTACATTTACTGTAATCTTGTCTTCAATTGTCAAATCTCCTTCGCCGATACCGGTGACAGTTATATCAGCAGTCCCTGCTTCCCCGGTAAAGGTTATGACCCCTTCTTCGGTAATCACAGCTACTTTCACATCGCTCGAAGTCCACTTTAGATTTGTGGTTTGCTCCAATTGCGAACCATCATTATATTCGGCTGTTACAGAAAGTTGTAAGGGGGTATTATCCCACACCGGTGTATAATTCAAACTTTGATTAATCTTAATGTTCTTCAGGATGCGACCCACTTGAAGCAATCTTTCATGGTGATAGCCCCCAAAGGAAACCTTGATCGTGGCAAATCCCGGCTCGCCGGTAAATGTGAGCACACCTTCACCACTAATATTGGCAATATTTCTATTGCTGGAATGCCAATTGGCGCCGGCCGGCTCTAAATCTTCTTCCGTACCATCCTGCATTACGGCAACGAGGGTTAATTGCTGAGCTAAGGAAGAATACTTAATTGTTTCTTCCTTAAGCTTGATCCCTTTCGGTCTAAGTGTCGTCTCTTTATCAGCAGTTACCGTAGTGTTGACAAAATCAGAAAAGGCTCCCGAAACTGCCTTGATGGAAACATATCCTTCCTCGCCGGTAAAAGTTACGATTCCTTCATTGTTTACCCAGGCTACCCAAGGATTAGTACTAAACCAGGTAGCCTTATCCTCCGGACCATAATATCGCGTTGTACCATCACTAAATTTCCCCTTAACCAAAAGGCGGTAAGGGTTTTCGCTATAAACCAGCGTTGATTCAATCGACAGGCCTTTAGGCCAGGCTTTGACATTTACAGTTTCTTTACCACTTACCACGCCTTTATTCACAAATATAGTGACCGGGCCTTCCTTGCCCGTAAAGGTCAGTGTCCCACGGCGCGATACTTTCGCAATAGAAGAATCTGAAGTTCTCCAGACTAAATCTTCACGGATTTGTTGTTTTATTCCGTTAGAAAGTGTCCCTGTCACAGTTAAGGAAATTGGCTTTTCCCCAGCAATAATCTCCTCATTGATTTCCAGACCAACGAGCTCGAGTGCGTTTAAAGAAAAAGGAATCAGAAGCAAAACGAAAGTAAGAAAAAACAGACAAAACTTGCGCATTTTTTTCACCTACTTTACCATCTTACACAAATTATACCATGTTATTCAATAATGTGTCGAAAATATTATGTAAAAAAGACATCCAGAATATCCTGAATGTCTTATGTTAGCTTGGTTGCGGGAGAAGGACTTGAACCTTCGACCTCCGGGTTATGAGCCCGACGAGCTACCAACTGCTCCATCCCGCGATAAAAAAAATTTCTCTTCATTTTTTAGAACTTATTCATCATAACATAGAATCGAGCCTAATGCAAATAGCCTTGAAACTGTGCTATTTAGTAATATAGGCTATGCCTAATGTACCGGGGCCAACATGAAGTCCAATGACAGGTCCTATAGGGCGAAGCTGAATCTCTAGATCCGTATTTTTCTGCAATTGCTCCAC
>Ga0265294_10005754_pt1 | contig 15071 bp, 13 predicted proteins | sample MunlanPumphouse3_FD_192504 | JGI IMG/M metagenome (GOLD analysis project Ga0265294, IMG submission 192504) | Groundwater microbial communities from a municipal landfill in Southern Ontario, Canada - Pumphouse #3 | ecosystem: Environmental > Aquatic > Deep subsurface > Groundwater | place... | reverse complement strand
GGTGGTCAGAGTTTGCTGTGTGGCTGTAGAAGGGCGCGAACTGTCCGAACGCCTTGGTGACGCGTTTAAAGCTTTGGAGCTGAAATCCGAGCATATTCTGGTCATCAGTTCGCCTTTGAATGGCGGTTTTTTCTTTGTGACTAAAACTCCGGCGTTGTCGGTTCGTGAATTAGCGTCCGCGCTGGAATTTGATGCGCAGCAACAGGTTTTGCAGTTGCCGCAGGATTTTGATCTTCAGTTTGTCAGTAAGCCGGCAGGTGAAGGTGAGCTCGCGGTTTCAGTTTATGGATTTCCGTCGGGTGCGCTGTTGGACTGGTGCCAGGCGTTGAAGATACGAAGGCGGCGCGCTGACGAATTCATTTATCCGCTTTTGGCGTTGCCTGAACTGCCACCGGAAGAAAAAACACGGTTGCCCGAATTTGATCAACTTTTTTATTGGAGCAACAATTCCTGGCATCCGGCGACAACGGAAACTGTATGCAACGAACATCTTTTGAAGCTACTGAAGGAAGAGGTTGTTTTTGCTCCGGAACTCGGAGATGATCGTAGTTATGAGGAATTTATCACCGTTTTGACTTTGGCACGTTATGCCAGTAAGCAGGAATTTTCCAGAAAACGGGCAGGACTTAGGGTGCTGCAGGTAGAACTCCGCCCGCAGCGTTTGCGTTCATTAATCAGTACAGCTGTAGTACTGGCGCTGATTATTGCGGGTTGTCTGGGATTCAACGGTCTCAAGCACGTGGTGAAATTCAGAAATGAATATCAGCAACTTAATCAACAAATTGCGGTACAGACCAGAAAAACCGAAGGAATCAGAACCAGAACCCGTGCCAAAGAGAAAGAATATAAAGAGATGGTCCGCGTAAACGAATTGAATATTGGTGATCGCGAGTTGCTCTTTAATCTCGGTCGCTTGTCGGAAGCGCTACCACCGCAAGCATTGGTAACCAATATGCGCTGGAATGAAGCCGGCGTCGATTTGAGTATTCAAACTTCGCAGCAAAATCTTGATCTGGCCGCAGCGTTGCGGCGACTTACGGATTTCAGAGTAGGTACGCTTCAAAATCGCCAGATGAACGAAACTATAATGATGATTTCATTAAAATTGAACCGCCTGGATAAGGATAAATAACTGTGTTCGAAAATCTATTGAAAAAATTCCGTGAATCTCAGAAGGCAAAAATTGGATTTTGCATCGGCGGGTTGCTTTTTTCCATTATCTACCTGCTTTGGATGTTCGGCGGTAATATTGAAAGTTGGATACCAAGCAGCAAACGGCTGGAGGACGCGCGGCAAAATCTGAAAAAAGTTTCTGAAAGTGTTAAAGAGCAGGAAGCACGGGAAAAGATTTTCGCCGATGCCGAAAAATTGTATAAAGCCAACCTGGAAAAATTCTGGGATGAAAAAAAACATGGCATTGCCAGCGTAGAACTTCGCAAAAAGATCGAGCAGTCCGCACAACGGGCAGGGATTAAGCTCGGCAGTGTCGGCGCAGTTCGCCAAAGCAGAATCAATAACGATTTGCACTTTCTGGAAATTGATATGAGCGCGACAGAAACTTTAGAGCTGCTCACCTTGTTTCTGCGCGAAATATATAAGGAAACCCCGGAATTGCATTGGAAACGCGCCGATTTTCGGCATGAACATCTGCAGAATTCGGAAAGGCTGGTGTTCAGCGGAACCATTCGTCTGATTGGAATAGAACAAAATGACGGAGAACAATAAAACATGAAAGCACTATTGATTGTTTTAAATTTGGCGCTGGCGCTGGGGGCGCTTTGGGGCGTGTCAAGTTTGTTTAAAACTGAGGAAAAAGTGGTTTATAGTGCCGGACGCGAAAGATCGGAAAGCCGTCCGGAAAGCAGAAACAAAATTGTCGGGACAACGCCCAAGGCAATCACCGCAGAAGATGCCGAACTGATGATTACCCGTAACAATCTGTTTAATATCAACCGTTGTCCGGATGCCGTGGCCGGGCGCGGCGGACGTACCGCCAATACGCAGTTGGCGCTGGTCGGTATTTATAAAGTCGGGCCTAATCAGGGAGCAGTGATCAGGCAGACCAGACAGGCCAGGCGGAATTTTTTCACCAGAAATAATAACAATCAGCAACAACAGGCTGCGCCACAACAGTTTTTCAGGATCGGGGACACTTTGGAAAATGGTTATACTCTGAAATCAGTCGGCAGCAACAGCGTTACGCTGTCACGCAGCGGTAGCAATTTGGAACTTCAACTTGAGTCTGCCGGACAAAATGTGACTGCCGCGCAGGCATCACAGCAAGCCGCAGCTCAAAGACCGCGCAATGCAGCAGAAATGCAACAAATGATGATGATGGGACAGATGCGAATGATGCAGCAAATGATGATGCAGCAGAACCGGATGGTACAACAGAACGCAACGTCCGGTACGCGGCAGCAGCCGCGAACCAGAACCAGCACACGAAGATAATTTTTTTAATAATAAACAGGATAAAAAAAATGAGCAGAATTCCACTACGTAAAATAAGCGGCAGAATATGGGTTTCCGGCATTGCCGGATTGTTGCTGGGGTTAAATAACGGCTGTCATATGTTTTCAAAGGATGAAGATACGGATGAACCGAAAGATCATTTTGCGTTTATCCAGAAACAAGACGCCAAAAGCTATACAGAAAGAACTACATCGGTTCAGGACATGATTATTCCTGAAGATGAACTTTTTTCAGAAGAAATTCAGAAGGAAGCGGAAAAACTTTCGCAAGGTTATGCGGCATCTCCTCCCAAAACCGCCCGTCTGCAGAAGCGTGCACCTTTCTACGAGGATTTTATTGTGCTGGATGCTGATGAGCGAATTGAAGTTATGCTCACATTTAATGCCGCACCGCTGGTGGACGCGCTTCCGGCTTTCGCCGACGTGTTGGGGTTTAATTTTACTGCCGACAGCGATATTAAAAATCTGATTACGCTTAATATCAATTCTACCATGACCAGACGTGAATTGTGGGAAACTATGGAGGAAACGTTGAAAGTCGCCGGTGTCGGAGTTATGAAAAACGGGCAGTTTCTCCAGTTTGTACCGGCTGCTAAAATGCCGGCCGGTAGCGGTCTCAACCGATATGGCAATCGCTTCAACGCCAATTATGACATTATTTCATACGCTTTGAAAAGCGCTAATGCCAAAGAAACCGCAGCTCAGTTAAAACCGTTTTTAAGTAAAGAGGGCGCAATAATTGAGTTGACCCGGCAGAATGTCCTGGTTATCAGTGATAACAGCAGCAACACTGCCAAATTGATGGAAATATTGGAAGCGGTCGATCAGCCGGGACGCGTCAACTGGCCGCGCGCAGTGATTTACTGTCGCAATGTTAAACCATCGAAGATCAGTACGGAGCTTTCAAATATTCTGCCGATGCTCGGTTTGCCGGTGGTGTTATCCACCGACCGCGCCGAGGAGCCGGGAGCGGTTCGGCTCAGCAGTATCGACCGGTTGCAATTAATTGCAGCCACTGCGGCTACCGAAGAAGCTGTTGAAGAAATAAAAAAATGGATTCACATTCTCGACAATGCCGAATCTTCTGATCAGGAACGCGCCTATATCTACAAAGTTGCCAATGGCAAAGCTGAAGAGCTGGTTCAGGCGTTGTCGGTAATTTTTACGACCCAGGGTTCCACTTTGACGGTTGATACCGCTTCCGGCGATAATCGTACTCAACAGTTGACCACGCAGACTACTCGTACGCCAACCACTCCCGGAACCACTGCTGCCGACCGCAATTCGACCAATGCCATGCTTAATACCCAAATTGACCGCGCCTCGGGTGTATTTGATAATCCGGTACGGATATTTGCGGACGGCGTTCATAACCGATTGGTAATTCGCACCACTCCGCGCACTTACGCCACAATCAAAGCATTGTTGGATCGTCTGGATGTCGTTCCCGCTCAGGTTTTAATGCAGGTTTTGATTGTTGAAATAACCCTGGGTAAGGGTACTGAGTTCGGAGTTGAATTCAATAATAAATCAGTCGGCAACCATCTCGGCACTTCAGTCGGAACGAATTACAACAACATGACCGCAGGTGAAGATGAAGCGCCTAAGGAAGGTTTTTCGCTGGGACTTTTCAATCCCAGCAACCCGGAAGAAAAATTTGGGTTTCTGCGGGCATTGGCGGAACGTCAAAATGTCAGTCTGATTTCCAGTCCCCAACTGGTGGTCACCAGCAATACCGAAGCGGAAATCAGGGTCGGCGAGCAGGTTCCGCTCCTGCAATCCGATATCACCAATACCAGCTCAGCAGGTTCCATGAGCCGTTCATATACCTACAAAGAAACCGGCATCATTATGAAAGTTACCCCTCAGGTAACCAGCACTGATTTGATTTCATTGCAGCTGGATCAGACCGTTTCAGAAGCCATCCAGAATAAGATTACCAACGCCACAGAGACTCCGGTCATTAAAGAACGGGTATTGAAAACCGCAATGACGGTAAGTAACGGGAAAACCATGGTAATCGGCGGGATTATTCAGGAACGAAAGGAAAACAATCTTAAATCGATACCGCTGATTGCCGACATTCCATTTATCGGTGAATTGCTGGGCGATAGTATTTTAAGCGCTAAGAGAACTGAAATGCTGGTACTGATTACCTGTTATATTGTCAACGAAAGAAGCCAGATTAAAGATATGATATCGCGCTACAACGACGCCGTCAAGGCTTTGAGTGTCTTTGAGGAATCGCTTGAAGAACGCAAGCTTGAATCTGCCGTTAAAGTCGATGTGATAAAAAAACTTGATCCAGTTATCAGCGCAAATAATGATGCGGAGTAAACCGGATGGCGACAAATATCTACAGCAATTACCATAATCTTGATCAACAGCTTACGCTACTGAATGATTTGCTGAGTGCGCGAGCACCGGAATACCATGAGATGGTGGAAGCCTCGGGAAAACGCGCGGCAGACCGGCTGTTGCTGGAAAACGGAGCTATAACTGAACCGGAGCTTACCGGAGTTTATGCGGCCGCATTGGGAATTGAACCGGCTGACGAAGACGAGCTGGAAATCCCGGAGCATTATCCCGGATTGTCAACCGAATATCTCAATACCAATCTCTGCCTGCCGTATCGTTGGGATGAGGGCATCATGCAGTTATTGATTTGCGATCCTTATGACATTCATAAACATGTTTGCCAAGTTCGGCAGGCACTGGCGCTGGATTGCCATTTTATCATGGTGCGAAGAACGTATCTTGAACGATTGTTGAGCCGCAACCAGCAGGAAGATACCGAGAGCGTCGAATCCCAAATGCTGGCAGAAGATGAAAATACCCTGCGTTCGATGGCCGGTGAAGCAAGAATCGTCCGCTTGGTCAATGATATTTTCAGCCGGGCTATTGAATTGGGCGCCAGCGATATCCACATTGAACCCGGCGAAGATAATGTTGCAGTCCGTTGTCGTGTGGATGGTGTTTTGACTGAAATTATGAATACTCCCCGCACTCAATTTCCCGCTATCTCGTCACGCATCAAGTTGATTGCCGGACTTAATATCGCGGAAAGCCGGTTACCCCAGGACGGACGTACTAATTTTCAGCTTGGGCGCACCAAACTTGACATGCGGGTCAGCACTATTCCGATTCTGACCGGCGAGAGCATTGTGTTGCGTCTGCTCAACAGCGAAGCTATAACCTTTGATCTGAAAACGTTGGGAATGTCGCCGGGACACCTGAAGCAATTTGATGAGCTGATCCGGATTCCGCACGGCATGATTCTGGTGGTCGGCCCAACCGGGAGCGGCAAAACCACCACGCTTTATAGCGTTATTTCACAACTTAACGACAATCGGAAAAAAATTATTGCGATCGAAGATCCGGTTGAATATAAGATGGCCGGCTTGTGCCAGATGCAGGTAAATGCCAAAGTTGGAGTGACTTTCGCTTCCGGACTGCGCTCGATAGTCCGCCAGGATCCGGATATTATTCTGGTCGGCGAAATTCGTGACCGTGAAACCGCTGATATCGCAATTAACGCGGCGCTGACCGGGCATCTGGTTTTGAGCACACTTCATACCAATGACGCGGTTGGCGCGGTAACCCGCCTGATTGATATGGGCGTGGAAAGTTTTCTGGTGGCATCCGCCCTCTATGGAGTGCTGTCTCAGCGTCTGGTCCGGAAAATCTGCAAAGTCTGCGGCGGCTCCGGCAGCGATACGGCCGGATTGCGCTGTCGCACTTGTAACGGTTCCGGATTCAAAGGGCGTAGCGGGATTTTTGAACTTTTGCGGATGAACGACGAAATCAGACGCGCGGTCAATACCAACCTGCCGAGCTCTGAAATTGAGAAACTTGCAGTCAAAAACGGGATGGTGACTCTTTTGGAAGACGGACACGCCAAAGTCAGAGAGCAAGTCACTACGGCTGAGGAATTGGCTCGTTCTACTTCAGAATTATGATGAAATCGATGCGGATCAACAGCTTAAGGAGCAAAATAGTTCATGGCGCTTTATAAATATATTGCTGCGGCAATCGGACGTGAAACGCAGGAAGTTGTGATTGAAGCGGATAATGCCGGAGAAGCGCTGAATAAATTGCGTTCCAGCGGTTTGCGCCCGGTACGCTTTTGTGGTGAAACTGACGTTGCCGCCGGTGCTAAATCGTTTATGACACGTTCCAAGGTCGATGCTTATGAGTTTACCGAACAGCTTGCGCCGCTGCTGGTAGCCAATATTCCGCTGGAAAGGGCGCTCGGCATTATTACTGAAACCTGCAGCAATGAACATCAGCGGCAATTTGTCACAGCGTTGCGCCAGGGGCTTCATGAAGGGAAAAAGTTTTCTGGGCTGGTACGTTCCTACGGACCGGTATTTCCCGGTTTTTATGCCAATCTGATTGAAACCGGCGAGGAGACCGGATGTTTGCCGGAAGTTGTCGACGAACTGCGTCGTTTTATGGCTGAAAGCCGTGAATTAAAAGAATTTATCATCACCAGTTCGGTTTATCCGGCAGTGGTTTTGGGCCTGATAATTATCGTTACTATTCTGATGTTTACGGTTTTTGTGCCGAAGTTTGCGCAAATATTTGTTGATATGGGGCGCGAACAGCCTCCGTCAATGGTCTTTTTATTATTTATGAGCGATCTAATGCTCTGGTCAATGCTGATACCGCCACTGGCGTTGATTGGCTGGCTGGTGGTTAAATGGCGCTACGGGGCGGCACGGATTAAAGAATGGCGCAGCCGTATGGTATTGAAAATACCGGTTTTCGGAAAATTGCTGGTTGAAATTGAAAATGGCAGATTTATTCAAACGCTGTCGATTCTGGTTGCCAATCATGTTGATATCATCCGCACCGTCAGGATTGCCACCAAGGTTATTCAGAATCAGATTATCCGGGAAAGCTTCAGCAACCTGGAGCGTCGCCTGAAAGGCGGCGAAAAGCTTTCGGCAGCCATCAGCGGTAATCCTTTCGTGCCGCCCGGAACCGCGGCCAAAATACGAGTTGGCGAGGAATCCGGTTATGTCGGCGAAATGTTGAAGCGTGTGGCCGAACACCTTGAAGAAAATACCCGGCGGAAAATCAAGCGTATGCTCAGTATTTTTGAACCGGCAATGATTGTTTTTCTCGCCGTTCTGGTATTAATTGTAGTAGTTTCAATATTTTTGGCCATCATGGAAATCAATCAGGTTAATGCCTGAATAAAATCAGATAAAAAACATAAAAAGGAGCAGTGCAAAATGAGAAAAAAAGAGTTGAAAACAGTCGGATTCACGCTGATCGAAATCGTCGTTGTAATTGTGATTTTGGTGATGCTGGCCTCAATCGCGACCCCGCTTTACATGCGTCACGTCACCAATGCCAGGATAAGTACGGCGACGACCCAAATCAAATTACTGGAACAATCCTTGATGGATTTCAAGCTGGATATGGGCAGATATCCGGATACCGCCGACGGCTTGCAGGTTTTGTTGGAAAATATCAATCAGGATGAAAAATGGAAAGGTCCGTACATCAAACCCAATATTCCCAAAGATCCGTGGGGTAATGATTATGTCTATGTCTGTCCCGGGGAACACGGCGAATTTGATCTCAGCAGTTATGGCGCGGACGGACAGCCGGACGGCGAGGGCGAGGATGCCGATATTAATAACTGGAAATAAGAACCAATTGGTTCATCAGTCAGGCTTTGATTTATGGCGATAATATGTTTCGGAAAATCTTGCGACGCGAAATTGGAATATCTTGCGTTTAAAATTTGCGCGCGCATAATGCGCGCGCGAATTTTAGAGCCTTCTGCACATATGCGAAAAAGCTGTTTCACCCTGCTGGAAATTGTTGCGGTAATTGTGATAATGATGATTGGAGCCGGAGTTGCTGCCGTATATTTGCGTTCCGGTTCAACTACTGTAGCATTTGAACAGGCGGCGCGGGAGTTCAAGGCTTTTACGGTGCGTGCTCGTGTTCAGGCGATGGAACTGGGACGTGATCGCGTGATCTTTTTTTATCCTTCCGAAAGGGTTTTTCGTGCCGGCGAACCCGAAATCATTGAGCGCGACGAAACAACTGCAATTCTGATTGATCCGCCGGCGGATTTGGTTTTTGAAAGCGATTCCAGCGATTGGCAGGACCCGGAAAATTTTGCCAAATTGAGTTGGAAACTCCCTGACGGTTACGAACTTAATCCGGACAGCGAACTGGCAATGAATACTTTTGTCGGGTATGATGACGCCCTTGAAGTTTTTCGTTTTTTTCCTGACGGCGGCGGTTCCGGAACCCGCAATTTTGTGATGAGTTTTCAAGGGTTGAAAAAGGTTTTCTCCGTTTCGGCGTTGACCGGATTAATAATCGAAAAAGAAAATGAAGAATAAATTTATGAAGTTGATCCACTATGACCAAATCTAACCAGAAGTTTACGCTTATCGAAGTGATTGTTTCGTTGGCAATTCTGGGGCTCAGCTTGGTGGCGTTGCTGACCCTGGCCAATTCTTCGCAGCAGCGGCTGTTTAAAGCACGTGAGCTTTGGCAGAATATTCATATGTTGACTCAGGCTGCGGAATATTATCTGCTACTGCCGTCTGAGGAACCGGAACCGATTACCAGAGAATTTTTTGATTATCCGGATTTTGCGGTTAACGTCCGGTATGAAGATGCCGAAGATATTTCCGATGATTTCACCGGAATTGTCGGGCAACCGCCGCTGCGCTGCTGCATTATCGAACTGGTCCGCAATTCGGATCGCCAACCTGTTGAAACCATAAAAGTTGACCGGATTATTTATGATAACACCACGGAATAACGAATCGGGGTTTTCGCTCCTGGAAATGATTGCGGCTACGGCAATTATGGCGTTAGTCGCGCTGCTGGTCGGCACCTCGGTTAATATTTTTTACCGCAGCTATATGCAGGCTCAACGTATCGGCAATGAATTGTCCCGCAATCAGGCCATTGACCGCATCGCTGACTCCTTTATGGGCAATGCGGTTCCTTTCTCGTGGAATGACGATAATCTGGAGCGCCGTTTTGTTTTTCAAGGCGAAAATAATGAACTGTGGCTTACCGCATTGCGACGCTCTTTCAGCAATGACAGCGCATTGTGGTTCATCCGGCTCTATCAGGATGGCGACAAGTTGAAATGCGATTATGCTTCGACTCCGCTGTTGCCGTGGCTTGATATCAACGAACACCAATATCAAACTGAGGTTATTGCTTCCAATGTCCGCGCAATATCTTTTCTATACGCTGAAACACGCAACCGGGAAATTGAATGGCTGGAAAGCTGGATTGAAGATGACCACGCGGCGATTCCGCTGGCAATTCAGCTGACCATAGAATGGAATGACGGGACTTCGGAAAAATGGCTTCGCCGAACTGCTGCTTCCAGCAGCAATTCGACTTTCGGTCAGCGACAGGAGCCGATATTATGAAATATTCGCAACACCATGAGCGCGGAGTCGCCCTGATTGCTACACTTTGTTTAATCTTCACTGCCGGAGTTCTGGTCGGCGCGTTGGTCATCATCGCTCAGTTGAATACTTTTAATATTGGCGCGTCCGCGGCGGTGTTTCGTTCGAAATATGTCAGCGAGGGCTGTTTGAACCGTATTCAATATCTGATTGAGGCAGACTTTGAGCTTTTCGAGCAGGATGACAGAACGGAAACAGATTATGACGAATATGATCATGAACGGTTTCTCCCTGATGCTGTCGAGAGAGAGATTGATTATTACGGGATCAACGTCAAATACCGGATTGTAAACGGCACCGCCGGCTTGCCGATGCATCAGAACCAGCACCGGCGGAGCCTGAATATGTTAAGTTCAATCACCGGTTCCACGACCTTAAACGATAAAATCACCGTTTTGAGTAACCGGATTAACGACTATACCGATTCTGACGACAATCCCGGCACTGACGGCCTGGAACGTGGCGATTATGAAGAAGTAACGATGAACCATCTGCCTCGAAACGGACAAATCGAGTTCCGCGAGGAATTGCGCTGGATTCCAGAAGTAAACGATATCCTGCCGGTTGATGCTAACGGGAGATTTTCATTCGTCAGGTTGCCTGCCATATCCGGCAACTACAATCCTGATCTTTATACCGTGTCATGGTCTTTGTTGCGAATTTACGGTGGACTTGACGAAAGACAGGCCGCTGATGTTATGGCTGCGCTGAAAGAATGGCGTAAAAGTCGAATCCCGGTCAGCGAACAGATTGATCCGCTGCTGTGGGGCACCCTTTTGACTCGATTTTCGATCGCACCGTCAGATTATTATACCGTTCTTATTGAGCATGCCGCTGGCGAAAACGCGCCGACATCACGGTTGGCCGCGACTTTCGCGGCATCAGGAGTTTCAGGTCCGGCGGATGGAGTTATCAGATATCTTGAATGGTTGCGCTTCTGATACGGAAAAAGTCTTGCATAAATCATGATTTGAATACTTGAATAATAGAGGATAAAAAGCACATTATACTATTATTTCTTTGTTGGAGGACCCCAATGTATAAATTTTTTATTTCAATAACTGCTTTTGTTGTTAGCGGGAAATAATGTCATTTATTAAAACGCTCCGCAAATGGCGTAGAGCTTGGCTACCTCTGGTCGCCATTTTCGGATTTACGGTTATTTATGCTGTTGCCAGTAACGGCATCGTGATTCTGAATAATTGCCATTATCCGGCTTCTCTCCCCGTGCCGCATCATAGCGGAACGCCTGCCCACCGGATCGATTTTCTTCTGGATGCTGAGCGTAACACCATCTTGCCCGGTGTCCTGTATTACTACCGTATTTATCCGCTCAATACCATGTTGATTTCTCTTGATCTTCCCGACGATGTACAAAACCTTGTATCCGCAACCATTAATGAGCTTGAAATAATTTTTTCCGATGGCCGTAGCGAAACTATTGCCACGGGTGAACAACCTTTGATCAGCAAAATCAGCGAAAATCAGACTGATTTCAGGATAAAAACAGCAACATTGAACAAATCAGATATTAAAATTCAATGCAGCGGCTTTTTCGAATCAGCAAATGGTGAAAAAGTGTTTTTCAGGATCTTTAAAAATATGAAATATCGTCAAGAATTTAAATTTCAGACCCGGCGTCCGTTAAAAAATATATTCCGTAAATCACGGTAATTTTTAGAAACCCGGCATTCCTAGCCCGACCATGTCGGGGGCAATACTTCGCAAAATTCCTGCAGAAACTTTTAAGGCTTCTTCTGCTGTTGTGCATTTTAACGCTTTCGCGACCGCAGTCTCCGCGTCCTTTTTATTCATCATCCGGATAATTCGCCTGATGATGCCGATAGAATTTGGTCCCATGCTTAATTCATGAACCCCCATTCCGACCAGAAGCGGAGTGTATATCGGATTGCCAGCCATCTCGCCGCAAATTGATACCGCTATCCCATGATTCCGGGCAGCGCAAACCGTGCGGTGAATCAACTCCAGCACCGCCGGATGTGTCGGCTGGTAAAGGTAAGCTACGCGATCGTTGTTACGATCTATTGCTATCGAATACTGAATCAGATCATTGGTTCCGATACTGAAAAAATCGACCAACGGTGCCAGCTTTTCTGCAATTAACGCTGCTGAAGGGATTTCAATCATTATCCCCAACTTAATATCTTGATTGAATGCGATGTTTTCCGACTTCAACTCAGACATCATTTTGGCGACAAAGCTTTTGATCTCAATAACTTCTTCCACACACGAAATCATCGGAAACATTACTCTGATATCACCATGGATGGAAGCACGCAGAATGGCTCGCAGTTGAGCGCGGAAAATATCGATTCGCGATTTAAGGCAAAGTCGTATCGCACGAAGTCCCAGAAATGGATTGGCCTCCATTGTCGCGTCTATTCTGCTCTCAAGTTTATCGCCCCCGATATCCAGAGTTCTGATTACCAGTGGCGCGCCATGAATGCGGCGAGCTAAATCACTATAAATCTGATATTGCTTATCTTCTGAAGGCAAAACCGCGGTGTTGATAAACATGTATTCTGTGCGAAATAAACCAACTCCGCCAGCACCGGATTCAATAATCGCAGAAAGATCTTCAGCTGTTTCCAGATTACCATAAAGTTTGACCTCATAATTGTCCGTTGTTTGCGCCGGAAGACTACGCTCACCAGCCAATGAAATGGCGAAATTATGTTCAAGAGCGATTCGTTCACGGTAAAAGTCCAATGTTTCTTGCGCAGGATTGACAAACAATTCGCCATTACCGCCATCAACAATGATCATGCTCCCATTCTTAATCTCGGTAAACGCCTCATGCGGCAACCCCACAATAGCCGGCATTTGCATGGAACGAGCCAGAATTGCGGTATGCGAAGTAGTACTGCCAGTTTCAACTGCAAAACCCAGAATGGTTTTACGATCCATCAACGCGGTTTCAGAAGGGGTTAAATCATGAGCAATCACGATATGCGGAGTATCCGGTGGCTTGACGACCGGAGTACTTTCACGAGTAAGATTATTTATAACCCTGGATGCTATGTCTTTAATGTCATTGGCTCGTTCTCTGATATAACTATCAGGAATGCTTTCGATAGCATTGACATAACGGGTTATAACCCGTTTGTAGGCCGCTTCCGCGTTAACGCCTTTTCCTATTAATGTTTTTACTTCATCATTCAGGATTTGGTCATCGGCAATCAACAGGTGTGCATCAAAAATTCCTGCTTCACGGGAATCAAACTTGTCCTGTACTCGTTGCTGCATGTTTATTATTTGCTGGCGACACTGCTCCAATGCTCGATTGAACCGTTCTATTTCAGAATCGATTTGAGATTCTGGGATTACTCGCTCCAAAACGTTTTCATAAGAAGATACTTGAGGCAAAATTATGAATGCCTGCCCGATCGCAATTCCCGGAGAAGCTGCAACCGCCTGAAATTTCAATTCATGCGGATTGACATTCATGATCATTCCTCATTGAATTTCTGTTTAAACAAATTCGCAATTGCCATGATTGCCTCTTCGCAATCTTCACCGATTGCGGAAATCCTGATTTTGGTGCCTATTCCGGCAGCCAGCATTAAAAGATTCATGATACTTTTTCCGTCAACTTCCGCACCGTCTTTTTCAACGAAGATATCAGATTTAAAATTTGCTGCAGTTTGGACAAATAATGATGCCGGACGACCATGCAAACCAAGCTGGTTTGTAATCTCCAATTCAAGTTTTATCGATTTTTGATCAGCCATTTTGTCCGACCTAGATATTTAAATAACTATTGAAATATAACAAACCCCTGAACGGTTTTGACGGATGGATAATATAATTCCTTGATACTCCAAATCAAGCTTCTTCACTATTGAATATCCGAAATATATCCGATTATTGGACTTAAATACTTTGGCCGGACTGTCAAAAAATGGAATCATAACAAATTTCTTTTAAATTGGTATGACCAATTTTATAATTATGAAAAAATGCATGAAAGACTTATGTTCAGACAAAATCGCAACGTAGCTTGCAATTAATCGGCAACTGCTTATATTAAATATGTTATCTTTGTTAAAATACTTTACAAACTAAAAACGATTATCAAATTTAAGGAGGGAAAATGAAAAAAAACCTGCTGATCGCACAATCCGGCGGACCGTCACCGGTCATTAATAGTTCACTTCGCGGCGTAATTGAGGCCGCAAAAGCTTTTCCTGATAAGATCGGTACCGTATATGCCGGCTGGCATGGTATTGAGGGTGTTTTAAAGGAAGAACTGCTGGATCTTTCATGTCAGAACGAGGAAGAGATTTCGTTACTGCGCAATACACCGGCAGCCGGCGCTATTGGGACTTGCCGCTATAAGGTTAAGTCCAGTCAGCAAGAAGATTTTGAGCGAATTATCGAAGTAATTAAAGCCCATAATATTGGTTATTTTCTCTATAATGGCGGAAATGACTCCATGGATACCGCGAATAAGGTTGCCAAACTGGCGCAAGAACGAGGATTGGATTGCATCGGCGTTGGCGTTCCGAAAACCATCGACAATGATGTTGGTGACTCCGAATTTAAATTGATAGATCATACTCCCGGTTACGGTTCTGTGGCCCGTTACTGGTCTAATATCGTTCAGAATGCTGAGGAAGAAAATCGTGGCTCATGTCCGGCTGATCCGGTATTGGTGCTTCAGGCTATGGGTAGAAAAATCGGGTTTATTCCGGCGGCTGCACGGCTTGCCGACCCGAAGCGTGAAACCCCGCTGTTAATTTTTCTGTACGAAGCAGGTCTTTCCATGGAACAGATGGCCGATAAAATCAATGCCATGGTGGCTACTCGCGGACGCGCCGTTGTCGTCGTCAGTGAAGGTTGTGATGTTGGCGATCTCGGCTTCTGCAAAGATAGTTTTGGGCATGCACAATTTGGGGCCAGCGAGACTACTGTACAGCAGGCACTGGTCAATTATCTTAATAAACACGGTATCAAGGCGCGCGGCAATGCTCGTGGGCAGACGTTTGGTACTGATCAGCGAGCTACCGCAATTTATGCATCAACAGTAGATATTGACGAAGCATATCGTTGCGGCCAAATGGCAGTACTGTTGGCTGCTCGTGGCGAAGGCGGGTTCATGTCGACATTGTTG
>Ga0265294_10005748_pt1 | contig 15077 bp, 11 predicted proteins | sample MunlanPumphouse3_FD_192504 | JGI IMG/M metagenome (GOLD analysis project Ga0265294, IMG submission 192504) | Groundwater microbial communities from a municipal landfill in Southern Ontario, Canada - Pumphouse #3 | ecosystem: Environmental > Aquatic > Deep subsurface > Groundwater | place... | reverse complement strand
TCTATCACAGACTTCTGGTATAACTTTGATGAGACTTTTTTTAAGAACAACAATTTTGCCGGTCGTGGCATCAGTGGCCAGACAACAGCTCAGATGCTGGTTCGTTTCAGGAAAGATGTCATCGAACTGAATCCGAAAGCGGTGGTGATTCTGGCAGGGATCAACGATATTGCACAGAATAACGGACCTATCAAACTTGAGAATGTATTGTCCAATATCATTTCCATGAGCGAATTGGCAAGATACCATAAAATCAAGGTGATACTGTGTTCCATATTGCCCTGCAATCATTTCACGTGGAGACCGGACCTTCAACCTGCTGAGGATGTCAAACACTTGAATGCGATGATTAAGGATTACGCATGCAAAAACAAGATGACCTTTGTTGATTATTATACACCGCTTGTGAATGATGAAGGAGGTTTGTCACCGGAGTTGAGCAAAGATGGCTGCCATCCTGTGTACAATTGCTATACCACCATGGAATCGATTGTTACAAAAGGAATCAACAGGGCTCTCAATAATAGGAAGGTTTATCATGTTTCGACGCCGAAAGAAGACCAATAAACCGATTCAATCAAAAATAAAAGGCGACATAGAAAGAATTTTCGAAATTGTGTGTGCTCAATGTGGCTTTATTGGTTCCTTCACTGAATAAACGGGTGTTTTGTTCTACCTGACCATCGATTGTGTTGAAACGTTCCCAATTTTCATGGTGTGAAGATTTTGATGATAAAAAGTCCGGAAAAGGACTTTTTAAATATCGAATGTGCGCCCGAAGGGACTCGAACCCCCACGCCTTTCAGCACCAGATCCTAAGTCTGGCGTGGCTACCAATTACACCACGAGCGCGATATGCTGAATATATGAGCTGCAAAAGTAGGAAAAATTTGCAAATAATAAAATCAGATTTGAATAAAGGTGTTCTATGGTCATCCTTTTTTTTCGGAAAAGATGGATAGTCAATTTTTCTGCAGTAGAGAATAAGCTGTTTCAATAATGACATCAACTCCCCTTTGTATATCGTGATCAGTCAGATAAACCGTGCTATCCGGTTCAATGCCTTCTTCGGTGAGTTTGTAATTTTCATCATAGGTCGGACAAGAGGAAAAGCGTACACTCCAACCGTTCGGAAGCATGGAGCTGATGGGGAATCCTCCGCCACCACCTGTACGGTCACCCATGATGATGACATTGGGTAGTTGACGCATGACCGTGACAAAAGTATTTGTAGCACTGTAACACATCCTGTTGGTAAGGATGACTACCTTTTTGGTGTATTTTTTTCCTTGATATGGTTCCAGATAAATGGGGTAAGGTTCGGAAAAATCATTGTGTCCTGGTCCGGTTTTATGACGTATATATCCGCAAATGAACTTTTTTTCCGTGAAACGACAGGCCAGTTTATTGACATTGCTCAGATTACCTCCTGAATTGTCGCGTACGTCAATGATGATGCCGCGGCAGTTCTCAAAATAGTTAAATATATAATCCAGGCCGGCATCGCTGATGGCAGAAGTGAAGCTACTGTAAGTGATATAACCTACATTACCGCCTATTATCTTGTATTTCAGCCCTGAAGATATCTGATAATCAGTGCCCAGAAGATTGCGTTGTAAAGATTCATCAAAGTTGGGCTCGTAATCCTCAAACCATTTCCAGTAACGTATCAGATCATGTGCTGTATAAAGATTGACATGCCCGTCCTGCAAGGTGCAGATCATTTCTCCCAGCACTTTCAGAAGTGAGTCTGAATTTTTACAGGTATCCACCCGAAGCGCATATTTATCATGCACTTGATCCCAGTCTACACCTTTGGCATCAAAGAAACAATATTTTTCATCAAGGATAGACCATAGGGTTTCAAAAGTATTCTTGGAATCGGTACTTTCATTGACCTCTTCACGGCAGGCGCAGAGGCTGAATATCAGGATTAATAACAATGCTGTTCGTTTCATGGCGGCTCTTTTTTACAAAATACTGAAATAACTGATGTAGCCTACAGAAAAATGATTCGAAAGCACCCTGGTGCGAATATTGTTGAACATACTGATGCGCCCCTCGTTCCAGTAGCTTACGCGAAAACTGCTTTTACGGCCTGAAATGGGAATGTTCAGGCTGAGTTGCTGTCTCCAGTGTTGTTTGTTGATAGGGTTCGTAAATTTAATGATGTTTTTGTGATTGTTTAGATAGAAAATCTCGTAATAAGATTCGGCATATTCCGGAGAAAAGGCTAAACCGGCCATAGCCATACTGCCCTGATAACTTACGATCATTGATCTTTTCCAAAGGATGAATTTATAGTCTGAGAAAACGGTTATACCCAAATCAAACATGGCGTCTACAGAACCAGGGTTATTACCGTTATGGATGCTGTATCTTCCTCCTCCGCTTAGTGCAGCAAAGGCTCCGGTGGAGATATGATACTTCGGATCGGAGACAATTTGTCTTAAAATGCTTTTGCGTAAGTCTATATTGCCATATATCAGCGTGGATCCGGCCGAAGACTGACCATAAACAGGATTGATGGAAAAGTTGCATTGGCTGAACCATTTAACCTCATCGAAAGAGGTTCCAATGCTGTCCGGAAGGCCCCATTTCAAGGGTTTCATACTCCCACTTGAAAAGAGGGCGGAAATTCCGTCATGGGGCAGCGGAGATAAATAATTGTCGTATAAATAGGTGTTACCGACACCCAATTGCCAATAAACACTTTTTTGATTTCCGGTTTGCGCGTTTAAGGGTTGAAGCAGATAAATCCAAAATACAAACAGGATTATATGACTTGATTTGATCTCTGGATTTTCTGAAAAAAGCATACTTAATTTATTTTTTTAATCATTCGAATAACTTCATTTGTCCCACAATCTCGTCAGCTATGTCTGTATTACTTTTGACGTCATCATCATCTTCTTCGATTTCTACAGGACTGGGAATATCCTCTTTTTCTATTTTCTCCGGAAAGCGAATTGGTTCCAGTTCCCTAATTTCGCTGACCTCGAAAGTGGTGATGCGCTTCCCCTTTGCTTTAAAACTTTTGATGCTGATGAATTCGTCACCGTCAATCGTCAATTTTTCACGATAGCTGTCGTTTCCGCCAAAGATAACTTCAAAACGCGGATAATATACATCTGTCAGGAGAATGATCTTTGTTTCGGGGTTTTCGCCGATAAACGACTGCGATTTCGGGCTGGGCTCCAAAGCAAATCGTTTCAGGTATGGGTAGTTTTGTTGATCAGCATCGTACAGAGCGGCTGTCCAGATTTTTTCCGGATCATATTTTTCCACAATCATGACGTCATCGTTGTAATGGTTGCTCAGTTCAAAGTTTGTTGTATAGAAGCTTCCATTGTTTCGGATGACCAGTATGTTGTCGTCATTCTGGAACTCTCCGAGATATTCTCCTCTTTCATCGGTATTGAGGCGGAAGACATCCCTGTCAAACCAAACCTTCAGTCCACCCAATGTGGAACCTCCTTTTTGTTTGAGTGTAATCCTGTGAATATCGTTTTTTGACAGGATATTACCCATGGATTGACGGCCTTTGATGGCAATTTCACTGAAGTCCTTGTCGAATTGCAATTTCTTGATTCTTGGACCGGGCTTAAGCAAGACCTTGATCACTTCGGCTTCTCCGTTGGGATTTGCACTGAAGTACAATACGCGTGAACCGGTTACACCCTGTGCGAGGTCGTATTCTTTATCTCTTGTGACACCGCTTACTGCGAATCTTTTGATGTATGATGCTCCGTCTTTGCCATTGCGGTAAACCATGTTGTAAATGGTGCGGGAGTCGTTTTTCTTGAAAACATTGACGTACAAAAGGTTTTTGCCGACAAACATCTTTTCGGAGACTTTGACCACCTTGAGTTTCCCGTCCTTGTAGAAAAGAATGATGTCATCAATATTGGAGCAGGGACAAATGTATTCGTCCTTTTTCAGACCGGTACCGATAAAGCCTTCTTCGCGGTTGATGTACAGTTTTTCGTTGGCTTCAACCACTTTTGCAGCTTCGATGGTGTCAAAGCTTCTGATTTCGGTACGGCGCGGAAAGTTTTTGCCGTATTTTTTCTTAAGGTTTTCAAACCATTCAATAGTATAATTGACAATATGTGTCAGGTTGTGGTCTATTTCCTCAACCTGGGTCTTCATGCTTGCTATCAGTTCATCAGCCTTGACGGAGTTGAATTTCAGGATTCGGTTCATCTTGATCTCAAGGAGCTTCAGAATATCCTCGCTCGTAATTTCCCTGATGAAATTGGGCTTGAATGGCTCCAACCGTTTGTCAACATGACGGATAGCCTGCTCCATGTCCTTACTGTCTTCGAATCCTTTATCCTTGTAGATGCGTTCTTCGATGAAAATTTTCTCAAGGGAAGCAAACAAGAGGCTTTCCTGCAGTTCGGACTTGTGAATCTCCAGTTCGAGGCGTAAGAGTTCCATCGTGGTGTCGGCTGAAGTTTTCAGTACCTCGGAAACATTCAAAAAATTCGGTCTTTCGTCACGGATGACGCAGCAATTGGGCGAAATGCTGATTTCGCAGTCACTGAACGCGTAAAGTGCATCAATGGTCTTGTCAGAAGAGACTCCAGGTGCAAGGTGGACCAGAATTTCCACATTCTGGGCAGTGTTGTCATCCACTTTACGGATTTTGATCTTGCCTTTGTCATTGGCTTTCAGAATGGATTCGATAACGGAAGATGTGGTTCTGCCGTAGGGAATCTCAGAGATGACCAAAGTTTTGGAATCCAGCTTGCTGATTTTTGCTCTGATTTTGACAACACCACCACGTTCACCGTCGTTGTATCGGGAAACGTCGATGTAACCGCCGGTCTGGAAATCCGGGAATATTTCAAAATCCTCGCCTTGCAGATAGGCAATCGAGGCATTGATGAGCTCGTTGAAGTTATGCGGCAAGATTTTGCAGGACAGACCGACAGCAATACCTTCCACACCTTGTGCCAGCAAAAGTGGAAACTTGACCGGCAGGCAAATCGGTTCCTTGTTCCTGCCGTCATAGGATGGTTTCCATTTGGTGGTCTTGGAATTGAATACGACGTCTATGGCAAATTTGGAAAGCCTTGCCTCGATGTAACGGGGAGCAGCAGCTCCGTCACCAGTCAGGATATTTCCCCAGTTTCCCTGGCAATCTATCAGTATGTCTTTTTGACCCAATTGTACCAAAGCGTCGCCGATGGAAGCATCACCGTGAGGGTGAAACTGCATGGTTTGTCCGATGATGTTGGCCACTTTGTTGTACCTGCCGTCGTCAATTCTCTTCATGGCGTGAAGAATACGACGCTGGACAGGTTTCAGCCCATCTTCGATATGAGGTACGGCACGCTCCAGAATAACGTAAGAAGCATAATCCAGAAACCAATTCTGGTACATTCCTGAAAGCTGATGCTTGACGCTGACGTCTTTATAATCGGGGACCTGATATTCTGAATGTCCGCCATCAATGGTGTCTGTTTCAGATTCTTCTGATTCGTTGAGTGTTTCTGCTTGGCTGGTATAGACTTCTTCCGTTTCTTCCGGCATTTCGCCATCTGGAATAGGTTTGTTGTCCTTGTCGTTAATTTTCATGGAAAATTGCTGCTAAATATGTATTTTTTACGCTTTTGCGGGCGTCAAGTGCAAATATAATTCAAAAAAATCACTTACTTTGCAGCCGCAGAAAAAATAATCTGAATTATAATGGCTCAACAAGAAGACGTATTTAAGAAGTTGGTGTCTCATTGTAAGGAATACGGTTTTGTGTTTCCTTCAAGTGAGATTTATGATGGACTGGCAGCAGTATATGACTATGGCCAGATGGGTGTGGAACTGAAAAATAACATCAAGAAATATTGGTGGGATTCCATGGTGTTGCTCCATGACAATATCGTCGGTATCGATTCTTCCATTTTTATGCATCCGACCATTTGGAAAGCCTCCGGTCATGTGGATGCATTCAATGACCCTTTGATTGATAATAAGGATTCCAAAAAACGTTATCGGGCAGATGTCCTCATTGAAGACCAATTGGCAAAATACGATGACAAAATAGATAAAGAAGTGGCCAAAGCCGCCAAGCGTTTTGGCGATAGTTTCGATGAAGCTCAGTTCCGTTCTACAAATGCCCGTGTCATCGAGCATCAGGAAAAGAGAGAGGCCCTGCATACCCGATATTCAAAAGCTTTGAATGCCCCTGATTTCGAAGAATTGAGACAAATCATCATTGATGAAGAAATTGTTTGTCCCGTTTCCGGAACCAAAAACTGGACAGAAGTGCGTCAGTTCAACCTGATGTTTTCTACAGAAATGGGTTCAACTTCTGATGGAGCTCTGAAAGTTTACTTACGTCCGGAAACGGCTCAGGGTATTTTTGTAAACTACCTGAATGTTCAAAAGACGGGTCGTATGAAAATTCCGTTTGGTATCGCCCAGATCGGTAAGGCTTTCAGAAATGAAATAGTTGCCCGTCAGTTTATTTTCCGTATGCGTGAATTTGAACAGATGGAAATGCAATTTTTCGTGAAGCCCGGAACAGAGCTTGATTGGTTTGCCAAATGGAAGGAAACCCGTCTGAAATGGCACAAAGCTCTCGGCTTGGGTGACCAGAAATACCGTTTCCATGACCATGATAAATTGGCCCATTATGCCAATGCTGCAACGGATATCGAATTTGAAATGCCTTTTGGTTTCAAGGAAGTGGAAGGTATCCATTCCCGTACGAATTTTGATTTGTCCCAACATGAGAAATTCTCCGGCAAGAATATCAAATATTTTGATCCCGATTTGGGCGAAAGCTATACACCCTATGTCATCGAGACATCCATCGGCGTTGACCGCATGTTTCTGAGCATCATGGCCGGCTCTTATGTAGAAGAAAAGTTGGAGGATGGTGAAACCCGCGTTGTTTTGCAATTACCGCCTACCTTGGCTCCGATCAAGTTGGCTATACTGCCTTTGATTAAAAAAGACGGTCTTCCTGAATTGGCAAAAGAGATTATGGATGATCTCAAATTTGATTTCAAATGCCAGTATGATGAAAAGGATTCCATTGGAAAACGTTACCGTCGTCAGGATGCCATCGGTACACCTTTCTGTGTAACTGTTGACCATCAGTCTTTGGAAGACAGGACAGTAACCATCCGTCACCGTGACAGCATGGAACAGGAACGTGCAGCCATCTCCGAATTGAAAACTATTATTTCGGCCGGAGTAAGCATGAAAGAATTGTTCAAGAAACTGGTGAATTAAAGGCTGGTTTACCAACATGAACAAACAGGCGAATCCGAAAAGATCCGCCTGTTTTGTTGAATGATAAAAAAGCGTTTTTTTATTTAATTGTCTGAAACGATTTCCTTCAATTCGATATCGAATATCAAAGTGGAATAGGCCGGTACGTTGGAATTGTCGTAGTTTCCATATCCCATGTCGTATCGGATGAAGACTCTCCATTTGTCTCCGACATGCATATACTGTGTGGCCAGGCTCCAACCATCAATCACCTCGCTTCCGACTGTGAACTCGTAATTACTGCTGCTGTTAAAAGCAGTCTTGGTTTTTAGTTCGGGAATAGCATCGTATGAAATGGTGTCGTTGTATAGCCAGGCTTCATAGGAAACGTTCACAACATTCCCAATGATTGGTGTCTTTCCGGAACCTTCTTTGATGATCTGATAGCAAACGCCTGGAAAACCGTTGATGGAGTCTCCGATTGCATGAACGTTCGGTAACTTCGTCATTCTATTATAAAATGCCAGATTATCATCTCTCCATTTATCATCCGAATTTTCAGAGCAAGAACTGAAAGCAATGGCTATAGAGCAGATAGCGAGTAAGTAAATCCCAATTTTCTTCATATAAACGTTTTTTTCTTGAATATTCAATGACAAATTTATTATAAAACCGGAAGACTTGTTCCGTTAATTTTTTGGTATAGATCAAGTGCATAAATGTCTGTCATGCCCGAAATATAATCGAGAACGGCCTGAATGCGTCCGTAAACCGTTTCGGCACTGACTTCATATTGCTGTGGAATGCGTGCCAGAAGTACTCTGGAATAGGCATGTTCCGGATAATTGACTGCAGAGAGTACTTCTTCGAGCAAGGTTTTGATGATTTTGTATCCGGCCAGCTCAATATCGAGCACATCAGACGACTGGTAGATTTTTTTTACAGAAAGTTTTGCACAGGTTTCATAGGCAGAACAGGCCTGTCGGTCCATTTTTTGAATGAGTGTCCCGTCAAATGTCCCGTTCAGGATTTTTGACTCGTTTTCCACAAAAGTTTCAGAGCAGGCCTGAACCAGGCGACCGATCACACAAGACCGCAGGTAAGCAATCTGTTCATTGACATCTTCCACGAGATGCATCGTTTCATGAATGTGTGACAGACGGGGGCCGGAGAAAAAGTTTAATAAAAGCGTCTTTATTTCTTCTGTACTGATGATTTTCAGCTTATGGGCATCTTCCATATCCATGATCTGGTAACAAATGTCATCAGCGGCTTCCACTAAGTAAACAAGCGGATGACGTCTGAAACACAGGGCTTGGCCGGGTACCTGAATCAGACCCAGTTCCCCGGCAATTTTTTCGAAGCTTTCTGACTCACTCGTGAAAAATCCGAATTTGGAATGTTTGTTTGAAGTAAGTGTAGAAGCGTAAGGATATTTGACGATAGAAGCCAGTGTGGAGTATGTCAGGGCAAAACCACCCGGACGTCTTCCGTTGAAAGTATGTGTCAGCAGCCTGAAAGCATTTGCATTGCCTTCAAAATGACTGAAATCGTTGAATTCTGATTCTGAAAGGACCTTGCTCCATTTCTGACCGTTCCCTTCAGAAAAATAAGATGCGATGGCTTTTTCTCCGGAATGTCCGAAAGGCGGATTTCCCAAATCATGTGCCAGACAAGCAGCCGAAACAATGGGCCCGATTTCGGTGAGCAACTCTTCATGTACAATCTGATGCTTTTCACGCAACAACTTTGTTACAGCCAATCCGAGAGAGCGACCCACGGAAGAAACTTCCAGACTGTGAGTTAACCGGTTGTGTACGAAGACGCTGCCCGGTAACGGAAAAACTTGTGTCTTGTTTTGCAGGCGGCGGAAAGGGGAAGAGAAAATCAACCTGTCATAATCTCTTTGGAATTCGCTTCTGTCATGGACACGTTTATCCTCATACGCTTCATTTCCAAAGCGTTTTGATGATAAAAGTTTATTCCATTGCATTTGCTGATCCATCATTCTGCGAGTTGATTCCTATGGTGAATATCATTTGTGCTGCAAATGTAGGCAAAACAAAATATAAAAACACTTAAATAATCGGTACACGTATAGGTTTCAACGTTTTTTAGTACTTTTGCCCCCTATACAAATCAAAGAATATATCTTCAAATGATCATTAACATTGTTAACCGTTCCAAGCACAAATTGCCTCAGTATGCCACTGCATTGTCAGCAGGTTTGGATTTAAGGGCAAACATCGATGAGCCGATTATTCTAAAGCCTTTGGAAAGGAAATTGATTCCTACCGGCTTGTTTATTGAATTACCTGTCGGATATGAAGCTCAAATTCGTCCCCGGAGTGGTTTGGCCATCAAGAAAGGAGTTACTGTTCTGAATACCCCGGGCACCATTGATGCAGATTATAGAGGCGAGATATGTGTCATTCTGATCAATCTCTCGAAGGAGGATTTCCTGATCGAAGATGGCGAACGTATATGCCAAATGGTGATAGCTGCTCATGAACAAGCGGAATGGAATCAGGTTGAAGTGTTGAATGAAACAGAACGTGGTGCCGGAGGTTTTGGCCATACGGGAAAAAAATAAATTTATGCGGATACGCTTATCCATATTTCTTTTGCTTCTTGCCTTCTTTTCACTTCCGGCGTCAGCACGTCATAAAAAGGCAACAGATGTCACCTTTGATTCGAATAAAGCGAAAACCCAAACGCTTACTGAAAACGATCAAAGAGTATTTGACTATTATTTTGATGAAGCTTTGTCTCTCAAACATCAGGAGAAATATGCTGCAGCATTCGACTTGTTCCGCTATTGTATAGCCATTGACTCTTTGAATGCTCAAGCCTGGTATGAGACTGCTGCTTTCTATATAAATCTGAAGCAACCTGAACAGGCCTTGGTATCCATGGAAAAGGCATTTTCTCTGAATAAAGGAAACGAGTGGTATGCGTTGGGATTGGCAGGTATGTACATTTCTCATGATAAGGAATCGGATGCCATTGCGATTTATGAAGATTTGGTAAAGATGAAACCGGAGGATGAAAATTTGCTTTATCAGCTCGCCGGCCTCTATGCGCAGACAGAAAATTATAAAGCAGCCATTCGTACTTATGAAAAGGTGGAAAGATTGATCGGTAAAAATGAAAGTGTCAGTTTCGAGAAGTATAAGCTTTATAAAACATTAAACAATCCGAAGAAAGCGATTCGTGAGATTGTAACCTTATGTGCAGATTATCCTTACGATACGGAATATGTTTTGCTTTTAGGGGATGCCTGGATGGATCTTGGAAAACCGGATAAAGCACTTGTCCAATATATGGCAGCCAAAGCCATGGATTCAAACAATCCTGCTGTCGCTTTGTCTTTTGCTGATTATTACAATGAAACCGGAGATACCTTGGCTGCCCAGCGGCAGCTGATTCTCGCCTTGACCAATCCAAGTACCGATGTGGATATGAAACTGAATATCTTTTCACCTATTCTGGCGACATCCATGCAAACCGCAGATAGTGTGAAAATCCCAAAATATTTTGAGATACTGTTGGAACAACATCCGAATGATCCGAAAATCAGGGATTTGCATGTGCAATGGCTTTTAAAAAGCGGACAAAAGCAAGAAGCAAAGAATGAATTGCGTACTGTTCTTGATTTGAATCCCAATCAGCTTCAGTCTTGGAAAATGTATTTGGAGCTAAATGCGGAGGCTGATAATCAGCAACAGTTGCGGCAAATATGTACAGAAGCTTTGACCTACTTTCCTAAAGAACCCATATTCTGGTTTTATCAGGGTTTGTCATGGATATCGGATCCTGTTTCTGAAGCTGACAGCACCAATCATCTCAATGCTATTGACTTTTTCCAAAAAGCGGTTGCTGTTGCGAAACCGGAAGATGCTGTTTTTCTGTCCAGGTTGTACGGATTGATTGGTGACTCTTATAACGCTCTAAGTAAGAAAACGCTGGCTTTTGAGTATTATGACAAGGCGTTGGCTGCATTTCCTGGGAACATACTGGTATTAAATAACTATGCCTATTATCTTTGCGAAGATGGCGGAGATTTGGCCAAGGCAGAGCGGATGTCAAGAAAGACCATTGAGGCTGAGCCCAAAAATCCTACCTATCTGGATACTTTTGCCTGGATTTTCTTTAAAGAGGGAAAATACGGATTGGCAAAAATATACATAGAAAGAGCAGTGGCCAACGAGTTGGATCCAAGTTCGGTCATTTTGGAACATTACGGGGATATCCTTTGGTTCAACGGAGAACAGGATGCCGCCCTGGTTCAGTGGGGTAAAGCACTTAAATTGCAGGATCCTTCTGAAATATTGTTCCAAAAAGTGGAAACCGGGAAGTATGTAAACCCTTAATATCATGTTCATGAATCGCAAACCTCAGACCTTATTTCCTCATTCCCATATAGTATTGTTTTCCGGAAAAGTGATCTCTATTTTCAAAATCTTATCCCTGGTTCTTATTTTTTCAGGAGTAATGGGTTGCCGATCAAGTAGAGATGTCGTGAAGAAACCTTCCGAATCTGATGTTAAACGTCTTGATCAGCTGATTTTCGAACACGGAAATTTTGAATACCTGAGTTCAAAGGTGGATTTTAAATTTATGCCAAAAGCCGGTGTAAGTGCAGGAATGAGAGGTACAATCAAGTTGCGGCGTGATAGCTGCCTGATCTTGTCCGTTCAGCCGTTTGCCGGTATTGAGGTTGTAAAATGCCTGATCCGGAAAGACAGTCTTTTTATTGTGAGCCGTTTGCATCAGACTTATGCCGTTGAGGATTTGAGCGTTCTGAAGGGCTCCCGATATCTGAACCTGGAATTGGTACAATCGATACTCTTCAACAGGATATTTGTTCTTGGCGAAACAAACCCTACACCCAAGGATTTAAGTAGATTTGAGTGGCATAAACAAAAAGATGGTAATTATTTTCGCTGGCCTGACGAAGATTATATCTTTGATTTTTGCTTAAATAAAGATGGTCAGTACAGTGATTTTAAGGCCTCGAATCCGGAAAAACAACAGAAAATACAAATTACTTATAGTCTTTTTCAAGATGAAACTGCAGGTGAGATGCCTTATCGGATATTATTTTCTACCGACGGACTTAAGAATGCATTCAAATTTCAGATTACTTATCTGAAGCCTGATTTTGAGACTCCTGCCGATTTCCGTTTTGAAATACCCTCAAAGTATAAGAAAGAGACAACAGCAGAGTTGGTTAAAAGATTTCAAACAATGTTATGAAAAGAGGTTTAAGCATACTTTTGATTTGTTTGTTGAGCGTTGGCTTCTACGCCCAGAGCAGCCGTTTATCTGACTTGGAAAAAAAGCGCAAGGAAGCCCTTGAACGTGTGGAAAGGACTACTCAAATGCTAAGTAAGAACAAGGCAACCACCAAAAATACCATATACAGGCTTAATGTATTGGGTGATCAAATTAAAGCAAGAGAATCTTTTTTGAATGATTTAAGCAAAGAGTTGGGTGTGATTTCTACAGAGATGTCTGAAATCCAAGAGGAATATTCAGAATTAAGCTTGAATCTGAGTGTCAAGAAGGAGCAATATGCCAAGTCTATCCGGTTGATGTCCAGACGGAATAAGTCGGAAGACAAGCTGATGTTCATCCTTTCTGCCAAGGATTTGAATCAAATGACAAGCCGTATGCGCTATTTGGATGAATATGCCGGTTATCAACGAGTTCAAGCCAATGAAATATCCCGCAAACAAACTGAACTGAGCGAAAAACGGCTTGCTCTTGAAACCGTTTACCGTGAGAAGGAAGCTGTCAAAAATAAACAGGCTCAGGAAGCTAGAATTCTCGAAAAAGAAAGAGGAGACCAAAAGAATCTTGTCTCTCAACTAAAAGGTAAGGAAAAGCAACTGAAAGCTGAACTGAGTAAGCAAAGGAAACAGGCCGAGCAATTGAATAGGCAGATTGAAAATCTGATTGCTGAAGAAGCAAGAAAAGCAGCGGAAAAAGCGGCCAGAGACAAGACCACCGTCAGAAAAGCGGAAACCAAAGGCGGGTATGCCATGACCGTTGATGAGAAAAAACTTTCCAGTGATTTCGGCAAGAATCAAGGGGCCTTGCCGTTCCCTGTATCTCAGCAAGGGACAATCATTGTCCATTTTGGTGAACAGAAATATCAGGATTTGAAGTATGTGCAAAACAACAGCAAAGGCATTGACATACAGACAAGACCAGGCGCATCCGCAATGGCCGTTTTCGGTGGTGTGGTCAGTAAAGTCTTTGCTTTACCGGGTTTCAACAATTCAGTCATCATCAGGCATGGTAATTATCTTACCGTGTATGCCAATCTTAGCAGTATCTATGTAAAGTCCGGCGATAAAGTCAAGATAGGTGAAGCTATCGGGAAAATTTTTGTCGACAGTGAACAAAATGATCTTACTGTCCTTCATTTCCAGTTGTGGAAAGATACACAGCGTCTGAATCCTGAGTTGTGGTTAAGACAGCGCTAATCCGTCGAGTATCTTGATATACAGATTAATGCTTTCCCTGATCTCATCCAACCGGATGAATTCGTTGGACGTGTGAGAACGAGATGATTCACCGGGTCCGATTTTTAGCGTGTTGAATGGCATTCTGGCCTGATCAGACAGTGTCGGAGATCCGTAAGGAGACCGGCCGGAAGCCAGACAAGCTTTCACAACGGGGTGATCCGGGTCGATTCGGGATGAATTGAGCCGAAATGAACGGGGCTTGACTTCACATTTCACTTGTTCCTTGATTTCCTCATACAGACTTTCGGGAGCGTAGAATTCATTGATACGGACATCCACTACAAATTCGCAGATGTCAGGGACAACGTTATGCTGTGTCCCGGAATTGATTTGGGTGACCGTCATTTTGACCGGTCCCAGTAAGTTTGACTGTAAAGGAAATTCATGAGTCCTGAACCATTCAATGTCCGGCACGGCTTTATAGATGGCATTTACCCCTTCGTTTCGGGCTGCATGACCTGATTTTCCATGAACAATACAATCCAGCACCATCAACCCTTTCTCGGCAATGGCCGGGTGCATATTGGTGGGTTCACCGACGATACCTAAAGAGATGGGAGGTAGTTTCGGTAAAAGGGCTTCAATCCCGTTTTTCCCCGTAATTTCTTCTTCTGCGGTGATGCCCAGAATTAGGTTGTAATTTTGAGGAATGGCACATAATATCCGGAAGACCTGGATCAGGCTGACCAAGCTTGCGCCGGCATCATTGCTGCCTAAACCGTACAAACGGTCATCTACGCGTGTAGGCTTGAAGGGCTCAAACTCCCATCCGTCCACTGGCTTTACCGTATCAATATGGGAGTTGAGCAAGATGGTCGGACGTTCGGGGTCGTAATCAGATGATAAACACCACAAGTTGTTTTGTTCCCGATTTACTTTCAAACCGCGATTTCTCAACCATGAATATATGTAATCAGCCCTGTCGGACTCGTTGCGACTTGGTGAAGGAATGGCAATGATTTGCTCCAATAGCTCTACTGCTTCATTGAAATAGCTGTCGTTGTTCATATCTGATAAACCTTATATTTTACAAAGATAAAAATCTTCCAAAAGAAATGATTTTTTATGAACAATAATCCTGAAAAATGCGTAATATTGCACAGATATTTACAAAATGTGCAAAAATATGGAAATTTTACACTTTGCAAAACTCGTTTCGGCACAGGTCAAAATGTTTGGGGATGCTCCCGCAATGAGGTACCGCGATTATACAGACGGAACCTGGAGACCGATTTCGTGGAATGAATTTAACCGCGATGTTGACAGAACTGCGAAAGCTTTGATTGAATTCAGTGTTTTTGAGAAAGATCGTATCGG
>Ga0265294_10005747_pt1 | contig 15077 bp, 16 predicted proteins | sample MunlanPumphouse3_FD_192504 | JGI IMG/M metagenome (GOLD analysis project Ga0265294, IMG submission 192504) | Groundwater microbial communities from a municipal landfill in Southern Ontario, Canada - Pumphouse #3 | ecosystem: Environmental > Aquatic > Deep subsurface > Groundwater | place... | reverse complement strand
GAAGGCGCTTTTCGGAAGGGATGACCTGATCCCCCTGTGGGTGGCCGATATGGATTTCAAATCTCCTCCGGCTATTGCCGATGCACTCAGGGAACGGGTCAATCATGAACTGTATGGTTATACCATTGCCAGCGATGCCTACTTCCGTGCCATCACAAGCTGGCTTGCTGAACGGCACAGCTGGCATGTGGAGAGGGAGAAGATATGTTATGTGCCGGGCGTGGTGAAGGGTTTCGCTTTTGCAATCGATCAGTTCACCGACAGGGGAGACAGGGTCATTATTCAACCACCTGTTTACCATCCCTTCCGGATTGTAACCACATCCCTGGGACGGGAGGTGGTGAACAATCCGCTGCTGCTGCAGGAGGGTAGATACCGGATGGATCTGGATGGACTGCGCTCCGTTGTTTCACAACAAAAATGCAGCATGCTGATCCTCTGCAATCCCCATAACCCCGGTGGCAGAGCCTGGTCGCCCGAAGAGTTGCAGGAGTTGGCGGACATTTGCCATGACCATGGGGTGTTTGTGGTCTCGGACGAGATTCATGCCGACCTGGCACTGCCCGGATACCACCACACCCCCTTTGCCACGGTCTCTGAGAAAGCACTCTCCAACTCGCTGACGCTGATGGCTCCCAGCAAGACCTTCAACATCGCCGGCATCGTCAGCTCTTTCGCTGTGATCCCCGACGAAACAATCCGGAAGCAATATCTAGCTTATCTGGAACCACGTGAGCTGAACCAGGGTACCCTCTTTGCCTATACCGCCACCACAGCTGCCTATGAGAAAGGTGCTACCTGGCTGGATGAGATGCTGGCCTACGTGCAGGGTAACATTGATTTTGTGGATTGCTTTCTGAAAAAGGAGATTCCGCAGATCCACGCCATGCGGCCGGAAGCCTCCTTTCTGGTCTGGCTCGACTGCCGTGCTCTTGGCCTCTCCCGCAGTGACCTGGTGAAGCTCTTTGTGGACCAGGCAGGACTGGCCCTGAACGAAGGTTCCATGTTCGGACCCGGTGGTGAAGGATTCATGCGACTCAATGTGGGTACTCCCCGCAATGTACTGGTAAAAGCTCTTAATAAACTGAAAAAAGCGGTCAATCCATAAACATCGATTGCTGCAGATTGTTACAACGTTTGCAACTTATACATACCTATCAATAATAAAAACAATGAAAATTTCGGATAACAAATATGTCACACTCACGTATGACCTGAATGTGGGGGAAGGGGATGAGCGCGAATTGATGGAACAGGCCACTGCTGAGCGTCCGCTCGAGTTTATCTTCGGTACCAACTCCATGCTGGAGGCGTTTGAGAAGCAGATCGAAGGCCTCTCAGAGGGTGATACGTTTTCGTTTCGACTCACCCCCGACGAAGCCTACGGGGATTACGACGAAGAGAAGGTGCTGGATCTGCCCAAATCGATCTTCGAGATCGACGGTAAGATCGACGAGAATGTACTGTTTGAAGGCAACACTGTGCCCATGATGGATTCCTCCGGCAACCGCCTGACCGGTTCGGTGGTGGAGGTCGGTGAGGAAATGGTGACGATGGATTTCAACCACCCACTGGCTGGTGAGCTGATGCATTTTGCGGGTACCGTGACCGGTGTGCGGGAAGCCTCTGCCGAAGAGATCGCGGCTCTTTTTTCCGGAGGCGGATGCGGTTGCGGCTCCGGAGGCTGTAGCACGGGCGGTTGTGGTTGTGGAGAGGGTGAGGAGGATGCATCCTGCGGATGTGCCTCCGGCTCCGGTGGTGGTTGCGGCTCCGGTTGTAGTTGTTGAGCGGGACTATACTCCCTGCAAAGCCGGATGTGACCCATCCGGATTTGTCTGTTTGGAAGAAAGAGTAAACGATGACAGAGTAGTTGTATGAACAGTTTTGGAACACTTTTCCGGTTGACCTCCTTCGGCGAGTCTCATGGCGCCGCTGTGGGTGGCGTGATTGATGGTTGTCCCCCCGGTCTGGAGGTTGACATGGACTTCATTCAGTCGGAGCTGGACCGGCGCCGCCCCGGCCAGTCACGCATCACCACCCCCCGAAAAGAACCGGACAGGGTGGAGTTCCTTTCCGGGATCTTCGAGGGGAAAAGCACCGGTGCGCCCATCGGATTTCTCATTCGTAATGAAAACCAACAGTCCTCCGACTACGACCACCTGAAAGAACTCTATCGGCCCTCCCATGCCGACTTTACCTACCACTACAAATATGGACATCGTGACCACCGCGGGGGCGGACGCTCCTCAGCCCGCGAGACCATCTCACGCGTAGTGGCCGGTGCCCTGGCAAAGCTTTTTCTCAGACAGCAGGGGGTGGAAATCTGTGCTTTTACCTCACAGGTAGGGTCAATCAGGCTGGAGAAGGAGTATGTCGCCTATGACCTCTCGTTGGCCGAAGAGAACATGGTTCGCTGTCCCGATCCGGATACTGCAGAGCGGATGATCAAGCTGATACAGGAGGTGCGATACCAGGGCGATACCATTGGCGGAGTCATCACTTGCGTGGCCACGGGTGTGCCGGCAGGACTGGGTGAGCCGGTTTTTGGGAAGCTGCACGCCACCCTCGGATCAGCCATGCTGAGCATCAACGCGGTAAAAGGGTTTGAGTACGGAACCGGTTTCAATGTGGAGCAGCGCGGCTCGGAGGTGAATGATGCCTTTTTCAGCGACAAGGGGAAAGTCAAGACCCGCACCAACCGTTCCGGAGGGATACAGGCCGGCATCTCCAACGGACAGGATATCTATTTCCGGGTCGCCTTCAAGCCGGTAGCCACCATTCTGCAGGAGCAGGAGACGGTGGATATCCACGGCAATGACACGACCATCAAAGCACGCGGCAGGCACGATCCCTGCGTGCTGCCCCGCGCAGTGCCCATCGTGGAGGCGATGACTGCCATCGCCCTGCTGGATCACTACCTGCTGGCAAAAAGCGGGAAATAGTGCCGTTATGGTGTACCTCGCCGGCAACACACTCCTGCTGCCTGTTAAACCTTTCCCTTTATCCGGTATCAAAGAAGCAGGTAAACCATAAAAAATGCAGGATGATGAAAAAGATTACAACCACTTTCGCTCTCGCAATGATTTCGGTTGCAATGTTTGCACAGATCGATTTCAATCTCTTTATCCGGGATATTGGCAACTACTCTCGAAACTACTCCGATGATCATGTGATCGACCTGTACGAAAACCATTACGGAGTACCCCGTCAGACGTTGTGGCAGATTTTTGGGGGCTTCGGGTACGATTGGGGAAACGTGACCCTGGGACTGGAAATGAGCTATCTGCTTGGGGTTCCGGTAGGTGATCTGATGGGAATATACCGGGAGCATCCCCAACGACGACCTTTACGGGTTTGGTTATCCCTCATCAAAGGAGATGAAGAAGATCCGCAAGGAGATTGAGAAACGGAATAAGAAGATCAGGAAGCAGCAGGAGAAAGCGACGAAGGCCTGGGAGAAAGAGAATAAGAAGATCCGAAAGGAACAGGAGAAACAGATGAAGAAGGGTGGCAGATGGTAACTGGTAACAACCCCATACAATGAAAACAGAAATGCTTGTGCTGATCTGGCTGGCTGCGGGAAATTTGTCCGCGCAGCCAATGGCCGTCCACAGCGATGCAGACCGGCAGATCTTCCGGGAATATCTCCACGCGATTGAACCTTACAGAAACACCAGAAGGGAAACCCTCCTGGAAAAGACGGCTCTCTTTTTTCTGGAGAAGCCCTATATGTCCCATACCCTGGAAGGAGGTCACAAGGAGCAACTCACGGCGAACCTGCAGGCATTCGACTGTACCACATTCGTGGAGACGGTGATCGCGCTGACGCTTACTGCTGCCGCTGATGCTCCCTCATTCAATACGTTTCTGGATGAGTTGCAGGCTTTGCGTTACCGTGACGGAGTGATCGCGGGATATGCTTCCCGGCTGCATTATGCCACCGACTGGCTCTTTGAGAATGAGCAGAGGGATCTGCTCCACAATATCTCTGCATCATTGGGAGGGGTGAGGCAGGAGAAACCCCTGCGTTTCATGTCTGCCCATCGGGATGCCTACATCCGCCTGAAAGAGGATGATGCAATGCTTACCCGCATCATTGATATGGAGGATAGGATCAGCAGAAGGGGGGGCTTCTACTATCTTCCAAAGGAGTTGATCGGAGTACGGGAAAAGGATATTCCCCACATGTCGGTTGTGCTGTTCACCACTGATATTGCCGGACTGGATGTCACCCATATGGGTTTCTCCTTCAAAAGAGGGGAGGAACTCACCTTTCTGCACGCCTCCAGTGCAGCCATGAAGGTAGTAGCAGATGAGCAGACCATCAGTGAGTATGCCCGGGAGCAGGGAAGTTGTACGGGTATTGTGGTCTCGGTGATCAACCCCGCCTATTCGAAGTGATTCTTTTCTCCTGGTTCTTTTTTCTTCCCATGTTTGCCTGCGAACCAACGGTCGGTAATCTTAAAGGCCATGTTGACCATGAGTACCAATAATGTAGCGGTGATCAGCTGCCAATACATCCCCAGGGCTGCCAGACAACCCAATGCCGCACTGCACCAGATGGTTGCGGCTGTGGTAAGCCCATGGACGCTGGATCCCCTGTGAAGGATCACGCCTGCACCCAGGAAGCCGATTCCGGTGACGATCTGCCCCACGATCCTGGAAGCATCCCCTTCCCCCTCATTCAGTACCTGCAGTGAGATAAGTACATAGATTGCAGCCCCGATTGCCACCAGTGTGTTGGTGCGCAATCCGGCACTCTTGTTGTTGATCTCCCGTTCCAGTCCCACGGCACCTCCGGCAGCGGTAGCTGCCAGTATCCGGATGATGAAATCGATTGGCTCCATATGTTGGAATATCAGTTGTTTTTCTCGATGATCTGTGTTGCACGACGTGCAAAATTGCCCATTCTCTCCCGGTCAGCGGCATGCATGGGGAGCAGGCTGTCTGTTGGAAAGGGAATCAGACGGTAGCGGATTTTTTTCTTCCGGGCCGTTTTCTCAACCCATACCAGTGAATAACCGCAGGATTCGATCATTGCCGGTGAGTCGTTGTCTTTCTTGCGGATCACGATCTCCGCAAGCATCCCCCCATCGGTCAGTTCCCGTTGTTGGTTGGAGATGAAATTTCCCAGGGAGTAATATACAACGCTCTGAATATGTTGTTGTTCCCGCTTCACCACCATTGGTTGAACAACATGCGGGTGATGCCCGATGATGATTTGCACACCCTGGCGATGCAACAGGCTGGCGATGCACCTTTGCTCTGGCGAGGGAGTGGTGTGGTACTCCTCTCCCCAATGAAGCTGTGCGACGATTATATCTGGTCTGTAAAGCCGGGTCTGCTGCAGATCCTCCAGGATCAGCTGGCTGTCAAGCAGATTTACCCTGTTGGGTTCTTTTACGGGTAATCCGTTGGTATCGTATGTATAGTTGAGGAATGCGATGCGTATCCCGTTACGGATTACCATCAATGGATAATGAAGCGATCGTTTTTCGCCGTTGGCAAAAAGGCCGGTATGACGGATCCCGATGGAGTCGAGTAACTGAATCGTTCTTGCCACCCCCCCGGATCCCTTGTCCAGGGCATGGTTGTTAGCCAGGAAAAAGATGTCGAAGCCGGCATCGCGCAGGGCCAATGCAAATGCGTCGGGAGCACTGAACAGGGGGTAGCCGCTGAAAGGCTCACCTGCCAGGGTGGTCTCAAAATTCACTCCCGCAAGATCGGCATGGCTGATCTTCTCCTGCAACAGGTAAAAGCAGGAATCGTACCGATAGCTGCCATCTTCCATCCTCGCCCCATCGATCTGCGGCAGATGCTGCATCGCATCACCGGCAAAGAGTAGCGAGAGCCGTCTCTCCTGTGACGCGAGGGGTATGACCGGAAAGAGGAGGAGTAGGATCCAGGTTGTCTTCCGCATATTGATTGTTTGTTGCCTTGTCCCGGGGTTGTAGGATAGCCTGGTATTCTTCAGGGTGGGAGAGGAGTTCCACGGCCCTGCCGTATACCTCGTCATCGGAGAGCTGATGCTGCAGTACCCCTTTCTTGTAATAGAAACGTTGTACGATCTCCGATTCGATCAGGCTTTGGATATCCTCTTTGAACAGGTGCAAATCCCGGTCGGGATCGGGTCTAAGCTTTTCCTCCAGTGCCTTGTACTCTTCAGTTGCCACATCCATATAACCCTCAAACTCCATCATGCCCTTCAATTGCTGCAGGGAACGTTCGCTCAGCTGGTCATAGGTAAAATTCCTCGATCGCACAAACCGGACGAAGGAATCATAATCCTCATCCGACAATCGAAACAGATGCGGCGGAGCAATCTCTTTCTGTTGCTGTACCCATTCCGTCACGAAATCGAAAATGATGTTGCCGGTCATCAGGTAATAGGCAATGGTACCACCTCTTCGCTGCGGTATGGTGATATCGGGCGTAATCCCCCCTCCGTCGCGTACCTCGCGACCATTGCGGGTGTGAAAAAGGGTGGTCAGCGAATCGGGTACCCGTGCCACACTCCCATCGGGGTTGCGGTGCGAATAGTCGAGCGCTTGGATACAACGGCCACTGGGAATGTAATACTTCGAGGTGGTGATCTTGATGTTGCCGCCATAGGGCAGGTTGCGGGGTGTCTGTACCAGTCCCTTGCCAAAAGAACGGTTGCCTACGATCACGGCGCGGTCCATATCCTGCAGCGCACCGGCAACGATCTCCGATGCCGATGCCGATCCGGTATCGATCAGCACCACAATGGGGATGATTTCATCCAGTGGTTGGTTTTGTGTGAAATAGGAGCGATCCCACTGCTTCACCTTCCCTTTTGTGGAGACAATCTCTTCCCCTTTGGGAACGAAAAGGTTGACCACCTCTACCGCCTCGTCGAGAATACCCCCGCCGTTGCCCCGCAAATCCATGATCAGTGACGATGCCCCCTTTTTCTTCAATTCTATCACCGTTTCCTTTACCCGATCCGCACTCTGTGTGGTGAAGCTGCCGAAATGGAGGTAACCGATACCTGTATCGGTCACCTCAGAATAGGTGACGGGATCCATTTCAATCTTCTCTCGCTCAATGGTGACAGTACGACTCTTGCTTTCTCCCGGTCGCTGGATGTTCAGTTTGAGCCTGGTGCCGGGAATTCCCTTCAACTTGTCGCTCACCTCTTTTACAGATGCCTTCCGCATATCTTCACCATCAATCTCCAGGACGGCATCACCGGCCTTGAGGCCTGCCTTGTCGGCCGGCAGTCCCTCGTAGGGTTCATTGATGATCACCTGGCCGTTGTTGTAGGAGATAATGGCACCAATACCGGCATATTCCCCGGTGGTCAGAAACTGCAGGTCTCCCATGTTCTCCTCTGCATAGTATTCCGTATAGGGGTCGAGCCGGCTAAGCATACTGTGAATGGTTCCTTGTACCAGGTTGTTAACCTCTACGCTGTCCACGTAAAAAAGATCCAGTTCCCGTAACAGGGAAGTAAAAATGTCGATGTTTTTGTTGATGTCGTAATAGCGTTTGTTCTGATGGACATCCGGAACTTGCGCTACTGCATGCAGGGTAGCGGAGAGTACCAGCAGCAGAAAAAAGTACTTCTTCATATGGAGAGAATAGCTTAATGTTGGTTGTTTCCGAAAACAGGTCGGTATCTGTTGACCCATTCATGGGCAAAGGAACAAATTTTTTGTGAAAATGTCCCTTACTTTTGCTTATATCTTGCTAACCATACCCTGCAAAGCAGAATAAATCTTTACCTTTGCGATCATTACAAAAAATACAGATCATCCGGATGCCTGCACCCCTGCGATACATGTTCCTGCCACTGCTGATCGGACTGCTTATTTTTGCCGCTACCTGCCTGATTGGCCCCGGAAGCGTACCGGAGATGCCCAAAGGTGTCTCCTGGGACAAGCTGGCCCACTTTCTCCTCTTCTTTCTGCTCTCCGCGGCTTCCCTTTATGATTACAACAAACTACACAAGGGATCACCCCACACCGGGAGATGGATCTTCTGGGGATTTATCCTGCCGGTAGCGTATGGAGGAATGATCGAGTTGTTGCAACACTTCATCTTCACCTCGCGCAGCGCTGAGTGGGGTGATTGGATAGCCGATCTCTCCGGTTCGGTGACAGCCCTGATGCTTGTAATTATTTGCAGGAGAAAAAGAAATAAACCAATTAATCCGTTATCTTTGTACGATACGAAATCACCTGGATCAGTTGATCCGTAAGGAGATAATCATCGATTGATCAGTTGTTGGATGCAAAATTTAATGCCCTATGAAGTATGAAGATGTAAAGATTCTGGAAGAATTGAGAGAAAAAGGAAGCATCACCGAGGAAGAGTACCAGCGGGAGAAGAGGAGGCTGCTGAATGACGAAGGTGGTGCCCCAAACAGCCACAAACAACCGCTGTTTGGACTGACCGAGAGCACCTACCTGATGCTGATGCATTTTTCGCAATTTGCCGGTGCCATCGTGCCACTGGCCGGGTTTGTAGTACCCATCATCATGTGGACCACCCAGAAGGATCAGAACCCCAATGTGGATCTGCATGGTAAGAACATCCTCAATGCCATCATCAGTTACGCCATCTATGCGGTGGTGCTTACCATCACCATTATCGGGATTCCGGTAGCGATCGTCCTGGGTGCTCTCTTTGCTGTTTTTGTCATCATCGCCGCATTAAAAGCAAACAGTGGCGAGTACTGGAAATACCCGTTCACGATACAATTTATCAAATAATGACTCAGGAACAACTGGTAAACTATTCAAACGTACAACTCAACCGCGATGAGAACATCATCCTGCGGAACGTGAACCTCACGGTGGACCGTGGCGACTTTCTCTATATTATCGGCAAGGTGGGATCGGGAAAAAGCACCCTGATGAAGAGCATGTATGCGGAGCTGCCCGTGCAATCGGGCAGCGCCCGCGTGTTCGATTATGAGCTGGCTTCGATCAAACGACGGCTGGTACCTTTCCTGCGCAGAAAAATTGGAATTGTCTTTCAGGATTTCCAGCTGCTGATTGACCGTACCGTGGAGAAGAACCTCGAGTTTGTGCTCAGGGCCACCGGATGGAAAAACAAACGGGAGATCAGTGACCGCATCCATGAGGTGCTGGTACAGGTAGGGATGCAGAATAAGACCTACAAGATGCCACATGAGCTCTCGGGAGGAGAACAGCAGCGCGTGGTGATTGCCCGTGCCCTGCTCAATTCACCGGCGCTGATCCTTGCCGACGAGCCGACCGGGAACCTTGACCCCGAGACCGGAAGTCAGATTGTATCACTGTTGCAGGAGATTGCCGGCCGGGGTACGGCGGTCATCATGTCGACCCACAACTATTCCATCGTTCAGGCTTTCCCCGGTAAGATCATGCGCTGCGAGCAGATGGAGTTGCATGAAATGAGCTCCTGAGCAGCTCCATTGGTACACCCGCTGTTTCATCTATTTTTTTGTTGCATCGGCCAGATCTCTCTCTTTTTTTTGTACCTTTGCACCTTTACAAAACAGATCATACAAATTCTTCACGATCGTGGCTGATACAAAGTACATTTTCGTTACGGGAGGCGTGGTCTCCTCTCTGGGTAAGGGTATCATTGCATCGTCGCTCGGAAAACTCTTGCAGGCAAGAGGATACAAGGTAACCATCCAGAAATTTGACCCCTACATCAACGTGGATCCCGGTACCCTCAACCCCTACGAGCATGGTGAGTGTTACGTCACTGTCGACGGTCATGAGGCCGACCTGGACTTGGGGCACTACGAGCGGTTTCTCAATATCCAAACCACAAGGGACAACAACATCACCACCGGGCGCATCTACCAGAATGTAATCCAGAAGGAACGACGCGGCGACTACCTGGGGAAAACCGTACAGGTAATTCCCCACATCACCGATGAGATCAAACGGAATGTAAAATCACTCGGTGTGAAGAGCAAGTTCGATTTTGTCATCACGGAAATTGGGGGTACGGTGGGCGATATTGAGTCCACTCCCTTTCTCGAGGCGGTACGTCAGCTTCGCTGGGAGCTGGGCAAGAACTGCTTCTGCCTGCACCTTACCTATGTGCCCTATATCGCGGCAGCCGGCGAGGTGAAAACCAAACCCACACAACATTCGGTGAAAGAGTTGCAGTCACTCGGTATCCAACCTGATATGCTGGTGCTACGTACTGACCGGAAGCTGAACAAGGAGATCCTCGACAAGGTGGCTCTTTTCTGCAACGTGGAGCAGGGGGCTGTGATGCAGTCGGTTGATGTTTCTACCATCTACGAGGTGCCGGTAATGATGCAGAAGCAGGGAATGGATGAGATTGTGCTGCGCAAGATGAATATGCCGGTGGGGGAGTCTGTCGGACTGGAAGCCTGGAAGGCTTTCCTGCAGAAACGGAAGGATGCCCGCAAAGAGGTGTGCATCAAGCTGGTGGGTAAGTACGCCGAGCTGCCGGACGCTTACAAGTCGATCAATGAATCACTCTCACAGGCTGCTATCTACAACGACAGGAAACTGCTGCTGGATGTCTGCCACTCGGAGAAGATCACCGAGGAGAATGTAGCTGAGATACTGGGTGGTGCCGATGGTATCGTGATAGCTCCCGGATTTGGTCAGCGTGGCATTGAGGGTAAATTTACGGCATTGGGGTATGCCCGGAAAAATGACATTCCCACTTTTGGTATCTGCCTGGGAATGCAATGTATGGTAATTGAATTTGCCCGTTCGGTATTGGGGCTGGAGGGAGCCAACTCCACGGAGATGGATCCGAAGGCACCACACAAGGTGATCGATTTGATGGAGGAGCAAAAACATATCACCAATATGGGTGCCTCGATGCGTCTGGGTGCCTATGACTGCCTGTTGAAGAAAGGTTCACAGGCCTACAAGGCTTACGGGAAAACCAGGGTTCAGGAGCGCCACCGACACCGGTATGAGTTCAACAATGCCTACAAGGATCGCTTCGAAGCTGCGGGGATGAAATGCAGCGGGATCAATCCCGATTCCGACCTGGTGGAGGTGGTCGAAGTACCGGCATTGCGCTGGTTCCTCGGTACCCAGTTTCATCCGGAATACAACAGCACTGTTATCTCTCCCAACCCGTTGTTTATGAGTTTTATGCAGGCGGCCGCAGAGACACGAGAATTGAATAGGAAAAACTAGTAAATAAAAGCGTTATCATCCGGTAGCCAGTGGCTCCGGACAACTGAATATGGACAAAAATACAATTATTGGATTGCTGTTGATCACAGCAATTATCATCGGCTTCTCGATTTACAACAGACCTTCACAGGAACAGCTGGCCACACAGCAACGGATGCGCGACTCCCTGGCACTTGTGGAGCAACAGCGTGCAGTTACCACTCCGCAGGAGAGTGCTGTCGCCAATGGTGATGCCGATTCGATGCAGGGTAGCAGTGCTGCCGACTTTTTTGGCGCCGCCACTACCACGACCCCTCTTGCAACCGATACCACACCATTGGTCACTGATGTCTCGTCCGATACCCTCTCCCCGGGCTCTCTCGTGCAGAAAAGTGCGGAGACGGTGATACTGGAGAATGAGAAGGTACGCATTCAGCTAAGCACGCTCGGTGGAAGCATCCGGTCGGTACAGTTGAAGGAGTACCTGCGCCATACCGGTGACAGCCTCTATCTTTTCGAGGATCAGGAGGCCCGTTTCAACATGGATCTTTTCAACCGGAACAGCGTACGCCTTTCCACTGAACAGGAATATTTCACCCCTATCCGCAGTGCGGACGGCAACAGTGTGACCATGCGGCTCCAGACCACTCCGGGTCAGCACATCGATTTTGTCTACTCCCTGCCGGCCGATGCGTACATGATGGATTTTGAGGTGCGGGTGGCCGGTATGCGCAATGCGCTCCATCCGGAGAGCCTGACCAACTTCAGGATGTACTGGGAACAGGATGTGCGTCAGCAGGAGAAAGGTCGAATGTTTGAGAATCGCTACGCGCGTATCCATTACAAGTATGACCGCCAGGATGTGCAGAAGCTGAGTGAATCGAAGAATGACCGGAAAGAGCTCTCCGACCCGTTGAAATGGTTCGCATTCAAGGATCAGTATTTCTCCGCCATCGTGATTGGCAAGAATCCCTTCAGCAATACCATCCTGACCTCGAAGGTACTGAATGACCCCGATCATATCAAGTCCTATGCGGCAGAGGTATGGGTGCCGGGTGAGGTGAGTCCCGAGAGCGATCTGATCACGGCAGGATTTAACTACTATTTCGGGCCGGTACACTACAACACCCTGAAAGCTTACGACAAGGGGGTGAGCGACAGTTCGCAGAAGCTACAGTTGCAGGAAACCGTCTATCTTGGCTATAAATGGCTGAGCTGGGTAAACAAGTGGTTCGTGATTCCCATTTTTAATTTCTTTCTCTCACTCAATTGGGGCATGGGGCTGATCATCCTGATCCTGACATTGCTGGTGAAGCTGGTGATCTCACCGCTCACCTACAAATCCTACATCTCCTCCGCCAAGATGCGGGTGCTGCGTCCCCAGATCCAGGAGCTCGAGAAAAAATTCCCCGGCAAGGAACAGGAGATGATGATGAAGCGGCAACAGGCCACCATGGAGCTCTACAACAAGGTGGGGGTAAGCCCGATGAGCGGATGCCTGCCGATGTTGATTCAGATGCCGGTCTTACTCGCCTTCTTCTTCTTCTTCCCCTCTGCCATCGAACTGCGTCAGCAGGGATTCCTCTGGGCTGACGACCTCTCCACCTACGACTCACTGATCTCCTGGAGTGGCAACATTCCCCTGGTGACTAAGTATCTGGGGAATCACATCAGTATCTTCTGTCTGCTGATGACGGTGGTGAATGTCTTCTACACCAAGTACAACATGAGCATGACCGATACCGGCGCACAGACCATGCCAGGAATGAAGTACATGCCCATCTTCATGTCGGTCTTCATGTTCTTCTTCCTGAACTCCTATCCTGCAGGTCTGAACTACTACTACTTCCTCTCCACACTCTATACCATTCTGATCACACTGATCATGAAGCAGACCATCAACGAGGATAAGATACTGGCGGAGCTGGAAGCCAACAAGAAGAAACCGAAAAAGAAATCGGGTTTCATGGCGCGGCTGGCCGAAGCACAGAAGCTTCAGGAGAAACAGGCGCGCGAACGGGCAAAGGAGAATGCCAAACGCAATTACCGATAAGTGTTCAGATTATTGAATCAGAGAAGGCCGGAGGTTACAGCTTCCGGTTTTTTTTGGCCACTCCCAAAGGGGGTGAACTAAATTTTCAAACGATTGTTCTAACTAATAAATATGAAAGCTATGAGTGAAGATAAAAAAGTGCTCGAGTATGATGAAGATGATTCCCTAAAGTTTATCAGGGAAAATTTACCCGAAGAGATGAAAAATGAGTTCTCCGACGATGAAATCAACTATATTGTGGATCTCGTCTATGAATTTTACGAGGAGAAGGGTTTCCTGGAAGAGAACGAAGAGACCGACTCCGAAATAGAGATTGACGAAGATGAATTGTTGGAGTACATTTTCAAGAATGCCCGCAAAAATGCCATCAGGGAGTACAGCGACGAACAGATTGAAGCCATTGTTGCCGGAGAACTTGCCTATTGTGATACACTCAACCTGTTCGATTGAATGAGTTATTTGCTGGAGACAAGATCATCCTTATATATTTTTCACTAAAAAATAAAAACTAAACAGACTATGAAACAAATTTCCAAATTGCTGGCCGTTACCCTGCTGGGTGGAGCCATGGTGTTTTCCGGTTGCGGATTGAACAAAACAATACAGGGCGGCGGTATCGGCGCTGGAGCGGGAGCTGCCGTGGGAGCCGGTGTGGGAGCCATCGCTGGCGGCGGAAGAGGTGCTGCCATCGGCGCTGGTATCGGTGCCGTACTGGGCGGAACTGCCGGTGCCATTATTGGTAACAAGATGGATAAACAGGCCGCTGAACTGGAACAGATTGAAGGTGCACAGGTGGAGAAAGTGAACGAAGGTGAAGCCATCAAGGTGACCTTCGAGTCGGGCATTCTCTATGCTACCAACTCCAGTACACTGAACACCGCATCACGTGCTTCTCTCGACAAGTTTGCCACCTCTCTGCTGAACAACCCCGATACCGATGTGAAGATCTACGGGCACACTGACAGTACCGGCAGCGATGCCATCAACAACCCTTTGTCACAGCGCCGCGCCGAATCGGTATACAACTACTTGCTGTCAAAAGGTGTTTCCGGCAGTCGCATGGTAGCGGAGGGTTTTGGATCCACCCAACCGGTTGCTGACAACAGTACCGTTGCCGGAAGAGCAGAAAACCGTCGTGTGGAGGTATACATCCTGCCCAATGCAAAGATGATCAAAGAGGCGCAGGAGCAAGCCCGCTAATTATCCTGTAGCAATTGTCGCGTCAATCGCGCTGCCTTCACCGGTGGCGCGATTTTTCACATTCTTCTTTTTACAACAACCAGATGGCTGAAGAATTGTATGTACCTCTCAACGGTTCGTTAAAAGAGAAATATGAGCTGCTGATCCCGCAGTTGCAGGGGCTGACACAAGATGAACCCGATATGGTCGCCAACATGGCCAACATTGCCGCTGCCCTGAAAGAGGCATTTGGCTTTTTCTGGGCCGGTTTCTACCGGGTTGAGGGAAACCAGCTGGTGCTGGGGCCCTTTCAGGGTCCGGTAGCCTGTACCCGCATCGCCTACGGAAGAGGTGTCTGTGGTACGGCCTGGAAGGAGGCTAAAACGCTGATTGTCCCCGATGTGAATCAGTTTCCGGGCCATATCGCCTGTAGTTCGCGTTCCCGTTCCGAGATCGTGGTGCCGCTTTTTTCGGGGCATATGGTGTGTGGTGTGCTGGATGTTGACAGCGATCAATTGGATGCTTTTTCGGAAACAGATGCCTGGTATCTGGAGAAAATTGTTTCCTTGTTAAAATTTTAGTCGCTTTTTTTTGCGATCATCAAACAAAACAGTATCTTTGTACCCGCAAAATCAAACAAGATGCTGCACTGAACAGGGGCAAGAGAGCCTGATTCGAAACGGCAACACTCTTGGCTCTTACCGCGAAAG
>Ga0265294_10005746_pt1 | contig 15078 bp, 10 predicted proteins | sample MunlanPumphouse3_FD_192504 | JGI IMG/M metagenome (GOLD analysis project Ga0265294, IMG submission 192504) | Groundwater microbial communities from a municipal landfill in Southern Ontario, Canada - Pumphouse #3 | ecosystem: Environmental > Aquatic > Deep subsurface > Groundwater | place... | reverse complement strand
TTACTCCCTTTAGAGGATAAGAAATTAAGGGAAAATGTCTTTTATTTTATTAGAAATGATGCTGGGGAAAAGATAATTTTCAGCTTAATCCATTCAGATTAATTGAAGTAAACTTGCATTAATATTTATCTTTTACTTATTTATAGCAATTTTATTCATACCTTTGCAAATTAATTCACTAATAAAATTTATATGACATTTAAAGAATTGGGCATGAGTCCAGAAATCCTCAAAGCTATTGAAGAACTTGGCTTTGATAACCCAATGCCCGTTCAAGCAGAAACATTACCTGTACTACTTAATGATGATGTAGACCTTGTTGCTTTAGCACAAACCGGTACAGGAAAAACAGCAGCTTTTGGATTACCTATGATTCAAAAGATGAATTACACTAACAAAGACACTGAAGTTTTGGTGCTTTGTCCAACAAGAGAACTTTGTATTCAGATATCAAAGGATTGTAAAAATTATTCAAAATATATTCAAGAATGCACCATTTTGCCAGTTTATGGAGGTGCAAGCATAGATGTTCAAATCCGTACGTTGAAAAAAGGTGTTAAGATGATTGTTGCTACACCTGGAAGAATGAATGATTTGATAAATAGAGGTAAGGTTGATATTTCTAAGCTAAAATATGTAATTTTAGATGAGGCTGACGAAATGTTGAATATGGGATTTAAAGAAGATTTAGATAATATCCTTGCTCAAACTCCTAACACCAAGCATACTCTTTTGTTTTCAGCAACTATGCCAAGAGAGGTTGAAGCTATTTCTAAAGACTATATGAAAGACCCTGTTAGAATTCAAATTGGGTCAAGAAATCAAGGAGCAGATAGTGTTTCTCACGTTTATTATTTAGTTCATGCTAAAGATAGATACTTAGCATTAAAGAGAATTGCTGACTATTATCCAGATATTTATTCTATTGTTTTTTGTAGAACAAAACTTGAAACACAAGAAGTGGCTGATATGTTGATTCGTGATGGCTACAATGCAGATAGTTTGCATGGAGATTTATCTCAAGCACAAAGAGATCACGTAATGAACCGTTTTAGACTTAAAAATGTTCAAATGCTGGTTGCAACCGATGTTGCTGCAAGAGGATTGGATGTGAATAACCTTACTCATGTTATAAACTATAACCTTCCTGATGAATTGGAACAATATGTTCACAGAAGTGGAAGAACTGGTAGAGCTGACAAGACTGGTATTTCAATTGCAATTATCAATTTGAGAGAAAAGTATAAGATAAAAGATATTGAACGTCAAATAAAGAAAGAATTTACAAAGGCTGAAATTCCAACAGGAAAAGAAGTTTGCACGAAACAACTTTTCAATATGATTGACAAGGTTGAACATGTTGATGTAAATTATCCTGAAATTGAAACTTTCTTGCCCGATATTATGAAGAAATTGGAATGGATGGACAAGGAAGAACTTATTCGTAAGTTTGTTTCATTGGAGTTTAACCGTTTCTTAGAATATTATGTTGGAGCTCCTGATTTGAATGTTGATGAATCAAGAGAAAGAACCAAGCAAGAAAAGGGTAAAAGGGATACCAAAACTAACAAAAGTGGAAACTTTACAAGACTATTTATTACTTTAGGGCATAAAGATAAAATTGTACCTCAACGTTTGATTGGTATGATTAATGATTATACTCACGAAAGACATATTGAGATTGGAAAGATTGACATTTTAGATACATTTTCATATGTTGATGTTGAAGAGTCAAAAGCACAAGCTGTTATTGATGCCTTTGAAGATAAGTTTGTAAAAGGAAGACCAATTGCTGTTGAGATTGCGGAATCAAAAGGCTCATCATCAAGAGGAAGAAGCAGCGAAAGAAGAAGTTCTTCTGATGGAAGGAGAAGAGATGGTGGTGGTGACAGAAGAAGCTCTTCAAAGAAAAGCGATGACAGAAGAAGCAACGACAGGAATAGCTCCGATAGAAGAAGTTCTGACAGAAAAAAAGATAGCTCAAGAAGAGATAGCGACAGAAAAAGATATAGGTAAATAATAAATTAGATTAATAAAATTTTGAAGATGATTTTAGCTCCTTCATTATTATCTGCAGACTTTGGCAACCTGCAAAAAGATATTGAAATGATTAATGAGAGCCAAGCTGATTGGTTTCATATTGATGTTATGGATGGAGTTTTTGTTCCTAACATTAGCTTTGGTCAACCAGTCATCAAGTTCATTAAGAAACATGCGAAGAAGCCTTTGGATGTTCATTTGATGATTGTTGACCCTGATAGATATTTCGAAGATTTTAAAACTATTGGAGCAGATATTCTAACTATTCACTACGAAGCTTGTCGCCATCTGAACAGAAGCATATCTTCAATTAAACAATTAGGAATGAAAGCGGGAGTTGTACTTAACCCTCATACTCCTATTTCTGTTTTGGAAGATATTATTCAAGAGTGCGATATGGTTTTGCTTATGAGTGTTAATCCAGGTTTTGGAGGACAAAGCTTTATTGAAAACACTTACAATAAAATTATTCAACTAAAAGAACTTATTAATAGGAAAAATCCAAGTTGTTTGATTGAAATTGATGGTGGTGTTAGCTTAAAGAACTATAAGAAACTTATTGAATTTGGAGCAGATGCTTTAGTGGCAGGAAATGCTGTCTTTGGAACAGAAAATCCTTTAGAAACAATTAAAGAATTTAAGAAATAGAATTATGTTCGGTTTTTTCAAAGGTAAATCAAAAAGAGTTGATGAGGTAATTGATTTGTCAGTTTTGCAAACTGACATTCATTCTCATTTTATTCCAGGAGTTGATGATGGTTCTCAAAGTATGGAAGAGTCAATCTCTCTTTTGAAACAGCTGAAAGAATTGGGATATAAGAAAGTTATAACTACTCCTCATATTTATTACGATAGCTATCTTGATGGATATGATATATTGTATAAAAAGCTGGAAGAACTAAAACTTAAATTAGAAGAGAATAATATTGATATTGAAATAGTACTTTCAGGAGAGTATTTATTGGATGATGATATTAAAGGAAGAGTTGAGAAAAATCAAATATTAAGTTTTGGAGAGAACTATCTTCTCTTTGAATTTCCAATGCGTAACGAACCAATGGGCTATGAAGAGTGGTTATTTGACCTTCAATTGTCTGGATATAATTTAATTCTTGCTCATCCCGAAAGATATACATTCTTGAATAATGACATTAAAAAATATTCCAAATTAAAGGATAGAGGAATTCTGTTTCAAGTTAATATTGCTTCTTTTTCTGGTTACTATGGTGAGAATATTCAAAAAGTAGCTGAAAAACTGACTAATGAGAATTTGGTTGATTTAGTTGGAACTGATTGCCATGGACAAAGGCATATTGATGCCTTAAAGAAGTCTTTGCATAGTCCAATTTTTAAGCAACTTATAAATTCTGGACGATTAATAAATAATAAATTATAATATAGTATTATGGATTCATTACTTGCTATATCTCCCATTGATGGAAGATATAGAAAACAGGTTGAGCCTTTAGCAAATTATTTTTCTGAAAAGGCTTTAATTAATTATAGAACAAGAGTTGAAATAGAATATTTTATTGCCCTTTGTGAATTAGGCATTGAAGGCTTAAGTGATTTTGACAAGAACAATTTCAACGCATTAAGAGATATTTATCTAAAATTTTCTGAACCAGACGCTCAACAAATTAAGGATATTGAGAAGATAACTAATCACGACGTTAAGGCTGTTGAGTATTTTATTAAAAAGAAGTTTGACTCACTTGGATTAGAAAAATGGAAAGAGTTTATCCATTTTGGATTAACTTCACAAGACATTAATAATACTTCTGTTCCATTAAGCATTAAAGAATGTCAAGAAGAGGTTTACTTACCTCTTATGAATGATATTGTGGAATTATTGGAAGAGAAAGCAAAAACTTGGGAAGGGATTCCAATGCTTGCACACACTCATGGTCAACCAGCATCTCCAACAATGCTTTCAAAGGAAATAAAAGTATTTACTTATCGCCTTCAACAACAACTAGCATATTTTGCATTTATTCCTTTTGGCGCTAAGTTTGGAGGAGCAACAGGAAACTTTAATGCTCACAAAGTAACTTTCCCTGAACATAACTGGGTTTTGTTTGCAAATAATTTTTGTTCAAATCTTGGATTGGAACGTCAATCTTACACAACGCAAATAGAGAACTACGATAATATGTCTGCATATTTTGATGCAATAAAAAGAATCAATGTTATCCTTATGGATTTCTGTAAAGATATGTGGGCTTATATTTCAATGGAGTATTTCAAACAAAAAATTAAGGAAGGAGAAGTTGGTTCTTCAGCAATGCCTCACAAGGTTAATCCTATTGATTTTGAAAATGCAGAAGGTAACTTAGGATTGGCTAATGCCATTTTTGATCACCTATCAATGAAACTCCCAATATCTCGTTTACAAAGAGACTTAACTGATTCAACGGTTACAAGAAATATTGGTGTTCCTATAGCTCATACAATTATTGCATTAAATTCAATTATTAAGGGAGTGAATAAACTTATTATAAATACTAATGCAATAGAAAGAGATTTGAATAATAATTGGGCTGTTGTAGCTGAGGCTCTTCAATCAATTCTTCGTTCAATTGGTTATCCTAATCCTTATGAGACTTTGAAGGATTTAACAAGAACCAACACTGAAGTAAATGCTGAAACAATTGCACAATTTGTTGATGGTTTAGATGTTAGTGATGAAATCAAAAAAAGGATGAAAGAAATAACTCCTATGAACTACGTTGGAGTTTATCAATAATAGATAGGCAATGAGAAAATACTTTACTTGGATATTTGCTAAACCATATTTAGGAAGAATAATTCTTTACTTTGTTTTAGTTTGTCTTGCTACAGTATTTTCCATTGCTTCCATTCTTTCTGCTTCTAATTTCTTAAATGTACTTTTTTCCCAGGAGCTTAGCAATACAGTTGTTGCTAACCCTTCTTTGCTGGATGAATTTCTCTCTGCCTTCTATTCTAAAATTATAGCTTATGGGAGAGTGAATGCATTGTATATTTTTGGAGTTTTGATTTTTATAATCTATTTCCTAAAAGATGTATTTACCTATTTAGCTTCTTTTGTTATTGCCTCTGTAAGAAATAAGGTTGTAAGAAATATTAGAAATAAACTCTTTCAAAAATATATCTCATTACCTCTTTCTTATTTAGGCACACATCGTAAGGGAGATCTTATTTCTCGATTAAGCAATGACGTTATTGAGTATGATGAGAATGTATTGAAATCAATTATGTCCTTAGTTGGTGGTTTGATTACTGTTTCTCTTTATCTTACTGCTCTTTTCTATATTGACTATACTCTAACTTTTACTGTGTTAATAGTATTTCCCATTGTTGCTCTTTTATCTTCATTCATAAGCAGAACTCTTCGTCAAAGCTCAAAACATCTTCAACAAAAGAGTGCAAATATTATTTCTATTATTGAACAAACAATTTCTGGACTTAGAATAATTAAAGCTCACACTGCAATTGAATTGATGAACGAAAGATTTATTCATTTCAACTCTTCATACACAAGATTAAGAAATAGCATTTACCGAAGGGTTGATTTAGCATCTCCTATTAGCGAGTTTTTGGGCAATTCCATGTTAATTGGGTTGCTTCTTTTTGGCTCTTTAAAAGTTCTTTCTCATGGGTCAATATCTGCTGAATTATTTATAATCTACCTTGTTCTCTTCACTCTTATTATTAAGCCTGCAAAAGATATTCCAACTTCTTTCTTTAATATTAAAAAGGGAAAGGCTTCCATTGATAGAATTGTTGATATATTGGAGATAAAGAATCAAATTGTTGAACCAAAAGAGCCAATTGCGTTTCCAAAGATTGAAAAGGGAATAATATTTAATAATGTAAGCTTTTCCTATAAAGAGGACTTAGTTTTGAAAAACATTAATCTAATTTTTGAAAAAGGCAAAACAACAGCAATTGTTGGTTCTTCAGGAAGTGGAAAGAGTACTTTGATTGATTTAATTCCAAAACTTTACGAGCCAACCTTAGGAGAAATTCTTTTTGATGATATTAATAGTAAGTCAATTCATTCTAAAGCAATAAGAGATAACATTGCTTTTGTTACTCAAGAAACAATTCTTTTCAACGATTCAATATTTAATAATATCACTTTCGGTTCAAATTCTTATAGTTTGGAACAAGTAAAGAAAGCTGCAGAAATTGCAAATGCCCATCCTTTTATTGAAAAACTCCCTGAGGGTTATAATACAATTATTGGAGATAGAGGCTCTACTCTTTCAGGAGGAGAGCGTCAAAGAATCAGCATAGCAAGAGCAGTTCTTAAGAATGCAGATATATTAATTCTTGACGAAGCAACCTCAGCTCTTGATACCGAAAACGAAAGATTGGTTCAGGAAGCCATTTCCAAAATTACTAAAGATAAAACATCAATCATTATTGCACATCGTCTTTCAACAATTACCAATGCTGACAAGATAATAGTTTTAGATAAAGGAGAAATTAAAGAAGAGGGAACACATCACGAGCTTATTCAACATAACGGAATTTATACAAAGCTCTGTTCAATGCAAGAATTATAAAATCTAATACTCCCTATATCTAATTACTTCCGAAAACTCCCGACATAATCAAAAAAACTCACCGACTTTTTTAATTTAAATGCCGACTTTTTTGAAAAAGGTCCCGTTTATTTTTCACTAATCTTTGCTTAATTCTTAGCAAATTTCAGTTAAATAAATATGGAAAATATGTAGCTCTTTTTTGCAAAGGGGTATCTTATTGTTTTTCTGATTTTATAGAATTCCTACTGGTTTAAATTGTAGATAAAATTTGGATAAGTATTATATTTAGTGTACTTTTGCAAGTTAGAATTCAAATTAGTGTTTAATAAATAGTTGAAATTATGTCAATTAACAGCAAGACACGAGAGTTAAAAGCAAGAATGCAAACCATGCTTCAGGGAGGAGGCGAAAAGGCAGTTGAGAAGCAAAAAGCAACTGGTAAGCTTACTGCAAGAGAAAGAATCTTAGAGCTCTTAGACGAGGGAAGTTTTCACGAATATGATCTTTTCATTCAGCACTCTGGTAAGGATTTTGATATGGATAAAAAAATTCTTCCAGGAGATGGTGTTGTTACCGGAACAGGAACAATTAATGGTTATCCAATCTGCATTTATGCACAAGACTTTACTGTTGCAGGTGGTTCATTAGGCTATATGCACGCAAAGAAGATTTGCAAAATTATGGACCATGCAATGAAGTTAAAAGTTCCAATCATTGGTATTAATGACTCTGGTGGAGCACGTATTCAAGAAGGGGTTAATGCCTTAGCAGGTTATGGAAGTATATTCTTCCGAAATACTATGGCCTCAGGTGTTATTCCTCAAATTTCAGTAATACTTGGTCCTTGTGCAGGAGGAGCAGTTTATTCTCCAGCTTTAACAGACTTTGTGTTTGTAGTGGATAAAATCTCAAAAATGTTTATCACAGGACCTGACGTTATCAAAACAGTATTGGGAGAGGAAATAACTCAAGAAGATTTGGGAGGAGCAAGAGTGCATGCAGAGATTTCTGGAAATGCTCATTTCTTTGCTGAAAGCGAATTGGAGTGTTTTGAACAAATTAAATCTTTGTTTACTTACATTCCTTGGAACAATACAAAGAAAGCTGAAAGCTTTGCTCCTCAAAAACCAAAATCAAAAGACTATAAGATTAGCCAAATTTTCCCAACTGACCCAGCAAAACCTTACGATGTTAGACTTATCATTAAAGCAATTGTTGATAATTCAGAATTTTTAGAAGTTCAAGAGCTATTTGCTCCTAACATTGTTATTGGATTTGCTCGTATTAATGGAGATACAGTTGGTTTTGTTGCAAACCAACCTAATGCCATGGCAGGAGTTTTAGATTGCAACTCTTCCGATAAGGCTGCACGTTTTATTCGTTTCTGCGATGCTTTCCAAATTCCATTAGTTACTTTGGAAGACCTTCCTGGCTATTTGCCTGGAGTTGACCAAGAACATGCAGGAGTAATTCGTCATGGAGCAAAAATCCTTTATGCTTTTTCTGAAGCAACCGTTCCTAAGATGACAGTTATTTTGCGTAAGGCTTATGGAGGAGGCTACATTGCAATGTGTTCTAATCACCTAAAAGCAGACTTTGTTTTTGCTTGGCCAACTGCAGAAATTGCTGTTATGGGACCTGAAGGAGCTGCAAACATTATTTTCAAAGCAGAAATAACTTCTGCAGAAAACCCTGAAGAAATGCGTAAACAGAAAGTTCAAGAATATAGAGAGAAGTTTGCCAATCCTTATGTTGCAGCTTCTTATGGATATGTTGATGCAGTAATTCAACCTTCCGAAACTCGTCAATACTTGATGCATGCTCTTGAGATGACAAAGACTAAAGTTGTTGAAAATCCTTGGAAAAAGCATGGTATTCCACCATTCTAAAATTCTAAAAGAAGGATATTATTAAACAATTAACGTATTAATGAATAACAAATAGAGATTATGCCAAATATTAAACAAGACAATAGAACTTACTATCGTCAATTATATATTAAAGTAGAACCTGGTCAAATTTATGCATTTATTCCAGGAACAATAATTGATATCTTTGTTAAGAAGGGACAAAAAGTAAAAAAGGGAACTCCTCTTTGTGCTTTACACGCCATGAAAATGGATAATGAAATCTGTTCTCCTGTTGATGGTATTGTTCAAACTATCAACATAAAGAAAGATCAAGTTGTTAGTAAGAATGATGTTCTTATTATGATTAGTTCAGATGATGTTTCTGAGAAACAAATTCAAGACAAAGCTCCTTCAAAAGAAAAGAAAGAAAAGAAAGAAAAGAAATAAGATATTCTACTTAGATAGAATTTCCTTTACCTTTAATACTAAGCTATGCGAATCTATTTTGCATAGCTTTTGTAGTTCTGAAAGGGAGCCATGCTCAATAAACCTATCCTCTATTGCCATTCTATAGATATTATTTTTATATCCTTTATTGCAAGCATACTCAATAACTGCACTTCCAAATCCTCCAATTTCAACTCCATCTTCAATGGTTATAATATTGTCGTATTTGTTCAACACTTCTTCCAAAATTGAATTGTCCATTGGTTTAAGGAAACGCATATTATAGATTGCAACCTCAACTCCTTCCTTTTCGAGCTCTTGCGCAGCCTTAATTGCATTGTTGCCAATTGCTCCCAAAGACAAAACAGCAATATCCTTACCATCTCTAATCTTTTCGCCCTTACCAATTTCAATTGTTTGGAACTCTTGTCTCCAATTAACAATATATCCCTTACCTCTTGGATAACGAATAACCAAAGGAAAGTTAATCCCTTTTTGGGCAGTAAACATAATATTTCTTAGCTCAATTTCATTTAGAGGAGCGAATATGGTTAGGTTTGGAATTATTCTCATAAAGCTTAAATCAAACACTCCATGATGGGTTGCTCCATCTTCTCCAACCAAGCCAGCTCTATCCAAGCACATAATAACAGGAAGTTTTTGAAGAGCAATATCGTGTATAATTTGGTCATAAGCTCTTTGCATAAAAGAAGAATAGACATTACAGAAAGGAATATATCCATTGGCAGCCATTCCTGCAGAAAAGGTTAAAGCATGTTGCTCAGCAATACCAACATCAAAAGTTCTTTCTGGAAACTCCTTTATCAAACAATTCATAGAACAGCCCGAAAGCATTGCAGGAGTAACTCCCACAATTTTAGAGTTTATTTTTGCAAGCTCAACCAATGTTTCTCCAAAAACATCTTGAAACTTAATTGGTGAGCCCTCAGCAGAATCACTACTCTCTCTTTGTCCAGTTGTTGGATTAAAAATTCCAGGAGCATGATAGGTAATAGGATTTTCTTCAGCCTCTTTTAATCCCTTTCCCTTTTTTGTTATTATATGTAATATTCTTGGACCCTTAATCTTCTTCAAATCTTCCAATGTTTTAACCAAAACCAAAACATCATTTCCCTTAATAGGTCCAAAATATCTTATCTTTAAAGCCTCAAAGAAATTACTCTTTCCAGAAAACATCGATTTTAAAGCAAACAAAAGCCAGCTAAAAATACTTTTTGGCTTTCTATAGGAAGAAGTATTCCCTCCCATCATATTCCATATCTTATTCTTCACTCTATTGTATGTTGCAGAAGTAGTAATCAAAGTGAAATACTCTCCCAAAGCCCCAACCTTCTTATCAATGGAAATGCCATTATCATTTAAAATAACAAGCTGATTAACATCTGTTGCCCCTGAATGATTTAAAGCCTCAAAAGCCATACCACCAGTCATTGACCCATCGCCAATAACAGAAATATGAACATTCTTATTATTTCCTTTTAACTTATCAGCAATAGCCATTCCCAAAGAAGCAGAAATGGAAGTAGAGGAATGCCCTGTACCAAAGCAATCATATTCACTTTCCTCAATTTTAGGGAAACCACTCAATCCCCCAAGCTTGCGAATGGAAGAAAACCTATCCTTTCTTTGAGTCAAAACCTTATGAGAGTATGCCTGATGCCCAACATCCCAAATCAAAGTATCATTAGGAACATCAAAAACATAATGCAAAGCAACCGTAAGTTCAACAGTACCCAAAGAAGAAGCCAAATGCCCTGGATTTTCAGCCAAAACACTAATAATATAATCCCTTACTTGTTTACAAAGCAAAGGCAACTCCTCTTTAGAGAGCTTTTTTATATCTTCAGGAGAATTAATCCCCTTCAACAAATCACCTTGATTATAGCTATTCATAGTTTCTAACAAATAAAGATGCAAATATACACAAAATAAACCTTGGGAGCAAGAACTTAATTTAATACTACAAAAACTAAGATTTTATTTTACTAAAACTTAGTTTTAAATTTAGAACTACTTCTTATTAAAGATAATATTTTATCAGTCAAAATGATAAAAAATATGGTCTTATTATCGGCAACCTCCTGCTCTTTGTCTATATAGCTTTGATACTTTATAACTATTTCAGCTCTTTAATTTATTTTTATTTGACATAAGTGTATCAAATCCTTATTATTATTTACTAAAACGAGGATTAAATTTTACATCCTGCCACCTTACACACTACATCCTGCCACCTTGCACTACACATCCTGCCAGGATGTAATCAACATCCTGCCACCTTGCAAAATTTAATCCTCGTTTTAGCAAATTTATTCCTTGTTTTAGTAATTTTATTCTTCCTTTATTAAAAATATTTCTAATTTTCTTGGTTGCAAAAGGGAAAAGTCGTACATTTGTCGCAAGTTATAAATCATATTTTTATGATTGTTTTTAATTATAATTTCCTAATCCTTCTTATTGTTATTCTTATAGCATTACCCTTCCTAAGTCAATTCAATTGCCAATTCAATTACATCCTAAGTAAGTTTTCTTTTGTATTCAATTCTCAACATAATATTAACCAAAATCAAAAATCGAATGAAAAAGAAACCATTAATTGTTCTATTATTGACTATATGTTTAATAATAGTAAGCAAACCTTCAAAATCACAAATTATCTCTCCAAATAATATTATTAGTGGAGCTTATGAAATTGATGCTAATAGTCAATTACCAGATCGCAATCAAAAAATTCGACAAGTCAAAGATAATAAGTATATAGCATTAACTACTGTGTCGCAAAATATCAGTAGGTTCTATTTGATTGAAAATGGTAGATATATGTCTAATTTTGCTGATATATCCATCAAATTTAAAGTACAAGACTTTTCAATTATGGGAGATTCCATATATTTTTGTGGAAATATGAATACAGTTGATGAAGGCTATAAAGGCTCTACACAAGGCTTTATAGCTTATATAAAAATATCGGATTTATTCTCAGGACAAAATAATTTTCAATATAACTATTCACGTGTACCTACTACAACTCATGTAAATAAGATAAAGACATATTATAATAATTTAGGGGAAAGAGTGGTTGTTGGAATAGGGAAACAATATTATTCTGAGCTACCTTATGAGTGCCCTTATCCTGTAGTAGAGCCAGGTAATCCTAATCCTCCTGTATCTACACCTGATTGTTGGGTTTATCCAGATACAAATCAATATGATTGTTTTATTGGTTATAAAATAACCGAAACAGTTTTGAATCCTTCATATCCTTCAGTTAATCCATTTAGTATATATAGACACGAAATTGCTTATAATGATTTAAATTATCAATATGATTATGAGGAATTTTGGGATTTAATAGTAATGGATAATTATATATGCATAGCTTCAATAACTAATTTTAATCCTATAATAACAGGAGATACTATTAATGGACGGCAGATTATTATAAGAAAGATTAATATTGATGACTTTAATATTCAAACTTCTGAAAAAGTACAAGCTCCTTTTTATAATGCTGTTAATGGGGGATCTGGATTTTATATAGAAAAATTAGAACGTAATAATATTGCCATAGCATATGTTTCTCCTTCGTTTAATGGAAATGATTTTGCTACAATAGTAAATAAGATTGATTTAGGCGTGAGCCCATTCAATGTGGTTCATACATCATACATTGATTACGATTACCAAAGAGCACTTGTAAAAGATATAGAATATATTCCAGAAACAGAACAGCTTTTAGTTTTAAAATATAAATTATTTAATAATATTGATAATGTGTTTTATGTGAATATGAGTAATACTGCTTATGATAACTCAAGTAATTATATTTCAAATAGATTAATACCAAATAGTATTTTCCAATATCAAGATTGGAATAATATATTAAAATATAATAGTTCTCATTTTGTTCTTATAGGTAGTCTTGGAACGAAATTAGGTTTGTTTGATAATTATACAGGTGGTTTTAATTCAGTTCAATGTAGAAACTATACAACAAATCAAATATCAAAAACAGGAATGAATAATTTTATTCAATGGGGTAATCTATTACCATGTACTTTTGCTCTAATGTATCCTTATGTTCCTGGATTTTATTACCCTGGCAATACAACAATAATTCATAAGATGGACATAATACCTACTGGCCATGCTTCAATTACTACAAGATGTTTAGAAGAATAATTACAATTAATATAGAATAAATAGATATGAAAAGAATAATATTAACAATAGCCATAGTTTGTGCATTATTAAGAGTAAATGCACAAACACAATATGATACAATAGTTTATCATCCTTATGATTTAAGTAATTATTATATAGGAGGAATGGATTTGGCTTATCATGAATTACGTTCAATGATATGTTATAATTGTGATTCTGGCAATCTTCCAGGTACAAACGCACCATGTTGGGCACATTTAAAAGTAATGACAAGAAATTCATATGAAATTAGAGGGGTGGCACAACCCTATCATTTTGATTCAACAGTTACTGTAATAGGGATGGCAGTAAAGGTCGCTAATGGTAGCTTACAGCCTTATTTAAATGGGACTGTATTTTTCAGAATAATGGATATGGAGTTTAAAGAATTAGGACAAACGCCTATATTTCCTTGGTACACTCCAGACTCAAATGGATATAAATGGCATATGTTCTTTGATGAAATACAAGTAAAGGATTTTGTATTAGTAGGTGATATTCCTGCATATAGTCAAACAGGATTTAATGTATTATTTCCTAGCACATGGAGTTTATATGATACAGTAGGATGTTTGGAGAATTGGCTTCGTTCCACTGGAAGGCCTTACGATACAATTTATGTTGGAATAGATTATCAAGCTCCAAATCCTTTTGCAACAGTAACTGATACATTATATGCAAGTAGATTTTCAGAAAGTCCATGGGTAAAGAGACAAGATAGTGTATGGGTTCGTTTTGCTGATGATCCAGTTTATAATTTATATCAAAAGACATTTATTGAATTTCTACCAATTCTTAAAGTTCCAAGAGCAGATAGTTTAAGTTTGGTTAAAGAAATAAGTAATGATAATACAATAAAGCTTTATCCAAATCCAGCTGAAAATACTTTAAATATAGAAAGTCAAGATATAATAAAAGAAATAGAGTTTTACGATGCTTTAGGAAAGAAAGCAAAGGCAATAACCCTAAACAAAAAAGAAGCGATAATAGATATAAGTTCTCTCGCTAAGGGTAATTATGTTGTAAACTTAATAACCGACAAAGGAAAGATAAAAAAGAAATTGGTTGTGAAATAACAATTCTAAAGCTTAGTATCATTTGATTAATTTTCACAAAAAAGAAGTTTATCCCTTAAAATACTTTCTGTTTATAATAAATTATTTAACTTTGAGCCTCACGATAAACAAACTAAGATAAGCAAAATATATGACTTAACATTCTGTTTGTTAGCTTTTAATATTGAATTTTACCTCGCAACGGTCTTATTATATCTCCTTTTTTTATTTTACATTTTCTCCTCCTCCTAATCTTTTTTTAAATCGACTTAAAAATAAAATTAAGAACGGTAAGCTATATAACCTTACTATCGACTAATATAAATAATCAAAACTGATATATCAGAAGGGGAAACTCCGCTTATACGGGAGGCTTGTCCTATGGTTTTTGGACGGATTTTTGATAATTTTTCTCTTGCTTCAAAACTAAGGGATTTAAGAGCTTGATAATCGAAATCATCCTTAATTATTAAGTTCTCATATTTTGAAAGCTTATCGGCAATCTCCTGCTCCTTGTCTATATAGCTTTGGTACTTTATAATAATCTCTGCTCCTTCAATAATTTCTGCCTTAATATCCATTGGAATTGATTGAATGCTCTCATTTAGAGAAGGAACATTATTTGCTAAATCCTTTAAAGTTATTTGAGGTCGAAGAAGAAGTTGTGAAATTTTTGTTTTCTGATTTATTTGAGGAGTTTCTTTTTCTTCAAACAAAGCATTAACCTCTTTTGGTTCTGCACTTGTTTTCTCAATGAAAGATACTAATTGATTACAAGAAGTTTTCTTTCTCTCAACTCTTTCCATTCTTTCCTTTGAAGCTAAACCAATGGCAAAGGACAAAGGTGTTAGTCGAAGGTCGGCATTATCTTGACGAAGAAGTATTCTGTATTCTGCCCTTGAAGTAAACATTCTATAAGGTTCATCA
>Ga0265294_10005745_pt1 | contig 15084 bp, 19 predicted proteins | sample MunlanPumphouse3_FD_192504 | JGI IMG/M metagenome (GOLD analysis project Ga0265294, IMG submission 192504) | Groundwater microbial communities from a municipal landfill in Southern Ontario, Canada - Pumphouse #3 | ecosystem: Environmental > Aquatic > Deep subsurface > Groundwater | place... | reverse complement strand
GCGATTGGTAATAGTTTTTCAGTTGATGCCACGACATATCTGCATCAGTTTTCGCTCTGTGGGAAGACAAAAATATTAATTGGAAACCTCCATTATGGTGGTTGCTCCTTGCAACAGCATTTTGATTCTTATCAAAATAAAGAATCCCCATACGAGTATTATAAAAACGGAAAGCTTGTCCAATATGGCTATTCATTAAGACAAGCTTTAAAAGATGAACAGTGGGATTATATTAGCCTTCAGCAAAATAGCGGCAATAGTGGCTTAATAGAAACTTTTGAACCAGGGATAGCCTTATATAACAAAATACGTAAACTCACTGATGCCAAATTCGTTATTCATAAAACATGGGCTTATGCCTCATATTATCGCGATGACCAATATCGGACATATAATTACGATCAAAAACGCATGCATGCGCTGGTACATGACGCCTATACACAATTCGCGCATACTTTAAAAATAAAGATGATTATTCCAAGCGCGGATGCTTTTTTTCTTGCCCGCCAAAGATTTGGCGATATCTTTAGTCGCGATGGTTTTCACGCTAATGAAAAAGGTCGTTATTTACTCGCGGCACTTTGGTATGAATTTTTCACAAACGAAGACGCCAGAACAGTAAGCTTTAAGGCGCAAGGCTTCTCCTATGATGACAATAGTGAACAAGGGCCCTCTATAAACGAGAGTCAAAAGCTATGTGAGATAGCTCATGAAGCTATTTCAAGTATTACTTGAATGGATAAGCGACAAGATAATAAAACCTTCTTTTCATCTTTTTATTAGCCATCTTTTTATGTAAACTTAATTTTGTGTTTACAAAAACAATAATCTTGTTTACGTAAAAAACCCCAGTTGTGGTTGACTAAGAGCCTTACTAAAGACAAAAATAAACGTGGAATTGTAAACGCTTTCCAGCCCTTTGTCAGTTTTAGGGCGCTTTACAAACACTATTACGCGCATACCCTAGCTTACTTCTAAATCCATATACGAAAGGACAGGAAAAATGAAAAGAAGGACAACTGCGATGGTATTTCAAAATTATGCCCTTTATCCACACATGACCGTTTATCAAAACATGGCTTTTGGGCTTAAATTGCGAAAATTTGATCCTGAAGATATCAAGAAAATGAACGTTTGTTACTGAAGGAAAAAAGCAACACTAATGAAGCACCATGTCACAGCAGCTTATTAAAGTTTCAGCTTATGATGAAGATAAGACCGGAGAGAAGAATGCCATTTTTGTCAAGATTGATGGTTTTGAAGGATATGTTACTTTGGTTGTTGAAAATAACTTTACGGTTTACGAAATGCCTGAATTCGAGATTTATCTCGATGAGAATAGCCTCGCGATTATTTAGGAACGTTTATGCGAGAGATCTACGCGAAAGATTTACTTGATTCGCCCTATATTAAACGAATAGGACGTTATTGGTATGATGATGTCAATCGCACCTTGTGGTTTAATTTTTCGGCAGCAGGATTTCGCGTTAAGTTTCGCGGTACAAAACTTGTGGCTCGTTTTCTCGCTACAAAAAGTGATGACGAAAAGAACCGCCCATACCTATCAGTGTTTATCAATGATGAAAATAATTCGCAAAAAACAACAATCGTCGAACTTAAAGAAAAAAAGACAGCGCTTGATTTCTTTAACGGCAAAGATGAGATTCATGAAATTACCGTTTTAAAGAGAAACGAGTCAATTACAAGTCAAGTGGCTCTTTACTCATTATGGTGCGATGGGGAATTTATACTCAACGAAGATAAAGAAAAAAGGATTAGAATTGAATACTACGGAAATTCGGTTACAGCCGGAAATGGCACAGCAGCCGAAGAAGGTGAACAAGTTTTTATGACAAAAACGGAAGATGCTTGTCTGTCTTTTGCATATCTAAGTGCGCAACTACTCAACGCTGAACATTCTTTAATTTGTGCTGGGGGATTTCCCGTTTACAAATCACCTTGGGTTGATTGGTGCAAAATCAAAAGTATTATTCCGATGGTCGAAATGGCGGATTTTGATGAAAATACGACAATGGAAAACGCCCATTATTGGGATAATTCGGCCTTTGTACCTGATCTCGTCGTTTTTAATCTCGCCGCCAATGATTCACACTATTTTGATAAAATCAAAGATAATCTTGACTATAAAAATGAACTTAATAAGTTTAAAGATGCTTATTGTGAATTGATGAATAGAATATTTTTACACTATCCAAAGACTAAAATTATTGTTACTTCGGGAATGATAAAAATACGTGAAGATATCGAACAAATTCTCGATGAAGTATCACGAGAATATCAAAACTCATATCGTTTTAAATTCACTTCGTTGAGCGTTGGAGGCTATATGCCTAACGAAGGCCATCCTAATGCTAAAATGCACGAGTACGCCGCTAAAGAATTAGAAGAATTCATACGTCAAAAAGGTCTTGTTTAATTGTTATTTTGGATTGTAAAAAATCGCGCCTTTAACTTTAAAACCTAAGTGGCGATAATAGCATATTCTCATGTAGTTTAACCTTTTAAATGACGAATAATGCGACATGGGTTTCCGACCGCAACGACATTTGAAGGTAAATCCTTAGTGACGACAGAACAAGAACCGACAACAACATTATTGCCAATTGTTATTCCGGGGTTAATAACTGAATTGCCCCCGATCCATACATCATTACCAATTATGACTTTTTTTCCTGATTCCAGCTTCGTTCTTCGTTCATCTTTATCGATGGGATGTGTTGCGGTGTAAATATGGACACCGGGTCCAAGCATAACGTTATCGCCAATGCGAATCGCGCAGACATCAAGAAAAATACAGTTGTAATTGGCGTAGAAATTCTTACCAACGTGAATGTTAAAGCCATAGTCACAATAAAATGGTGAATTGAGTTTTGAACCCTCGCCAACACTTCCAAATAGCCTCTTAATAATCTTCCATCTATTAGAGGGATTGTCTTGTGGCGAAGAGTTATATAAATCGCATATTGTTCGAGATTTAATTCTTAACAACACTAATTCTTCATCATAAGGATTGTAGGCCTGTCCTTCAGTCATTTTTTGTTTTTCGCTCATTTGGAAATCCTCTTGCAAGTATACAACAATAAGCCAAATGGTTTTTGTCCTATTACTAATAATCATAGCCCATAAAAGAAAAACAACTTTATCGTTGTTCCGTTTTGATAAATGGCGGAGGAAGAGGGATTTGAACCCTCGCGCCCCGTTAAGAACCTACAAGCTTTCCAAGCCTGCCCCTTCAACCACTTGGGTATTCCTCCGGCACAAGAAAAATTATATGAGAACAAAACGCTAATTACAACGATTTAAACATAATATATAATATTATATGACATGATTGAAATTGTTATTAAAGGCCAAGAGGCCAATCAAAGAGTTGATAAATATGTTCGTAAGTATTTAAACAACGCTCCTTTAAATTTTATTTATCATCTTTTTCGTAAGAAAGACGTTAAAATCAATGGTCATTGGGTGAATATCAGCTATCTTTTAAAAGAAGGTGATATTCTAAGGCTATACGCCACCGATCAACAGATCGCTGAACTATCAAAACCAAAAGAAATTCTTTTAACAAAAATGCTCGAGTCAATTGCTTATGAAGATGACAATATTTTAGTCGTTAATAAAAGTAAAGGCCTATTAGTGCATGGTGATGAAAACGAAAAAGTTCATACCCTCGCTAATCAAGTAGTCAATTACCTCATGCAAAAAGGTGAATTTAACCCTCGTGAAACAAAGGGCTTCGTTCCAGCCCCCGCCCATCGTCTTGATCGCAATACATCTGGCCTTGTTATTTTTGCTAAGAATCTTGTCGCACTGCAAGAGTTGGAAGCGATGTTTAAAACACGAAAAGGCATTGAAAAGCATTATTTAGCACTCGTAGTTGGAATTATCGACAAAAGTCGAACAATAGATTTTCCACTGAAAAAAGATGCGAAAGCTAAACTTGTGAAAGTAGACAAAGTTGCTAATGGAGCATTGGAAGCCAAAACTGATATCAATATTATTAAACGTTACGACACCTATACGCTTCTTGATGTACAGTTATTAACAGGTCGTACCCATCAAATACGCGTTCACCTAAAAGCAATTGGTCACCCGATTATTGGTGATAGTAAGTATGGAGATTTTAAACAAAATCGTTTTTTTAAAGAACAATACAACTATGATACGCAATTTCTTCATGCCTATCGATTGAAGTTTACTATTAGTGGTGGTTTGCTTCAATATTTAAACAATCGTGAGATTATAAGCACTATTCCTAAAATTGAAAACGACATCTTGGACGCATTGTCTTTAAAGGAGAAAACAAAATGATAACAAAACAAAATTATGATCGCTGGCTTCAAAGTCCGAAAGTCAGTATGAAAATGAAAGAAGAAATGAAACAAATGTCCCCTCAGGAAATTGATGAATCGTTCTTTAAGGATATTGAGTTTGGCACGGCTGGGATGCGTGGCATACTTGGCCCTGGTACTAATCGTATGAACTATTTCACAATTCAAAAAGCGGCTGTAGGTTTTGCTCTTTATTTGCTAAACACATTTGCGAATGCCCAAGAATTAGGTGTGGTTATTTCTCACGATAATCGGCGCATGTCACGGGAATTTACTATGCAAATCGCTGGTATTTTTTCGGAAATGGGCATTAAATGCTATATTTTTGATAGTTTACGTCCTACGCCGGAATTGTCTTTTGCCGTTCGTTACAAAAAAGCCTGTGGTGGCATAATGATTACAGCATCTCATAATCCTAAGGAATATAATGGTTTTAAGGTATATGACGAACATGGATGTCAGTTGGTGCCAGATAAAATTAATAAACTAATTAAGATGATTGATGGCCTTCCTAATGAACTAGATTTAGCGATATCAAGTAGTTCGAAGAAAGGTGTTATCGAAGTGCTGAGTCCGGATGTTGATGATGAATATGTTCGGCTCGTTAAGCAAATACAACTCAATCCTAGCTTGCCAAAAGAAGGTTTTAAAATTGTCTACACGCCCAATCACGGAACGAGTTATGTAAACGCCATGCGCATCTTTGAAGATTGCGGTTATGAAATTTATCCAGTTTTATCGCAAATTGAACCAGATCCCGATTTTAAAGGAACGCTTTCACCTAATCCTGAGGATAAAAATAGTTATATTGAACCAATCAAACTCGCCAAGGAAATTGGTGCTCAGTTCATTGTTATGACTGATCCTGATGGTGATAGAGTTGGCGTCAGTTATTTGTCGAGCAATGGTAAATACGAACTGCTTACTGGCAATCAATCAGCGGCTCTTCTAATCGATTACTTACTTAGTCAGCGTAAGAAATATGGTCTATTAGCAAAAAACGGCGTTTTTTACGATACAATTGTGTCATCTGATTTAGGGAGGACCATTGCCAAAAACTATGGCTTGAAAGTCGAAACCTTTTTAACTGGTTTTAAATTCATTGGCGACCGCATTCAATACTATCTTGAAAATGATGGACCAACTTTTGAATTTGGATATGAAGAAAGTTATGGATGCCTTATCTCTCCATTTGCTCGTGATAAAGATGGTATTCAAGCAATATTAATGTATTGTGAAATGGCTCTTTATCACCATCTTCAGGGTGTAACCTTGGATGTTGTTTACGATGATATTCAAAAGAAATACGGCTATCGCCTCGACGTCTCATATTCGGTTGCATTTAAAGGATCGGCGGGCATGACTAAAATGAGAGATATAATGGGCAAGTTGAGCAATCAAGACATTAAGAGTTTGAATGGGCATCGTGTTATTGAAATGCGCGACTACGTAAGAAGCGTAGTCATCAGTGAGAGAGGCGAAGAAAAAATCGCTTTACCGAAGGCCGATGTCGTTACATTACTTTTAGACGATGAATCAAATATTACCGTTCGCCCGAGTGGCACTGAACCTAAATGCAAATTCTATTTTGGAGTTAAAGGGACAAGCGCAGAGACTATAAAAATAATCCCCAATCTTTTGTTTGTTGAACTTAAGGAAAAACTAGATATCTAAAGAATTTATTCTTGAAATTGCTTGTCATAGGTATATGATAGAAAGGGTTTTATGAAATATTTACTTGTCACGATTATTAAAAATAACGAACGGGCCCATCGCCTTTTCGAAAAGCTCAATCATCTGAAAATCAAAGGCACAGTTTTACCATCGACAGGTTTAAACCATGCTTTGATGGAGTCCAATATTAATCATCCACCGATTTTCGGAGGCTCTCGATATTTAGTTGAGCAAGAATATGAGTCTAATTCAACAGTTATTATTGTCATTGATGAGTCGAAACTCGAAATAACTCGTTCAACAATTAAAGAGATGACAAACAATCTTGAAGATGCATTTATGTTTGCGGTTCCGCTTGATCATTACGAAGGCAGCGAAGTTTAATGGAATATTTAAATATCACTTTAATCCTCGGGCTCGCAATGGCGGCGGGGCTGCTTTCAACAAGATTAATGCGTTTATTGAATTTGCCCAACGTGACAGGATATTTAGTTATCGGACTTCTTTTGGGTCCATTCATCGGTCACTTATTTACAGCCGAAACGATTGAGCATTTTTCGATTATTAGCGACATCGCTTTAGGATTTATTGCTTTTAGTATTGGCTGTGAATTTAAAATTTCTTCTTTACAGAAAATCGGCAAGAAAGTAGTTATCATCACTATTTTTCAAGCTTTAATGACCGCCTTTATCGTTTCGGTGGCCATTTTCGCCTTTACTCAAAATGTTGCTTTAGCCCTGTCGCTTGGCGCGATTGCCACAGCTACCGCCCCAGCTGCAACATTAATGGTCGTTCGGCAATACAAAGCCAAAGGACCAATCGTTGATACCTTGCTTCCCGTTGTTGCTTTTGATGATGCGATTGGGTTAATAGTTTTTTCGATATTATTAGCAATCTCTAAAGTGGTGGCAACCAATAGTGGACTATCATTTGAAGCTTTAGTCTTAGCGCCTCTGATTGAAATTCTTCTCTCACTAGCAATCGGTGCGGCTTTAGGAGCGCTTTTGGCTTTAGTTATGCGCTTTTTTAAGTCGCGTGCCAATCGTCTGAGTTTGATGATTGCGACTGTTTTTCTTGGTGTTGGTGTCACGGCTTTGTTCTCGGTTTTTGATTGGTACTCCCTCTCACCCCTTCTTCTTTGCATGATGATTGGTGCTGTCTTTGCCAACATGCGTCGCGATTCCAACCTCGTTATTGAAGGTGTTGATCGTTGGACACCACCTTTATTTATGTTTTTCTTTATTTTAAGTGGCGCTGAATTAAATTTGAGTGTCATTGTAAGCGTCGGCGTTATTGGTGTTGTTTACATTGTCGCAAGAAGTATTGGCAAGTATTCTGGTGCTTATCTTGGGGCGCTATCGACGAAAAGCGAAAAATCAATTCGCAATTACTTAGGATTGGCTCTTTTGCCACAAGCTGGTGTGGCAATCGGTATGGCCAAAGTAGTATCAGATGAAATGCCGACCGAAATAGCAACAAAAATTGTCACCGTAGTTCTGTGTTCAGTGCTCGTTTTTGAATTAATTGGGCCGATAATTACTAAGATTGCCCTCATGCGAGCAGGCGAAATAATCAAAGAGCCGAAAAAACCGAAAAATATTCAGCTCCCGCCTCCCCCTTCTTCATAAAATAAGACGCCTAGCGAGGGCGTCTTTTGATTTCTTTTAAAATTTGTTTTAGCGTGTGATATATACCATCGTTTTCATTGTCCTTTACACTGACGCGATGGGCGTTTTTAATAATCTCGGGGCCACCATTTTTCATGGCGACACTGATGCCAGAAACAGCGAACATATCTATATCATTTTCAGCATCACCAAAAGTGATAATGTTTTCTTTCTTTATGCCATAGTAGTCAGCAATTAAAACGATTCCCGAACCTTTTGACACGGTTTTAAAAAACAATTCAAAGTAAGAGAGCCCAAACCAGAAACGAACATCAATTTGATTAAAACGACCGACGATATTGCGAATGGCCTGTTCATCAATGTTATCTTTCTTGGTTTGAAGGATCATCGTCATCGGATTTACATCTAGTGTCTTAGTGATGTCGCCGTAATGCATATTCATACCTTCGTACCAAAAGAAGCGAGCAAGATATAAATCTTCCTCATTTATCCATATGTCTGTGTCATTTTCGCACATGACGTTTTGAACATAAGGCTTTAGATTGATAAACAGTTCTTTGACTGTTTCCTTTGGAAATTCGAATTCTACTTTTGGAAACGTTTCATCTTTAGGGTGAAAAACAAAAGCGCCATTATAACAAACAAGGGGCGAGTTTAATTCGAGCTCATTATAGTAGCGATAAAGAGCGCGGGAAGGACGTCCGCTTGCCAAAATGACAAGATGACCCTGCTTATTTAATTTCTTTAATAATCGTTTGGTTTTTGGGGCGATGATTTTCTCGTTTGTGAGAAGGGTCCCATCCATATCAACAGCAATTAGTAATCTTTGCTTATTGTTCAACATTGAAAAGACCTACAGCGTGTTTAACGCGATTTAAAGTCGTCATAGCAATTTTTTCGGCTTGCTTTGCGCCTTTGAATAATGTTTTTTCGATAAGGTTTCCATTTAAGATTTGTTCGTATTTCTCTTTAAAGGGTGCAAGTTCTTCAATCACGGCATCGGCGACAGCTTTTTTAAATTCACCATAGCGGTATCCAGAAAAAAATTGTTCAGCTTCATTTATACTCATTTCTTTAATGGAAGCATAAATTGTTAGTAAATTCGCAATTCCGGGTTTGTTATCAATATCGTATTTAATTTCGCTTCCAGAATCAGTTATGGCTGACATTATTTTCTTGCGGATAGTCGCGAGGTCATCTTTGAGGAAAATATCGCCTTTTGGATCCGATTTCGACATCTTCTTGGTTGGCTCCGTTAATGACATAATTCTTGCTCCGATTTTTGCAACTTGAGCCTTAGGCATAACGAGAACTTTGCCATATCGTTTATTAAACCGATTGACTAGATCACGGGCCAGTTCCACATGCTGTGTTTGGTCTTCACCAACCGGGACAATCGAGGCATCATAAAGAAGAATATCGGCAGCCATTAAAACCGGATACGCAAAAAGACCTAAACCGATTGCGTTATTATTCATTTTGCTAGACAAGTCTTTAAATTGTGTCATGCGCGATAATTCACCCATATATAAATAGTTTTGCAATATGACATTCAATTCGCTATGAGCGCCGACTTGGCTTTGTAAAAAGATGGTTGCCTTTTGAGGGTCAAGACCACTGGCTAAGTAAAATGCGACTAAGTCGCGAGTATTATTTCTTAAAACATCAGGTTCAATTGGAAGAGTCAAGGCGTGAAGATCAGCAATAAAAATAAAAACATCACCCATATCCTGAAACTTTTTAAAATGTTTCAAAGCGCCAAGATAATTACCGAGTGTGAGTTGTCCAGTCGGTTTAATTCCACTCAAAACGCGGTTCATATCAAGTCCTCCGTTCAAGTCTTTAATATTATAGGCGTGAATTGGGGGCGTGTCAATTTAGCCATAAGGGCTATTTTCAAAAATACTATCTACTTAATAGGCTTTTTATGTTAAAATTACGAATAGAAATTATGATAAGAATTTACACATCCCCCAGCTGCTCAAGCTGCCGCAAAGTTAAAAAATGGTTCGAAGAACAAAATATTCCCTTTGAAGAAAGAAATATTTTCAACGCGACTTTAGATCCTAAAGAATTAAAAGAAATTCTTTTTAAATCTGAAAATGGTACAGAAGATATTATTTCGGAACGTAGCAAAATCGTTAAAGAAAAGAAAGTGAATCTCGATAATCTCACCATCTCAGAAATGATAAATTTTATAAGAGATAATCCATCTGTTTTGAAAAGACCAATTGTCGTTAATGATCGTCGCATTCAAGTTGGATATAATGAAGAAGAAATTCGTTCATTTATTCCACAAGCCAGGCGCATATTTGAAAGGCATTGTAATGCTGATGATTGCCCTGACTTCAATACGTGTCCGCATGCTCGCGATTGCGTAATCGACAAAAAATGATTTTTTTAGTCCCAAATCCCTTTAATGAATTTTTAAAAGAAAACGCCCTGTGGCTCGCTCTTTCCTTTGCTTTATTGATAGCTCTAATTTTATTAATTATCCTCGTTAAAAACTGGAGAAGTAAAAAGAAAGATGCGATGCTTGCTGATGGCGATCTGCTTTTAAAAGCATTAGGCGGTAGGGAAAATATCGTTTCTTGCGAAGCAAAGTCTTCGCGACTTAGTGTCGTTTTAAAAGAAAAAAGCCTTCTTGATGAGAAAGCGCTTAAAGATCAAGGAATATTATCAATCATTAAAATGTCGGGCAAAGTAATAATCGTTATCGATGGATCTGCAGAAAAAGTTAAAAAGCTTATCGATTAGTTTTAAAACAATGTTTCTTTATATCTTCGCTAGGAAAGCCCATCACATTATCGAAACTTCCAACGATGTGATCGACTAAATCAAACCCATCCTGAATTCCGTAAGCCCCGGCTTTATCAAAAGATGAGCCGGTTTTTATATAGTTAGCAATTAAATCATCGCTTAAATCTTTGAAGTATACTTCGGTTTTAACTGTTCTATTAATTTCTATTAAAGGGTTGATGTAAGTATAACCGCTTAAAACGACATGACGCTTACCAGAAAGCATTTTAAGCATATGATAGGCATCCTTTTCATCTTGTGGTTTGCCAAGAATTAGATTATCGATAATGACGACAGTATCACAAGCCAAGATATCATCATTAGGATATTTTTTAAAAACTTCATAAGCTTTTAAGCGCGAAACATCTAAAGGATGATCATGGGGATTTTTACGGCTTTCATCTTCATTAATATCTGGGGAAATGACAATAAAATCACTGCAAATCTTATGTAGAAGTTCTTTTCTTCGAGGTGATTTTGAAGCCAAAATTAACATATTAGTTTTGATTCATAATGACAGGAATAATCATCGGGTGTCTTTCCGTCTGTGAGAATAAGTATTTGCCAAGAGTGTTTTTAATGGTGCTTTTAATTTCGTTAAAAGTAACTCGCCCTGACATTAATTTTTGTAATTCGCCGTTGATAATTCTCTCGCCTTCGGCAATAAGTTTAGAATGATTAGCTAAAACAAAACCACGAGTATGAATAACGGGCGGAACGATCAAACGATTAGCTTTTGAATCAATGCTGATCAAGACAGCGACCATGCCATCGTCTTTAAGGATTTCCCGATCGTGAATAACGGCTGTGCTTAAACCATTAATATCGCGACCATCAATGTAGATGGCATCGGCAGGAACACGCGCTCCTTCAGTAACTCTTCTTTTGCGTAGAGTGAGTGTGTCGCCGTTAGCCATAACGAAAGTATTCTTGCGATCCATACCTAGATCGACTGCTAAATCGGTATGGAGTTTTAACATGCGATATTCACCATGAATGGGCATAAAATAGCGAGGATTGATGAGTTTAAGCATTAATCTCAATTCTTGCTTGGCGGGGTGGCCCGAGGAATGGATATTCAACAAAATGGAGTTCGTCAGGACATTTGCGCCTCTGCGCACAAGCTGATTAACAATTTTATCGATTAAAACACCATTACCGGGAATGACCGAAGACGAGAAAACGACCGTATCACCAGGGTAAATGCGAAGTGACTTATGTTCACCATTGGCGATTCTTGCTAGAGCCGCCATCGGTTCGCCTTGTGAGCCGGTGCACAGAATACACAATTCATTTGCGCGGTAATTTTGAATATTATCTAAGTCTACAATATCCTTGTCACTTAGCTTGATATAGCCCATTGCCCGCGTAGTGGCGACAGCATTTTCCATGCTTCGTCCCACAATGGCAATTTTACGATTATGTTTAATGGCGGCTTCGACAAGTTGCTGAATGCGAGAGATATTACTTGAAAAGGTCGAGACAATTAAACGACCATCAGCTTTGCCAAAAATCTCGTTGATACCGGCAATAATGCTTGTTTCACTCGGTGTATAGCCTTCGATTTCGGCATTCGTCGAGTCGCTTAATAACAAATCAACGCCTTCTGAGCCAATGCGAGCGATTTTATCTAACTCAATATCTGGTCCAACCGGAGTCAAGTCAATTTTGAAATCACCAGTGTGGACGATTCGACCATCTGGCGTATCGACACAAATTCCGTATGCATCAGGAATTGAGTGGGTGACATGAAAGAAAGAAACCTTAAAAACGTCAACTTGCAAAATAGAATCTGGATTATATTCGATGATCTTTACCGGTTCTTTAATGCGCATGTCCTCAAGTTTATGTTTGATTAATGCTGCAGCGAGTTTTGGGGCATAAATGACAGGAATATGCACTGATTGAATAAGAAAAGGAATACCGCCGATATGGTCCTCGTGGCCATGTGTGATAAAAAGAGCGCGAATTTTTCCGCGGTTATTTTTTAAATGAGTATAATCAGGAATAACATAGTCAACTCCTGGCATCTCTGAACCCGGGAACATCACTCCCGAATCGATAATAATAATTGAAGTATCGCTTTCTAAAACGTACATGTTCTTGCCAACTTCGCCAAGACCACCTAAAGCATAGATAGAAATACCACTAGAAATAGTTTGATTCATATAAAATCTCCTAAAATAAAATATTAATTAGTAATTATGAATAATGTTTTCAAAATTAAGCAAACATATTATATATAACACTTATTTTTAATTCAACTGATTTCAACTGCGCCCTCAATTGTTTGAAAAGGATTATCCTTGTTAATACGATCGTAATAAAGAATGCCATCAAGGTGATCGATTTCATGTTGTAAAACAATCGCATCATATCCTCGAGCAGATATTTCGATATCGGAATTAGTTAAAGCATTAAATGCCTTAACTTTTATTTTATTATCGCGCGGGACGTAGCCTTCGTGCTTCTCATCGACAGAAAGACATCCTTCACCTGCCAATAAATAACACTTTTTGATGCTGTTTTCGATAATGCGCGGATTTACAAGAGCGTATTGGATTTCTTTTCCCTCAGCATCACGATAATAGATGACTGTCATCCGCTTATTAACACCGACTTGCGGAGCTGCCAAACCCACTCCTTCGCGAATTTTTGGATGTTTCTCACGGAAAAGGGGATCTTGGGTTTTTTTAAGATAGTCAAACATCCTTAAAATGAGGTCGCGATCTTTTGCATTCAAAGGCAATTCGACATTTTTTGATTTGCTGCGTAGAGAAAGGGAACTATCCTTAACAATCTTAAACATAATCTTTACTTCTAAAGATTGTATCATGATTAATTACGATTTGCTATTATGATACATATGAATCAGAAGTTGCTTAAAAAAATTAATGACCTTCGTAATGAACTTGCGAATGATAAACGCATTTTAAATCTCAATCGTTGCGAAGGAAAAATGGAACATAGCGAAGAAGTGATGGCTTTAGCCTACCAAAAAGATGTGGCAGAAAACGCATATAATGATTCCTTACGTCATTTCAATATTCGATCTCAAGAAGTTAAGCTCGCGCAAAAAGCGTTATTTGAAGCTAAAACAAAACTCGACAGTCACCCTCTCGTTCGCCAATATTTATTGGCTTATCACGATGTACGTATCTTGTATGAAGAACTAAATAATGAACTATTTTCGCCTTTTAAAGAGCGTTTATGCGAGGATGCAAAATGATTAGAATTATTGCGGGAAAACATCGCTCGCGAATGATAAAAACGCCGCCTAGTGAGATCGTATTGCCGACGAAAAATATGGTTCGTGAAGCGCTTTTTTCGATTCTTGGTCGAAATATTAAAGGTTCGGTTGTTCTTGATTTATTTGCCGGCAGTGGAGCCTTAGGCATCGAAGCTATTTCTCGTGGAGCAAGCAAAGTCTATTTTTCTGATTGTCACAGCAAACCTATTAAGGTGATTACCGAAAATATTCAATCATTAAAAGAAGAAAAAATAACTGAAATTCATCTTTGCGATTATAATGAGATGCTTGATTATTTAGAAAAGAACAAAGTGCAAATTGATATCGCTTTTGTCGATCCGCCTTATGAATCAGGATACTACGAAGTGGTCGCAAAGCGATTACTTGAATCAAGTATAATTCAGAAAGGGAGTAAAATTGTTTTTGAAAGCCGTCATGAAATAAATATGCTCTTATTAAAAAAATATGACTGTCGCCATTATCGTTATGGACAAACGCACATTCTAATCGTTACAAAATAAATACCGCCAATCGAATCGGCGGTATTTTTATATAATAAAAGTCTAACTATTCTTGTCCTTCGAAATCGCCGGAGTGATCCCAGCAGTCACGGAGTAATTCGGCTTTTTGAATATCGGTGTCACCTGGAACGCCGAACATCACTTCGCTGACACCCTCATAGTCTTCGCTAAAATCAATTAGCATAATAGTTGGTGTGAGGAAATTTTCTGTATCAACGGCCTCAAGAGTATCAAGATCACTCTCTGATGAGTTACCGTTTAGATGGTAGTATGAGTCTTTGCCAATCTGAGCGGCTTCTGTAAAGAAATCACCATTGCGATTTAAAAATTGGACAAACGCTGTTTCGCGCGAAGTTGCTTCATCGGTATCTTCATCGGTAAAAATGGAAACTAGTTTAAAAGGTAAATCATCACTTTTTGGAGCGAGAGTACCGTTCCATCTTCTTTCGAGAGCTTCAAAGCCATTTTTGGCTTCAGCACATGCGGAACATTCTTCTGAGACAAAGACAAGAAAAAACTTCTCACCAACAGAATTTTTAGCATCGCCATCTTGAATGTCAGCAATTAATTTGTCGGCTTCGCTTGTTTCGCCACCAGCTAACGAACGTTGAAACTTTTGATAGTATTTCTCGCTTGATCTGGCTTCTTCAGCAAGACCTTCAATCCAACTTGTAATTGATGGAATTGAAAAGATAACGGCGAAAATTGCACCGACGATTAAGAGGGGTTGAACCCAGGCTGTATCTTTAATCCACCGGCCGATTCTGACGAAGAAAGCGCCAATCGCCTTTAATATTTGCATTTACTAGACCTCCTATATCCGAGCATATAGCACGATAATCATAACACTATATAAATAT
>Ga0265294_10005743_pt1 | contig 15086 bp, 12 predicted proteins | sample MunlanPumphouse3_FD_192504 | JGI IMG/M metagenome (GOLD analysis project Ga0265294, IMG submission 192504) | Groundwater microbial communities from a municipal landfill in Southern Ontario, Canada - Pumphouse #3 | ecosystem: Environmental > Aquatic > Deep subsurface > Groundwater | place... | reverse complement strand
AGAATATTTGTCAGGCCGTCATAAGGAAAAGATGCAGCCCCTTCTTTCTGCAGAAGTATTAGAAACGTCAGGGCGACCGGAGTTACGGTGAGGGTTTCAATGAAAAGGGCAATATCCGGTTTGGCCTTGATTGCCTTTTTGAGCACTCCGTATGATCCAAAGGAGAGAGCCAGACCTATAGAGACAAGAGGTATGGAGCCAACAGAGATCAGTTCGAGACTTACTCCGAGAACCGCAAGGCAAAGTGCCACGGTCTGTATTTTGTTAAGCTTTTCCTTAAAAAACATCATACCGAAAAACATACTTACAAGAGGATTAATAAAGTATCCCAGGCTTGTCTCCAGAATCCTGCCGTGGTTGACAGCCCATATATAGAGACCCCAGTTGAAAGAGATGAGGAATCCCCCGCCGGCAAGCCAGAATACATCACTTCTTCTCTCTTTCAGCATACCCAGGAGGATCGTTCGATTTTTGTGCGCGAACATAAGAATGAAAGTAAACAGTGCAGACCATATGACCCGGTGGCCCAATATTTCAAAAGATGAGACCGCCTCCAGTGCTTTCCAGTAGACCGGCATTGCTCCCCAGATAAAATATGCAAAAAAAAGAGCTGCTATCCCTTTCATATTCTGGTCCACCTGATTCAGCATCCCCTGTCATCATTTAAGAAGAAAAGCCTTCCGACTGCACAATTGTACACTATATCCCTGATTTGTGATAAACTAAGCCATTATTCATCTAGTGCTTTCTAAAGATGGAAGGAAGTATCCGATATGTCTGATAATTCAAGACTATCTGCTCTGGGAGCCCAGCTTCTGGCTGAAGCAGAGAACATCTCAGAGGAAATGCGGGATTGGAGAAGGGATTTCCATCAGTTCCCCGAACTTGCGTTTGAAGAAAATATTACTGCCTCCAAAATAACAAGGGTGCTCGATTCTATCGAGAGCATGGAGGTCATCTCAGGTTTTGCAATTCCAACATCCGTTATCGGGATCCTGGGGAAAGACCTTCCGGGGCCTGCCATCCTTCTGCGCTCTTGTATGGATGCACTTGCTGTTGAAGAAGAGACCGGACTTTCCTTCTCTTCGTGCATGCCCGGCCTCATGCATGCCTGCGGACACGATGCCCATATGGCTTCCCTGCTTGGAGCAGCCAAAGTACTCTCCCTTCATATAGATGAATTAAAAAGAAAAGTTGTATTCCTTTTCCAGCCTGCAGGAGAGGGTAAGGGCGGAGCCAGGATACTTGTAGAAAACAGATTTCTAGAAACTTTCAACATAGGGAACGCAGCTTCTCTGCATTGGTGGTCAGAAATTCCATATGGGGAACTTTTCCTGCGCAAAGGAGTGCTGACAGCGCTGTCAGACAGGATACATATTGACATCCGAGGTACTGCCGGGCACGCTGCAGAACCTCATATGGCTATCGATCCAATAACGATCGCGTCTCACATAGTGATAGCGATACAGACGATGCTTACAAGAGAGATAGACCCAAGAGATCCGATAGTCGTATCTTTCGGACAGATCGAGGCAGGTTACGCTTATAATGTAATACCGGAACAGGTCAACATATGGGGAACACTGCGCGCTTTCAACCCAAAAACAAGGGATTTCGTCCAAAGTAGAATTGAAACTGTTGCGCCCGCAATTGCCAAAGCATTCAGAGGCCTTGCTTCAGTAGAATACACCAGGAATTACAGTCAGGTGGAAAATGACTCTGAAATGGTAGACAAGGTTGTAAATGTTGGTATTCCTTTCTTTGGTGAGGATGGCATTAAAATGTTGGAACGGCCGTTGCTCTCCGGAGAGGATTTCTCCTTCTTCAGTTCATGTGTCCCATCTGTCTTTATGCTTATGGGCACCGGGCTGGAATACGGTCTTCACCATCCCAGATATGACATCCCTGAGAGCATGTTGCCTTTTTCAGCTGCATGGGAATCATACATGGCATTGACGCTTTAATAGAGTGGAGGGGAAGCATTGGCTCCCAGACTTGAAGATATCATAATATCAAACCTTGAATCACTTCGGACAGAACCATTTATATGGTGGCAGAAAACATGGTGGTCAGGCGGCGCGTTTCTTGAACTGACAGAAGAATGCGAGAAAGGCTTCCGTTCAAGCGGCTTCAAGGCCGGACAAAGAATGGCTTTCCTTCTTCCCAACAGCCCAATACTGCTCGCATCAATGATAGCCATATGGAAGCTTGGAGGAACTGTAGTACCTATAGATCCCAGAAGCGGTTATGTTTCTCTGATAAAACAGCTGAAGCACGCAGATGTATTCGCCTCTATAACTTACAGGGGTTCATCAAGCATAGTCCCGCTTATCTCTGAGGAGGGCATACCCTGTGCCGTCACTTCTTTGGATGCCCCTGTAGAAAGCATTGCAGGAAGAACGTCCGATGAAGAATCGACAGATACTGCCGTAATTTTTTACACTTCCGGCACTACAGGCGAACCGAAGGCTGTCCCTTTGACTCATGCCAACCTTTATGCCAGCATCAACGCATGTGTGGATCATATTGGCAAACTGACGGATGATGACGTTTTTCTTAATGCTCTGCCTAATTTCAACGCATTCGGATTTGTCTGCGGTTCCCTGATCCCTCTTGTCAAGGGCACATGTCAGGTCGTCCTTCCCACCTTCATGCCTCCTGAAGCTGCAATGGACGCTATGAGAAATGCCTCTGTAACTATCGTGCCCGCAGTTCCGACTATTATTTCGCTTCTGCTGGGAACTGTTGCAAGGGGAATTACACCTCCAAAAAGCCTCAGATACATACTCTCCGGAGGCGACAGGCTTCCTCTGGATTTTGATAAAAGATCCCAGGAGTATCTCGGCGTTCCTGTTATAGAAGGATACGGACTCACTGAAGCAGCATCGGTCGTATCGATCGCCCCTGGGATAGAAAACAGAAAAGCGGGCAGTGTCGGCACACTTTTATCATGTGTCGAAGCTGAGATAAGAAATGATGAAGGAAAGGTCCTTCCAGCAGGTTCAGAAGGCCATCTTTGGATCAGGGGCGACAATGTGGCAAAATGCTACTACCGAAACCCGGAGCTTACTGCAAAGAGATTCGTGGACGGATGGTTCGACACCTGTGACATAGCCAGATTCGACAAAGATGGATATCTCTACCTTGTAGGACGCAGGACAGAGGTGATCTTCGTCGGAGGCTTCAAAGTCTATGCACAGGAAGTAGAGAAAGTTCTGCTTGAACATCCCGCAGTAGCTGAAGCGGCTGTCATAGGAGTGCCCCGCTCAATAAGCGGAGAGATAGTAAAAGCGTTCGTTGTGCTGAAAAAGGATGAGAAGGTCACTTCAAAGGACCTTATCGAACACTGCAAGAAAAAACTTTCATACTATAAAGTTCCCAGAATAATCGATTTCCTCACCGAGATGCCAAGATCGAGCATCGGCGAAATTTTAAAAAGAAAACTTGAAAAGGACTAAGACTAAATGTTTGGCCTTCAGACCAGAACGATAAAAAATCTCAGCAAAAATGAAAAAAAACAGGTGGAACTTCTGCTTGAGAGAAACGGACTGACCTTTGAAGGCACACCTGACTGTACTGCTGTCGTAGAAAACCCCGATGAAAAGATAATCGCGACTGCAAGCATACAGGGCAAAGTGATAAAAATGGTGGCAGCAGACCCCGAATGGCAGGAAACCGGCCTATCCGGCATGGTGATATCTGACTTGCTGCGTTATGCCAGAGAAAACAACATATTCCACCTTTTCGTCTTCACTAAATGTGATATGGCAGATAAATTTGCATATCTGGGCTTCAGCGAACTGGCAAGGACTGAGACTGTTGCTCTGATGGAATCCGGACAACCATCTTCTGACGATTACCGTAAGATCCTTCAGCAAAACAAAATATTTTCGGGTCAAGACAACATTGGGGCTGCTGTAATGAACTGCAACCCATTTACTTATGGGCACAGATATCTCATAGAGACCGCATGCAAAGAATGTGACGGCCTTTATCTCATAATCGTCCAGGAGGACCTCTCCCTCTTTCCTTTTAAAGACAGGATGATCCTGGTAGAAGAGGGCACGAAAGATCTCAGGAATGTCAGGCTGATCCCCAGCGGGGACTACGCAGTATCAAGAGCCACGTTCCCCACTTACTTCCTGAAGGACAAATGTACGGCTTCTGTTGCAGGAACACAGGCTGAACTTGACGCGACCCTTTTTGCGAACCTTTTCGTCCCGGAACTCTCAATTGTAAAACGTTTCGTTGGAACAGAACCATTTTGTCCGATCACAGCAAAGTACAACGAGATGATGAAGAAAGTCCTCCCGGCACGGGGTGTTGAAGTTGTCGAGATAGAAAGGCTGAACGACCCTACAGGAACAGCTGTGTCAGCTTCCAGGGTCAGAAAAGCCATCGTTGACAACGATTTTGAGGCGTTGAAGAAAATGCTCCCTCCTGTTACGCTGGATTACCTCTCTTCCGGGAGAGGAAGGTCTGTCGTTGAAAAACTGATCAATGAACACAAAAAAAACTGACATTGAGGATATCCTTTCTGAAATACTTTCAGGAAGAGAAGATAGAGTAAGGACCAGGGACGCACACCTCTCTGCGAATGTATTTGCCTGTCAGATAACCCTTAACATTCCCGGATATCCCAAACGCATCCCCAATGATGAAAGGGCTGTGGAAAGCTTCGGCAAGGCATTCATTGAAAAATGGACCTCCTGTCCTTTATGCGAAAAAAAGATCACAAATGCAGCGGGAGTTTGCTGGGTGGGGTTTTTTGCAGGAGATCTCACTGCTGCAAAAAAAGCAAAGGAAATTGCTGTCAATATAGAGGAAGGGATCCCTGAAGGACGCATCTTAGACATAGATATTATCGTGCAGATAAAAACTATCTCAAGATCAGACCTTGGACTCCCCCCCCGTACATGCCTGCTCTGCAGCAAACCGGCAAAGGAGTGCGCGAGGGATCGCAGTCATTCTTATGAAGAACTTAGGACCTCAACAGAAAAACTTATAAAAAATATTTGATATCTCCGCAATTTCCTGTCGAAAAAAAGTTATCCAACATGTAAATTTAATAAAGAGTATAAATCCACTTATGATTTATTCTCATCTTTAGTCGTATAGTTTTTGAGGATATGATAAACGCCGGATCAGTTCGATCAACATAAAAAAATGGAAGATCATTGACGTTTTTATCAACATAAATTGTGCAAAATAAACTATACTTTATATAATATTTGAATACACGCAGGAGAGGATCACATGCTGAACCGTCCGGACTGGGACAGTTATTTTTTAATGATAGCAAAGGTAGTTGCCAGCAGAAGCACCTGCATGCGAAGAAATGTCGGAGCTGTTCTTGTAAAGGACCAGCAAATACTCAGTACCGGATATAACGGAGCTCCCAAGGGAATAATACACTGTGAGGAAGCAGGATGTCTGAGGGAAAAGCTTGGCATCCCTTCAGGTGAAAGGCATGAGATCTGCCGCGGGTCCCATGCTGAGATAAACGCTATAGCACAGGCGGCATATGCAGGAGTAGCCACTGCGGGATGCTGGCTTTACTGTACACATGAACCCTGTGCCTACTGCACTAAAGCTCTTATAAACTGCGGATGCAGGCGCATTGTTTATATTCATCCATACCCTGACAGGATATCGAGGGAGATCATTTTGCAGTCGGGGATCGAAGCGGTATGCATACACGACGATGAACCGGTGAAGAATAATTTTTCAATAGGAGGAAATAAATAGATGTTTACACGCGAAGAATCGATCGAGTTCCTCATGGAACACAACAAGGAAGAGATGCACATCAAACATGCGTACGCTGTTGAAGCAGCAATGAAATGGTTTGCCCGGGAAAACGGCGAAGACGAAAACTACTGGGGCCTGATCGGACTTATGCACGATATTGACTGGGAGGAATTCCCCAGCACAGAGACCCACCCAATGAAGGGCGGGGAGATGCTCAGAAAAAAAGGCTACCCTGATGATTTCGTTCATGCTGTGCTCGCTCATGGGTGGGAATACTCCGGGATAAAACCTGAAACACTATGCGAAAAATATCTTTACACAATAGATGAACTTACCGGATTCATAACAGCGGTAGCACTTGTACGTCCAAGCAAATCGCTCCAGGACCTGGAACTGAAATCAGTAAAGAAAAAATGGAAAGACAAGGCTTTCGCAAGGGGTGTAAACAGAGAAGTGATCGAGAAAGGATCAGAATTGCTGAACATCCCGCTGGAAACGCTTATTGAACAGACCATCACGGCTTTAAGACCCGTAGAAAAAGAGATCGGGCTTGGTTCCTGAAAAATAATAAGAAGTATAAATATTCGGAGGGAGGATACAAAATGTCAATTTCATTGGTACTTGCCGATGACCACCCGCTTACAAGAGAAGGCATGAAAGCATATCTGGCTAAAGAGACAGATTTTAATATCCTGGGAAGCTTCGCAGACGGAGAATCAGCATGGACAGGGATACAGCAGCTCAGGCCCCAGGTGGCCCTTCTTGACATCAGGATGCCGGGAATAGACGGTGTGGCTCTCGCGCGAAAGATAAAGGAAGCATCTCTTCCCGTAGCATCCCTGATGCTGACTTCTTACGATGCGCAGCAGTACGTTATGGCGTCACTCAGAGCAGGTGCCAGGGGTTACGTTCTTAAAACCGCAAGTATGGAAACTCTTTCAAAGGCGATAAGGATAGTTGCGCGGGGAGGCTTCTATCTTGACAGCGAGGTGGCAAATGCTGTTGAGCAGGAAGGAGATTTCGTTCCTGAACCTGTCTCAGTAAGAGAAAGAGAAGTCCTTCTCCTCGCAGCACGTGGACTTTCAGGAAAAGAGATAGCAACACAGCTTTTCATAAGCGAAAGGACCGTTCAGACACACCTGGCCTCAATATACGACAAACTTGGAGCAAAAAATAAGACAGAAGCAATGCTGCTCTCTCTTAAATACGGCATAGTGACACTGGAGGAACTGCTCGATTGAGGAGAAACCTTCTCCTCCAGCTGACTGTTGCAGTCTTTCTGCCCAGCCTGGGGGCATTCCTCCTGGCATGGATAGGTTTCTGCCAGTTTGAAAATACCATGGAAGGGGTAGCCGGCTCTTACGTGCAGAACCTTGCGAGGGGAGCTGCGGCAAGGCTTGAATCTTCCCAATGGGACTTGAGGACCGATGGTACCTGGCAACCAAACCAGTACAGGTCACGCATTCTGGGGCTTGGAGAAATGATGTCAGATGAGATGGCTGTCCCGGGCATGTTTGCTGTCTTCGACAGTGACGGAAATCTTATATACGGGACATCAGACGTCACGATCCTCTCTATCATATGGAACAAACCGATAGCCACTATGTCTCCCCAAAAAATCAGGGGACCTGACGGAAGATTTTACACCATAGCAGTCTACCCTATGCTTCAGAGAAATCTATTCGTTCTGGCCGCTGTATCCTGGGACAAACTGCTTGGACCAATGGTATCGCTTACTACTTTCTGGCCGTTTATTATGGGGATCCTTGGGTTGATCGGGATCTTCTCAGTCTACATAATGTGGCAGAAAGTGATAATGCCTCTTAAAGACCTCGAAGAAGAGGTCTCGATGCTGAGCTGGGGTGAAGAAGTCCCTCTGAAAAACGCACCTGAAGCAGTTACAGAGCTTCAGAAACTCAGAGAAGCCCTTGTAGTCCTTGCAAACTCTGCAATAGACAAAGTACAGCTCTCACGAAGGTATGTTAATGACCTTGTAAAGGTGCAGGAGGAAGAGAGGGCAAGAATATCTCGTGAGATACATGACGGCCCCCTTCAGGACCTGACTGCCCTGATACAGAGGCTCAGGCTGCTTTCCCTCGACATTGATTCTCCAGTAGAAAGGGAGAAACAGCTTGAAGAAGCAAAAAGCGCAGCAATGGCAGGAGTCAAAGAGATGAGGGAACTATGCAACAACCTTACCCCTCCCTGGCTTGACCTGGGAATAGTCCAGGCCCTTACTGAGCTTTCGGAGAGACAGAGTGCTCAGCTGAACATAAAGATACACCTGGACCTTCAGGAGATCCCTGACCTTTCTGATGAAGCAACTCTTGCATTTTTCAGGGTAGCCCAGGAGGCTGTCAACAACTCAGCAAGACATGCCGACGCGGAGAATGTATCTATTTCACTCAAAAATACAGGCAAAATGATACTCCTTCAGATAGAGGACGACGGAAAAGGCTTTGAGGTCCTGGACAACTTCACTGAACTTCGTGTTCAGGGACACAGGGGCCTTTCGAACATGCGCGAAAGAATGTCCATAGTAGGAGGTCACTTCAGCATTTTCTCAACTCCGGGAAAAGGTACCGTAATTCGTTGTGAACTGCCGCTAGTGACTGTACAATAAATCAGGATCTTTTACCAAAATGATCGAAAGGTGGGAGCCCATAAGGGCGAATAACTTGAAATTAATAATTCATGGAGCAGCTGGAGAGGTAACAGGATCAAACTATATGATCGAGACCGGTTCATACAAAGTCCTTGTGGACTGCGGTTTTCACCAGGGGCAGGACGAGGAGAAGCATGAGGGGGAATCTTTTTCATTTGACCCTGCTTCAGTTGACGCGCTGCTTCTCACTCACGCACACATCGACCACAGCGGAAGGATACCCCTGCTCGTAAAGGAAGGCTTTAAGGGAAAGATCTTCTGCACATTCGCAACATCGGAGCTCGTTGAAATACTTTGGAGGGATTCAGCCAGACTTATGGGAGAAGAGGCTGAATGGAGGACAAGAAAGAATTCAAGAAAAGGCCTGCCTGCTGTAGAGCCCCTATACACTGAAAAAGAGGTGGAGGATTCCCTTGGATTGCGTTCACCTATCCCTTATGACGAAGAAATTGAGATCATGAACGGACTTAAGGTCCGATTCCGCGAAGCAGGACACATTCTCGGAAGTTCGATAATTGAAGCATGGGTATCAGAAAACAACGGAGAAAAACCTGTAAAAGTAGTCTTTTCCGGGGACCTTGGCCCATTTGAAGGTGTTATAGAAAATCCACCGACTTTTATTGAAGATGCAGATTTCGTGCTGATAGAATCAACTTACGGGGACAGGCTTCATAAATCTCTCGAAGACACAAGGACAGAATTTGAAGAAGCTCTCAAGGAAGCTCTCAAAACAAGCGCAAAGGTACTTGTTCCTACATTTGTCGTAGACAGGGCTCAGAGGGTACTTTACGAATTTGACCGTTTCCAGAAAAAATATCCTGATCTCAAGATGCCGAAGATCTATCTTGATTCACCGATGGGAATAAAGGTAACTGAGATCTATGGCAAATATATTCCCCTGCTTTCAGATGACCTTAAAGAAATGTTCCGGAAAGGGGATGACCCGTTCGAACCGGAGAACTTCCAGTTCACACGGTCAGCTGATGAATCCAGAGCAATAAATGAAGAAAAGAGCGGGATCATACTTGCCGGAAGCGGAATGTGTTCAGGGGGAAGGATAATGCATCATCTCAAACATAACCTCTACAAGCACGATACCCATGTTCTGTTTGTTGGATATCAGGCCAATGGGACACTCGGACGCAGGCTCGTTGACGGGGCAAAAGAGATAAGGATCGCTGGAGAAGATGTATCTGTAAAAGCCCAGCTCCACACTCTTAACGGTTTTTCGGCCCATGCGGACAGGAACGAACTTCTCGAATGGGCAGGTAATTTCCCTAAAAAGACAAGATTCATCGTCGTTCACGGCGAACCAAAATCAGCCCAGGCACTGGCTATGGGGCTTAACGACAACGGTTATGCAGCTCAGGTGCCGGCCCTTAATGACACTATAGACCTGCTCGCTCCTGCGGAAGAAAAAGCCGTTAAGATGCCTGTAATATCACAGAGGATAATTGACAGGCTGGAACTAAGTCCTCAGGATATAATCCAATTGCTGGCCGCAATTACGCACAAAGCTGACGAGATGCAGAGACAGACAATAGAAGCCAAAGACTACGCCCAAATAATGCCTCTGCTGGTTTCTGCTAAGACCTTGCTGGAAACAGCTGCATCCTTGGGAGAAAATATTAAAAAATCTGCGTGATCTTTATTGCCTTTGAATTTAATGGGGATATAATACCCTGGTTGCAGTGAGAATAATGCTTAGTATCAGATCAAAATATCACGAAGAGGAGAGAGACCTAATGTCAAAAAGAGTCAAATTAGTAATTTTAATTATCTGTACGGCAGCAGCCGCACTCTTTGGCCTTTTTGCATATTTCAGCACAAAAGGTCCGGCAGTCCTGGCATCAAGACTGCCGCTCCCTTCGGCATCAGACCCTTATGTGGTATTTGAGTCACCAGAAAACGAATACCCTCTTTCGATCTCTGCTCTTCTGACCGAAGGCCAATATGCGGTATTCAGGGAAGGATCAGCGGGGAATCGGATCCTTTCCATTGCTAAAACAGCAAAAGAATGTGCGGTCCTTATTGAAGACGGTGACGAAGGGATCTTCGACATCTATGCTGTGATGCGCCTGCTTCCTGAGGATATTTCCTCACTGTCGAAGGGAGACCTTCCCAGGTCCTGGAAAATGATCCTGGGAAACACAGAGGTCAGGAAGAGCGGCGAAAATGGTTCCTGGGAGATAAAGACAACAGAGGCTGATACATCCCTCTACTATTCCACAGAGAGAGAAATTGCCATTATCTCCCATAACAGGGACTCATTCTTTAAGATGCTGGACGTTAGATCAGGCTCTGTGAAAGGGATCCCCAAAAATTACTGGGGCAAAGAAAAAAAGTCATGGCCTGCCCACATTGAAATCAGTGATGGAGGACTCCTATTTACAGATGACGAGATACAACCTCCTCTGATTCTGAAAGCCGCCTGGCGTTCACATGAACCTGACAAAAAAACAGGCAGGATAGGGGAAGCCATATGGAAGATCCAAGGGCTCGACAAAAGGATCTCTCCAATTTTTCTTAAAGCACTCGAATCAAAGAAATGGGATACCACAAACTGCATCATCCCTGAACCATTTCTCCTGTCAGCGGGAATGAACCTTCCTGAACGAAAAGGCTCGCCTTCTGACTGGCCTTTTCCTCTCAAAACCATTGGTGAACTTGGTAAGAGCATGGGGCTGAGCGAAAAAAAGATACAGAAGATCCTCTCAGGAGAGACTATATTTTCAGTCGGGGGGTACAACAAGCTTCTTTGGTTCTCACTTCCAGGCATATTGGCGGAATTCACAGGCGACAAAGACCTTATGAGAGAACTTGTTGATGCCTTCTGGAACAAATTGTTCTTTGGCGCTGAACCCAGACCCATTGATGGCTTTGATTTTGGCGGAACCACCAACGTTCCTTTTTCTGTAGTGGGTGCCGGCAGGGGAAATGTCGCCATACTCGGACTGCTCTCTCCTGAATCGATCAAAGAGACCGTAAAGCTTGAAAGTTTCATTAAAAATAATGAAGAAGCGATAGGCTGGATAGTTGCAGATCTTCCAAAAATTGGGGCTGCACTTAGCGACATGACCAAAATGAACTCTTTCATGAATGACTCAGGCGTTGATGATGAACAGTATTTCGAGGAAGATACAGACAATATTTTCCAGCCGGATAACACATTCTCGCCTTTTGATCAGGGAATCTCAGACTCTTTTGGAAATGTCCTGAAGGGAATGGGCAAGACACTCATCGTCTGGGAAACAGCCGAATCGGGCAGAATAAACTGGTACAGGAACTCAAAATAGCAGTGACCTGTTAACGTATGTGACCTGATAAAAATTTTATGATTTTGATCAGCAATGATAAACCGGAGGGATAACGAAATGTACTGCAATGCGCTTAAAGTTTTGAAGGAACGGGGTTTCGTTGAGTGGAGCAGCCACAATGAAGAGCTCGATGAACATTTTTCAAATAATATGGTCACGGGCTATATAGGTTTCGACCCTAGTGCCGACAGCCTCCACGTAGGAAACCTTGTCGCGATAATGGGTCTTGCATGGATGCAGCGCCTCGGACATCGCCCCATCGCGCTTGCCGGTGGGGGAACAGGACGGATAGGCGATCCTTCAGGCAAGAGCGCAGAGAGAAACCTCCTTTCAGAAGAAGTGATAAGCTACAACGTCGGACGGATAGCAAAACAACTGGAACATTTCCTTGATTTCAACTGCGGGCAGAACAGCGCCGTACTTGTAAACAACAACGAGTGGCTTAAAAAACTCAATTACATAGAATTCCTGAGGGACATAGGGAAATATTTTTCAGTAAGCTTCCTTGTCAACAGGGACTACGTAAGGAGCCGCGTCATTGACCCTGACAAATCAATAACATATACGGAGCTTTCATACATACTGCTTCAGGCTTACGACTTCAACCACATGTACAACGAGCTGAACTGTACACTGCAGATGGGAGGCAACGACCAGCAGGTCAACATAATCGCAGGCATGGACCTGGCAAGGAAAAAATCCGGCGGCCAGTGCTACGGGATCACATTCCCACTACTGCTCAACGCACAGGGACAGAAATTCGGAAAATCAGAGAGCGGAGCCGTCTACCTGTCTCCGCATCGCACAAGCATATACAAGTTTTACCAGTTCTGGATAAATGTCGATGACAGCGATCTTGAAAAGCTTTATAAACTTTTCACATTCATGGAGCTTGATGAGATAAGTGCCGTCATCGAAGAGCACAACAAAAATCCTCATTTAAGGTCAGCTCAGAAAAAACTCGCATGGGACCTGACGTGCAGGGTGCATGGAGAAGATGCCGCGAAAAGGGCTAAAGACGCCAGCGCAATCCTCTTCGGTGAAATGGACATAAGGGAAGCAGATACAGAACTCCTTGACACACTCTCTGCAGAGATACCGTTTGCAGAGACCGACTCGATAATTGGCGGCCCAATGACAGATCTTCTTGTTCTCTCAGGCGGATGTGCCTCAAAGGGTGAGGCGAAACGTAAAATAAAAGAGGGCGGAGTTTACCTCAACGGAGTCAAAGTCACAGAAGAGTCAAAGCTGATTTCATCCGAAGATCTCCTGAACGGCGGATATGTCCAGTTACGGGTAGGCAAAAAAGATTTCAGGCTGGTCAAATTCAGAGATTGAAACACTGCCCTTAAATACATTTTAGGCGCATGCAACGCGGGGATCGTCGCTGTCTGAAAAAATAGGACCTTTCCCGCGTTTTTCAGTTTTAAAGGAACTTTTTGACCGCACAGTCAGCATGCCATTTTCTCCTTGTTCCGTAATTTGAACCCGGTAAAACTGAAACAGCTGCCGCTTTAATTTTTGCCGGCATCTGAAGTCAGATGATAAATTATTTAGGAGCCTTAATATGGATCGGAAACTCAGATTTTTTATCCGTTTTGCAAAAATGATAAGACCCGGATGGAGAGCAACGGCTCTTTTTTATTTTCTTTTCATCCCTGTCAGGCTTATCGCGCCAAGGAAAAAAGTTGCCCAAAAAAACATCGAACTTGTTTTTCCGGACAAAACTGATTCCGAAAAAAGGAAAATTCTTGATGGATCTTACAGGAGCATGATATGGACCGGCATCGAAATGCTTTCCTGGCAGAGAGATCCCTCTCTCGTTGACAAATGGATCGTTGAGATCGAGGGCAGAGAACACATGGACGAGGCCTTTGCCCGTGGCAAAGGAGTTATTGTAGTATCAGCCCACTGCGGGAACTGGGAACATGCTGCGGCCTGGCTGGGAAGGAACTGCAAGGGCGTAGGCGTGGTCAGACACTCCGATGACCCGTTTCAGAGGGAACTCATAGATACACTGAGGCGTAACGGCGGACTGCGGACACTGGGAAAAGACGAGCCAATGACAAGGGCTGTGGGCATACTGAGGAAAAATGAACTTATAGGTCTTGCAGCAGACCAGCACGGTGGAGGAGATGGGATCATGGTCCCCTTCTTCGGTCATGAGACCAGCACTTTTCAGGGAGCCGCGGTTTTTGCGTGGATATCAGGAGCCCCCATATTGCCATACCAATCCATCAGGATAGAGCCGTTCCGTTTCAGACTGGTAATAGGCCCCCCGATCGAATGGGAGAAGGGCAAGGACCGGGAGGCAACATTCAAGTCATTGACAGCAAAAGTGAATCTGGAGCTGGAAAAAATAATACACAGGGCGCCTGAACAGTACCTATGGCAGCACAAGCGATTCAAGGAGCACTTTTCCGGCTAGCTTTTCTTTTTGACCTGCGCGTCCGGATTGTCGCAGACCAGGGTCCCTGCAACTGCGAAATTGTCGTTTGCCATTTCGTTGATAATGATGCGGACTGACGTTTTAGGGACCTCCATGGTCTCACAAAGGGCTTCAGTGACCTTTGTGACCATATCGCGCTTCTGTTCGAGAGTACGGCCTTCTTTGATGTTTACTATTACGATCGGCATGGACTTTCATCTCCTGTACATAATGTTGTTGGTTCTTGCCTGTGAAGCTTATTTTAACCTTCTGCATGAGGGGTGTCCACATGGAAGGCATGGAAAGTATCAGCATATTTCTGGGTTTCGCGGCAGGAGCGGTGACAGGCTCTTTCATAAACGCTGCAGCGATGCGCACTGTTGCAGAAAAAAAATGGTGGGGAAACGAGCGTTCTGTTTGCGATAAATGCGGCAGACAGCTAAGTTCTTTTGACCTCATACCCATAATATCCTACATAGTTCTCCAGGGACGCTGCCGGACATGCAAAAGCGTCATACCGCCCAGACACTTCATATCTGAGCTGACCGGAGGGATCATCGGAGCACTTTCTGTCTGGTACTGGGGAATAGGCACTCCTCTGATCTTCTCTTTCATAGCTCTTTTTTTCATGCTCTTCCATTCTCTTACGGACATTGAAAGCGGCTACATTTACGATTCCTGGGCGATCGCAATGGCAGCCGTCTCGTTCCTGGCAAGACTGCCGGGAGGACTTCCTGCTTTGATCGACGGGGCAATGGGCGCAGCCCTTGGGTTTGTATTTATTTATGCGATAGTTCTCCTCAGCCGCGGTGGGATGGGCATGGGAGATGCAATGATGATGGTCGGTATCGGAGCCCTTATGGGATGGAAACTTACTATTCTCAGCCTTTACCTTGGTTTTATGACGAGCGGTGTTATAGTAATA
>Ga0265294_10005742_pt1 | contig 15089 bp, 8 predicted proteins | sample MunlanPumphouse3_FD_192504 | JGI IMG/M metagenome (GOLD analysis project Ga0265294, IMG submission 192504) | Groundwater microbial communities from a municipal landfill in Southern Ontario, Canada - Pumphouse #3 | ecosystem: Environmental > Aquatic > Deep subsurface > Groundwater | place... | reverse complement strand
CCGATATGGACGATTTCCTGGGAAAGCAGTTAGACCGGCTCCAGACCGATCATATTGATTATTATCTCTTGCACGCCTTGAATAAAAAGACTTGGAAAAATGTGCATGAACTGGGTGTGCTGGACTTTCTGGAGCAGGCCAAAGCCTCCGGCAAGATCCGCTATGCCGGCTTCTCTTTTCATGATGACTATGACACTTTTGCCAGCATAGTAGAGGCTTGGGATTGGGATTTTACCCAGATCATGCTGAACTATCTGGATACGGACTATCAAGCCGGGCTCAAAGGTTTCAGATTGGCAGTGTCCAAAAACATGGGCGTCATCAGCATGGAGCCTCTGAGAGGCGGAAAGCTGGTCCACCACATTCCTCCTGAGGTCGAAGAAGTTTGGGAAAGCGCCAAAAACACGCAAAGCCCCGTGCAAAGAGCCTTGAGCTGGGTCTGGGATAAGCCCGAATGCACATTGCTGCTTTCCGGAATGTCCACCCTGGAGCAGGTGCGCCAGAATATCGAACTCAGCCAGAAAGCAGAAGCGAATGTCATCAGCGAAGCCGAGCAGAGCGTCTATAGCAAAGCCCGCGAAGCCTATCTGGCCCGCATCCCCTATCTCTGCAGCGAATGCCGCTATTGCATGCCTTGTCCTTATGGAGTGAATATCCCCGCAAATTTGGGGCAATACGCTGAAGCACTGATGTTTGAGGATTATAAAAATAGCAAAGCAGCATTCTTGAGCTTCATCCCAGAAAAGATGAGGGCAAATCAATGCGTAGAGTGCGGCGAGTGCCTGTCTAAGTGCCCGCAGCACATCGATATCCCCAAATGGATGCAGACGATCAAAGAGTTTTATCAGGACTGAAAATACCAGAACTCCCCCACCTTGAATTTCGAGGAGAAAATGCTTCAGTCAGTAAAGAAATATCTGCGACGCAGGTCTGAGCCAGATATCTCACCCGTTGCTTGAACTTGTGACTAACGGACTTTCGACTCGAGATGACTCGAGCCCTCGAGTCATCTCGAGTCGAAGACATGTTAAAATCCAATCCACGGCATAAGCAGGAAATGGCCGAGGAACTTGCTTCCTGTCTCCAAGAGCATCAGATTTGCTTAGTTCGATAAAAAGCGATGCCTGGACACTGACGATGGCTATAATGTTATTTTATATTGTGATAAAGACATGATTATTTAGTTTTTGGGCAAGGCCTGAGCAATACAGATATTTGTCTCGCCCATATTTGCATTATACTGTATTTAGTTAGTGAAGAAAAGAGGTTTATGATGCCAGAGACAGATTTTATCCTGATTACCGATATTGGTTCTACTACCACCAAGGCTATTTTGATCGACAAAACATCCGCCGAACTGCTCTCTATAGCGCAGGCAGATACCAGTGTGGAAGAGCCCCATAACGACGTTAATTATGGAGTATATCGTGCCACTATCGCTGTGGAACAAAGCTCTAAGATCAGGCTGCTGGACAGTAGCTCCAAACCGGACAGTCCCGTATTCCTGCCCAATGTAAAGTATCTTTCCACCAGCAGTGCGGGTGGCGGCCTGCAAATCCTGGTGGTAGGCCTCACCCTCTTTGATAGTGCCAGCAGTGCCAAACGGGCTGCCTACGGGGCTGGAGGGGTGATCCTGGACGTCTTTGCCATAGATGATAAACGCAGCGCCCTGGATCAAATGCTGAGCATGCGAAATCTACGTCCTGATATGATCCTCCTCTGTGGCGGAACTGATGGTGGGGCGATAGCTTCCGTGCTGCGTCTGGCCGAGATTCTGCGCATTGCCAAGCCTCTGCCGAAGTTTTCCACCGAAAACAAAATCCCCACTATCTATGCTGGAAATAAGGACGCCTCTCACATGATCAAGCGCATGATCTCGCAAGACTTTGATCTGTATATTCTGCCAAATCTGCGTCCTGCCCTCGATGTGGAAAACCTCAAGCCCACCCAGGAGAAGATCCAGGAACTCTTTATGGGAAACGTGATGGAGCGCGCTCCGGGCTATAGCAAGCTGAAACAGTTAGTCCACGAAAGCATCCTGCCTACTCCCGCCGGTGTGCTGAAATCCATCCTCAAGCTGAGAAACGAAGAAGGGCAAAACCTGATCGCCTTTGACGTGGGCGGTGCTACCACAGACGTTTTTACCCGCATCAACGATCACTATCAACGCACCGTGAGCGCAAACCTGGGCATGAGCTATAGTGCGCTGAATGTGCTGAAAGAAAGCGGTATTGAGGCCATCAAAGCCTTCCTGCCGAACTCCATCACCGAAGCTGAGATTCGCAATTATATCGGGAACAAGACCCTGTATCCCACCACCAACCCACAGAGTCAAAAGCAGTACCGCATCGAACACGCTTTGGCCAAATGTGCCCTTAAACTCTCCTTTGTCCAGCATCAGCAAATGCACTTTAATACCGAGAAGGTTGGCTATCTGGAGGCAATCAAGAATAGCACTCAAGACAAGTATCAGGAGAAATTTGAATACATGGAAAATGAGAGGAAACACTCTTTTTTTCCCAGTGACATAGACTTGGTGATCGGCGCCGGTGGGGTCTTTGCCCATGCTCAAAACTTGATGCAGTGCATAGATATCCTGATCTCGGGTTTTAAGCCCAGTGGAATCACAGAATTGGCCATAGACCGCCATTTCATCAGCCCGCATCTGGGAGTGCTCTCCGAAAGCAATGAAGGCTTGGCTACAAAGCTGTTGAACAAAGATTGCCTGTTGAATGTGGCGATTTATATCCGCCCCCATTTCCCTCAGAAGAAAGGCATTTCCATCCTGGAAGCTGCGCTGCCGGGTGGGCAGAAGATAAACATTCGCAGCGATACCTTTCAGGTGATCGAAGCCAAAGCCGGACAAACCATAGTATTTACGGCGGCCAAGAAGTGCTTTATCAACGGCGAGGAAGCTACCCGCACTGTGACTACCGATCTGAGCATCATCATAGATACCAGGCTCTCCCAGGATAGCTACAGTTCTGTGACAGAATCTGCTTTGAACCTGTATCCCGAGGATGCGCCGGAACTGATTTTTGCTAACGATAATCAGGCCCAAAGCGGAGAATTTACCCGCGTGGTAGAGCTGCCTTACAGTGGCGACATACTGGCCTCCGAATCCGAGATAGTGAACCCCGATGACATTGTGGCCGTAAACCGTTACAATCCACCGCGCCTCTATGTGATCAACGCTAATTCTTACTGCCCGGATGCCAGTGATCAGCAGATTCGCGAGCACATTCAAGTCCAGACTGGGGACAGGATCGATTTTGACCAGATTCTGATGGCCGCCCTACCTCAAAGCCGGAATAAACTGCCCTTCAAATCGCCGGTGCGCGGCAAAGTGGAATTCATCGATTATCACAGTGGTATAGTGGTGGCCTCGGAGATTCAGGATTACAGTTCAAAACCTGTGAAGGTAAACCTCGCGCAGAAAATGAATATCCCCCCCAAGAAAATCAAGTGGTATCTGAAAAAGAAAGTGGGAGACTTCGTCTATCATGGCGATATGCTCGCACAAAAATTGCATACTTCTGGAGTGGCCATGGCGATATCTCCCACCACCGGTGAGGTCGTTGATTATGACACAAAGAATGCCATCATGACTATCCACTACAAAGCCAAACCGCATAACTACCTGGCGCATGTGCCGGGGAAGATCACCAAAATAGAGCCGAACAAAGCTGTGGCTATCAGCTATCAGGGGAAGCGGCTGTATGCCAGCATCGGTTGGGGAAATACTGTGCACGGCAGACTCATATATAGAGCAGAGCCATCCATGGTAGAGTTTCCCGAGAACAGCATTTTGGCTTTGGGTTACAGCCCTGATCTCATAGAGCTGAAATACCTGGCAGATAGCGGTGCCATTGGCATCATCTGCCCCTCTATCGATGAGAAGAATCTGGTGGACTATCTCAGCCAGGAACAGGGAGTAATCAATACCGGCTTTGAGGCTATCAAGGCTACTCTGATCCTGATTCAAGGCTTTGGCAGTCTCCCGCTCACAGCCTCACAAAAGGATTTCTTCAGCACTCAAGATGGCAGGCAATGCCTGTTGGAGCCGCATACCAGAATCCGCGCCGGAGTGGTGAGAGCCAGTGTAAATATCGTCTCAGCAGATTAAGCCAGGATTACCACTCTTCTATCGGCCTCTGCATGCGCCATTGCCAATTGCCCAGCGCAGTGCCGGGGATATTCATCCGCGCGTCTATGCCCAGACCCAGGATATCCTGCATGGGGAAGATCATTTTCTCACAAGCGGAGATACGCGCGACATCGATGAGGATTTGATGGACATTCTCTTCGTTGGGCAGCTCATAATGCGACAAAAAGCGTTTGCAAAACACACTGAGATTCAGCCTGGAAGAAGAATTCGAAGGCAATTCATTCCACCAGCCCAGAGTGGTGTTGTTATCGTGAGTTCCGGTATAGATAAAGCGGTCTGAAGGGAAGTTTTGCACATCTGGAACGCTTTCTTCAAAGCAAAATTGCAGGATGATCATACCTGGTAAGCCCAGAGATTCCCGAACCTGACAGACATCTTGATTCAATATACCCAAATCCTCGGCGATAAAACGCTCGGTGCCAAATTCCTCTTTGATGCTGGCAAAAAAGGCTTCCGGCAGAGCCCGCACCCAGTTTCCGGTTTCTGCGGTTTCGGGAACTTTCGTCTCAGGGCAGGGCACTTTCCAGTAGTTCACATAGCCTATAAAGTGATCCAAGCGCAAGAGATCGATGAAGTTCAGAACATGGCCGAAGCGCCGGCGAAAGAGCTCAAATCCACTGTCCGCCAAACGGTCCCAACGGTAAATGGGATTTCCCCAAAGCTGTCCCGAAGCGGAGAAGGCATCTGGCGGAACCCCCGCCACACTGAGCCTGCGCCCCTGCTCATCCAGATCAAAAAGCTTTTGATGCGCCCAGACCTCGGCACTTTCGTAGCTAAGATATAGCGGCAGATCACCGATGAGCCGGATGCCCTTCTGGATCAGAACCTCTTTGAGACGGGCAAATTGATCTTCGAAAATGGCCTGCAAAGCAGCCGCTACCCTCACCAGGGGATCCTGAGCATGTTCCTGATACAATTCCTCAGAAAAGACGCGTTGCGCCTGCGGCCAGCTATACCACTTGTCATTACCATTCAGCTCTTTGAGTTTCAAGAAACTGAGGTAAGGCTTCAAATGCCAGGCATTTTCCTGGATGTATTTGTCGATATCATGTGTTTTCAGATAGCGCAGGGCAGCACTGGTCAGCAGAGTTTGCTTCAGCTTCTGCACCGCGTTAAAATCTACCATATCATTGCGGGGAAGAGTTTTGAGCTCAGCTTCATCCAGCAGATTATCAAGCACCAAAAGCTCCGGGCTGATCAAATAAGGGTTCCAGGCAAAGGCTGAGATGGGATTGTAAGGGGAATTGCCATAACCGCAATGATTCAGGGGCAGAATCTGCCAAAACTGATGGCCTTCCTCGGCCAAATAGTCTGCAAAACGGTAGGCCTCAGGCCCCAAATCCCCAATTCCATAATCTGTACACAAGCTGCTGATATGCAGTAAGATTCCACTCTGTTTCATTTTTGTCCCAAGATCTCGATAATGCTGAGATCAAGCTCTAATCGTTTATCGATGTTGCTGCTTTTTAGTTTGTAATCTGTTGATAAGAGGATTTCCATAATCTTCTCCAAGCTTTTAATAGAGTAATTCCTGGCAAAACCTAAGTACTCTTTACGCTGAGTAGAATAGATGTCCATGATGTGGCTGCTGCTGATTTCGATGTCGGTGATATGCCTGGCTCTGAGCAATTGGATCTTCCAGAGATTCACGAAAAAGCGAAACACAGAAAAGTGAATCTGCAGGGGCTCCCAATCTGATTCCAGCATCAGGTCCATCGCCTGAAGGGCCGTTTTGATTTGCCTGGCACCCAGGGCCCGGAAAAAGTCGATCTGCGTTCCTGCTCTGGAGCCGCCGAGGCTATCCAGGTCCTTTTCGGTGATTTGTTTTCGAGAGCCTACCAGCAGATCAATCTTGGCCAACTCATTGGCTGCAGTGGAGTAATCCAGCTCGATGCGATTGGTAAATTCCGTGGCGGCAGCAGGCGTCATAGTCTTAGCCATGCGCCTGAGCTCTTCCATCAGCCAAGTACGCATTTCACTGGCAAAACGAGGGGGATCGCAGTTCACTGTGTAGCTATTTGCAGCGATCTTTTTCCAGGTGCCCAGGGTCTTATTGGCCTTTTCGGTCACAATGGCCAAAGTTTGGATCTCAGACGGTGATTCAAAATACGCCGCCAGCACTTCCAGCTCTTTCTTGAGCATAGCTTCGGTATTTCTGATGATGACGAGTTTGGAGCTGGAAAAGATGGTGAATGTATCCAGATGCTCAGCCAGGAAAGCGGCCTTGATCTCATCGCCATAGACGATGGAGATATCGATTTCGCTCTCTCGCCGCAGGGCACGTTTGATCTGATCCAGCACCTTATCGATCAGATGGGCATCGCTACCTTGAATGAGATAGTTTTGCCCCAGGACCGGCCGGTGCGAAGCAAAGGCCCGGGCAGCAATACTTTCAGCCATTATACTATCAGAATATAGCCGATAAAGGCGAGGGCTACCAGCCACACGTAAAAGGCAAAATACTTTAGCGATCCTGCCTGAATCAAACGAATCAAAGCGGCAATCACCAGATATCCAGCTACAAACGAGGCTGCAAATCCAGCCAGATAGATACCTAAAACGCCGGTATCAAGAGCCATCAAGGCTGGCAATTCTGAGATATTAGCAGCCAAAATGGCCGGGATGGACAGCAAAAAGGAGAAATGCGCGGCGTCCTTGCGCTTGATCCCGCAGAAAAGCGAGGCTGTGATGGTGGCTCCAGAGCGGCTGATGCCTGGCATGATGGCCAGCCCTTGCGCCAAACCGATGAAGGCAGACTTCAAAAAACCGGTATTCGAGGCCGGAATCGAGGTGTTTTTCACAAAGTCTGAGGCAAAGATCATCGCCCCTGTGATGAGCAGCATAAAGGAGACCAGCAGCGGATTCTGATAGGCCCCTTCAAGTATATCCTTGAAGATCAGGTAAAAGACACCCGTGACCAGGGTGGCTATGATCAAATACACGATCAAAGCGCGGTTGTTGCGATGTGGCTCACTTTCAAGGTTGGATTTCCAGCAAAAGAGTGAACGGATCAGCTCCCAGATCAGTTTGCGGAAGAATATCAGCACCGCCAGCAGGGTGCCCAGATGCATAAAGACCTCGAAAGTAATGTTATCCGCACTTTCTATGCCAAAGAAATGTTGAGCTAAGACCAGGTGTCCGGAAGAGCTGACTGGGATAAACTCGGTCAGCCCCTGGATGATGCCTAAAATAATTGCTTGTAGATAATTCATAATATCTCCGGTACTTCGTATTCTCCCACTTCAGAGAGTGGAATCAGGATAAATCCAGCCTTCTTGAGCCTGCTGATAATGGCCTTCAGATACTCCAGCTTATCCCGGTTGTGACAGTGTGTGATCGCGATTACGTGATTTTGGGATTTTGAGAGCTTTATAATGCGGCTCAGCTTGGCTTCCATGGTGGATTGGTTAATATTGGGACTATCCAAAAATATATCATTGCGAAAGGCCTTGATATGGGCTTTCTGCGCGGTTTGGTAAGCCACCGAGACATTGGTCGTGCGGCTATCCAAAAAGACTTTATTGTGTTCTTTGAGGGTTTTCATCACCGAGAGCATCACATCCGCATCGGTGGTTGCCAGGCTGCCCATGTGATTGTTTATTCCGATGCAGGCCGGCAATTCTGTGATGAACTGCGTAAGAGTACGCTTGATCTGCGCCTCTGTGTGTTGCAACAAAATGGCATTGTCACCGGGATCGATTCTGGGATAACCGATGGGCTCCATAGGTACATGGATCAGGCTTTCCCTGCCCTGGTTCTGAGCCTTTTGCATGGTAAGAACGCTATTCTTCTGCCCCGGGAAGATGGCAAAACAGACCTGGGTATCCAAGCTGAAAAAGCCATCCAACAAATCAGAGCCGATCGAGCCAAAATCGTCCACCACGATAGTGATGGTTTGGTGATCTGTCTTGCCTTTGTAGATGCTGGAATCGTAATAAAGCACTAAATGATACTGGCTTGGGATGCCTTTTTGCTCGAAGACCAGGGTTTGTTTATTGCTGTCGTCTGTGCCGCTTTTCAGGGCAGCTCCAGATCTTTCCAATTCACCCTTGAAGATCATATTGGCATAAGTGAGGTCCATCAGAGCACGATCTATGGGAACTGAATACTGGATCGCTTCTCCCGATTTTTTACGCTTAATAGCCTTTGCAGGCACACCAAGCTTGTCCGCAGCCGTCCGAATGGCCAGATCAAGCTCAGTTTCCCCGGCTTTTGGCTTCGGCTTTTCGACAGGCTTGACCACCGCAACAGGCTCTATTTTCTCTTCTTCCACTACTTTGGTCTCATTCTTTGCCCTGGTCTTGGTCTTGGTCTTTTCGGCCTTCGGTTTAGCCCCCTTGGAGGGAGCATCTGCATCCTTGGTGATCCCATTTGAGGCTAGAGCTTGAGTATCCTGTAGGGCATCCTTAGGCTCGTGGAGCAAAGCCCACATTATCAATATGCTGATCAGACCTGCGATGAGGTACAACCCCAGTCTGGGCCTGCTGTTTTTGTGTTTAATTCTTTTGGGCTTGGGTCTTGCTTTGGTTTTCTTTTTAATTCTGGCCATCAGGCACCTGCTTTATCTTCATGGGATGCATACTTTTATTCAGCTTATGGCTGAGCATTACGATAGGATAAAAAAGAAGGTTTGAGAGCATGAAAGCGGCGGCAAGCATAAAGAGGTTATACAAAACCGAGCCGATTCCAGAAATCGGGATCAGTTCTATATCGAGTTTCAACCCCAAAAGATGCCTGATGCCTTCCATCACTGGAGAGATAAAATATGAGATCACAATCAGATACAATTTCACTGCGGCAAACACTACGATAGCCATCATGCCAGTGTATTTCACCGCAGCCCAGATGTTCTTGGAGATCCAGCCTGTCACGAGTAAGGTGGATCTTTTCTGCGAGTATTTTCGCTCCCGCAAAGGCTGGAGCCACATTGATTTCAGATAGTAATACAGGATCAAAAGCACCGTATAAGCCCTGAAGAAGAACATTACGGCCTTCTTGAGCGGCAGATCAATCCTATAGAAATAGCCCAGGAAACGGCTCAGGATATAATAAACCATCAGCACCAGAACGGTGACAAAAAGCACCAGATGCAATTGGATCACCATATTATAGAATTCATCCATCAATTTGGGATAGTGCTTGTGAGGCCCCGGGAAGATGCAGGTATATATTTTCAGCACCATGAAGCAAACATAGATCAAGAGCACCCCAAAGAAAGTAAGCGGCAGATAGTGCATCCTCACGCTCAAAAGCGTGGTGAAAGGCAAAAGAATGCTGGTGCTGGAGATCCAATAAAGCAGAGTCGTGGGATACAAAAAGACCTGGATGCCGTTGTATTCAGAACACATAGCCCTCAGCACGAACCTTAAGTATTGCGATACCTTATTCAAAACTCACCTAAAACCTATGCACAAAGCCAGTATAAAGGCTGGTGTCCTGTCTGAGTAAACTTTTGAACTGCCATTTCGGGAAATTCAGCAGGTTCTCTGCTTTCAGATAAACCTGGGAATGAGTACCAAGATCATAGGCCGCATTGAGGCTGAGATCTATGAGCTCCGGCAAGGATTTCCGATGATGATCCAAAGTAAAATAGTGTTGATTGAGAGCCAAACTGGCCTCAAAAGGAAGGCTCTGATACACGAGGGTGGATTCCACCTTGAACAGCGCAGAATATGGCTGCCGAAGCCAGGACTCCTCTGGCATATAGCTCAAGCAAAGCAAGATAGCCTGATTCAAGACCACGCGGCCCCTTTTAAAGTTCGCAAAAACCCCGCTCTCATTGCTAAAGACATCAAAATATTGCAGCTCCGGCACCTCAGGATTGGGGCTGTCTTTCAAAACCGGGGCATTGAGCTTGTATTTTGTGGAATTAGCTATAATAAATCTCTGAAGGAATAAGCCTTTATCCGTAGCATGGGCATTTTCCAGAGCTATTTTCAGATTGAGGGGAATAGTGGTATTCCGGCGTGAAGCATCAAAGCTCAACCACCGGTAAGTTTCCAGAAGCTCACAAAAGTCATTACGCAGAGTTTCCGGCTGATTTTCGATGCTGAACTCCTGATCATTATCTATAATGTGGTGCCAGCGAAAGCCCGGCACGGTAAAAAGGCGGTAGCCATCCTGAATCACGTGGATGCCGAACTTATCTATTTGATCCTGCTGCAATTCGATAAAGCTGTGCAACACTATTTTGGGGGCGTAAAGATAGAGCCTGTTACCCCAAGTGAAATCGTCAAAATCCAGCAGACTCTGATGCGTAAAGCCCAAGCCCTTAGTTTTGAAAGTGGCATTGCCCCTATTCTGTTTGATCGCATAGCCGCGCAGCTCATTTGACATCTGCCGGATATTCAGATCCATAAAATCCAGTTTATCTTGATAAGTCGCCAGATCAACCAGGGTATATTTGCTATCCAGGCCCTGCATTTCTGTATCAAAGTGCCTGGCGCCGAGCACCAGCGCAGCTTCTTCCTTTTTGGCAAAATCCAAACCCAGATGCAGGTGATGAGAGTGCATATTCTTTTTCGGAAATCTCATAGACAGCATAGCTTTCGCATCGCTCAGCGGGCCTGAGACTGGATAATATCTGTAGTAAGCTGCCAGGCCCGGACTGGGATCACCCTGCAGATTCAGATATTGTCTAAAGCCAGGTGTGGGCTGATAGTTCTGGGACGCAAGCTCTGGCAGCGAAGAGGGAACAAAGCTCATAATGCTATCTCTGGCAATGCCCGGCATGCTGTAAGGCAGTGCTTTTTTGTAGAGAAATATCTTGATCTGGCTATCGCCGCTCACTTCGATATCCGGCAGAACCTGAATTTGTGCCTGCAGAAATGCCGAGAATAGCAGCAGAAGCAGAAGACAAGACTTCACCGGCTCTCTCCCTTGCTTTCATTGATCTTTTCGAGCTGATCTTCAGAAAGCAGAGCGCGGTAATCCAAAAGGTGCATCTCGGCCTCTTGCTGCGCATCCAGAGCCTGGTAAGCCAGGATCACATGATAGGCACAGAGCCCAGTGATATCATCATAATCAGAAAAGAGAATCATGGTCTTTTTGAAGGCTGTGATGGCAGCTTCATACTGTTGATTCTTGAACAGCATCAAGGCTTTGTAATAAAAAGCGTTCGCATGATCATAGCTGCTGGGGCTGTCTTTGATGATGCTGTCTGCCCAAGGCTCCGCCTGCTCAAACAGACCATCCCAGATCAATTGAGCCAGCCTGAGCAATCTGGCTTGCGGCACCTGATCTGTATAAACTGCACCTCGCTGCCAGATATCTTCAAACTTCAGATAATCTGCGCTTACAGAAGCTTTTAGTGCTTCATACCAAAGTGCCGGCCCTGGCTCCAGCTCCAGCGCAGCTTGATACTTGGCCAACGCCGTTTTATAGTCTCCCAATTCCAGATCCAGCTCTGCCCATCCTATCAAGGCCCGCAAATCCTGGGTATCCTCAAAAAGGGCACTCAAAACAGAATCCGCTTCGGTATAGGAATTCAGATTCCGTAGGCTCTGCCCCATCAAGAGTTCCACATCCATCCGGCTTTTTTCTGGAAAGTCCTCTCTCAGCTTTTCCGCGCTGAGCAGCACTTCATTCCATTGCTCTCCCGCAGCGTAGATTTTGAGGATGAGATAAGACAATTCAAAGCGAATAAATTCACTCTGGAAGGTGTCTGCCAACTGCGCCACTTCGTAAGACAGGAGGGGATCATCCAGCCGGCGCAGAGTAAGCCCAATGCCGGTGAAAACCTCGCTAAGGAGGGCTCGATCTGTAACTTCGATCTGCTTGATATTGCGAAACCTGAGCAGAATGCTGCGATAATCGCTCAAAGCCTGAGGGTAATTGCCCATATTGTAATAGCTATTGGCGATATCGGCCAATACCGGCAGAAAGTAGGGAGAATCTGGAAAGGCATCCACAAATTGTTCAAACAGCTTCAAAGCCAGATGGTAATCCCCTGCTGCATAGGCAGATTTACCCCCCAGATAGAGATAGTTCTCTGGACTTTGGGTGCCTTGATAAAGCTGAAGATAAACTTGGGTAGCCTCTTCATAGAGCTTCATCTGATAAAGACATAGGGCACGGTAGCTCTTGGCCTCGGTGATGCGAAGCTCGTTCTCAGCCGCTGTTTCGGCCTGGGCAAAATGCAGCAAAGCCTCAGCGTATTCTTTGCGGTTAAAGCTGATATGTCCCTGTAAAATCAGCGAATCGTAACTGGGGCTCAGACCGGCCAGGCTATTTTCGGCATCTTCATAATCGCCCTGATAATAATAGATCTGCGCCACTCTCAAAACTGCGCTAAAATTCTGCGGCTCATCCTTCAAGATGCTCTGATATCCCTGAAGTGCCCGCTGGTAATTAGCCAGAAAATAGTCCATTTCGACGAGATGAAATCTTGCGGAAGAGACAAAGCTGGACTTGGGATGCTCCTGAATCAATTGATTGAAAGCCTTGGCTGCCAGGCTGTAATCCTTGCCCTCAAAATACAGATATCCCAGATAGTAAAGCGCGGTAGGCCTGTCTTTGGCCTGGGGATAAAGATTGAGGTAACGGTTGAAACTTTCCAGAGCGCGGGGAGAGTCCTTTGCCAGCAGCCAACTGCGGGCTATCAGGATGTCCATCTCCGCCATTTGCAAGCGGGTTGCACTCGCTGTCCGCCCTTGGGCCAGATACTTCAGAGCCTGGGCAAAATCCTGCTGCTGAAAAGCAAAATAGCCCATCGTATAAAACTGCTCAGCCCTGGCGACCTTATTCTGGGGATTGTCTATAAATTCTGCCAACTGGCGAATGGCAGACAGAGGCTCCGCACGATACATGATCTTCAGCCGCTCCAAAAAGCTAAGCACCCTAAGCTCTGGCTCTGCGCTCTTTACCAATCTGGAAAACAGGGTATCTGCATCGGCACTATCTCCCGAATCAGCCAAGACCAGAGCCCGGTAATATTCGTAATAATCACCTTCATGCTCGGTGCGCTCCAAGATTTCAGAGGCCTCGGTAAAGTCTCCTATATTGATTGCTTTTCTGATTCTGAGCAATTCCATTTGCAAAAGAGCATGCAAAGGCGCAGTGGCCTGATAAAACTGCTCAAAGTCCTGATAGCGGCTGTTATCCAAAAGATGCTTTGCCCACAAGATACTTCTTTGAGCATAAGCCGGATTCTCCTCTGAGGTGCCTTCCAAAATAGCCTGAGCCTCGAGATCCTTATCCAGCTTTAAGAGGACCTCAAAGTATTCATATTCCACTCCAGGTTCTGGGCTATGCTCCAGAGTGTATTCATAGGCCAGCTTGGCACTATAGTATTGACCCAGTTCCTTATAGAGCCTGGCTTTGTAAAGATTAACCTGCGCTAAAAGCAGGGGGTCTTTGGTTTCACCTTGCAGAACTTGCAACTGATTCATGGCCAGAGAATACTCTCCCAGACCGATCACGCTCAAAGCCCTGTTCAGAAAGATTTGATGGCGCACAGAGAGCTCGATATCCTCCCGCAGGATATCGTTATAGATCTCCAGAGCCTGGGCATAGCGTTCATCCTCCAAGAGCAGATTTGCGCTCAAATAGCGCAGTGAAGTGCGATAAGCACTCTGCGGATACTGTGCCATAAAACTCTGGATTTCGGCCGCCAAGAACTGGCTTTCACCAAGCTCATATAGCTTTACGATATATTGATATGAGTATTTCTCCAGATTATTTGCTGCCGGAGCCTGTGCAAAAAGTGGCACCATGAGCACGAGACCCAAGAGCAGGATAATAGGGTATTTTATACTTTCGGACATTAAGTTCTCCGCTTATTTCTCTTTTTCCCAATCTGTAAACCAGGCTTATCCTGTCAATGGCTTTATTTGGTTTTAACTTTTTGAGACTGTTCAAAACAGGAAACCATATTAAGCCGTTTCCCCTGTAGTCTTTGAGAAAAGCAGGTCGAGATATTCCCAAGCGAGCTTTTCTTTACAAATTTAGCAAATATTTAGATTGGCCCTTCAGCGAATCATCACGAAAGATATACTTGTCTTTAGCGATCATTTCTTTCAGCCAGAGAGAGTGTGCCAGATACTCCTACGAAAAACTGGGCTAACTGAGGGCAATACAGACAAAATCGCAAAAACTAACTCATCATTGAACATAGAGTTTAGTGGCTAATTCTAAAATGCCTGTTATATATAACAATGTGTTAGTCTCATATTTGCGAAACATGGCCAATTTATCGGAGCATAATCGAAATTCATTGCACAGTCTCCTTTTTCATAAACAGTTTTTAGCTCTCCCATCCCCTGAATTGCCCTTACCTCCCTGCATAGCTTGTAGTAGATATGTCATGGGAATAAGAGGAATTTTCCCTGCTATTTGTATGACATATGTAGCACAAGCAAGGGGGAAGGATAGTCTGGCCAGAAGCATATCGGAGTTCTATATCCCTCTGTTTTAACTCTCATTTTTGGATATAGAATTGCTTGTAGTTTACCTGGATAAAGAAAGATATAGGACAATCTGAAGCTTATCGGCCGGATCAAAATGAAAGTCAAAACAGACATCAGGCAAAAGTCAAAACGAGTCCGGTAGGACGACAGGCAAATGCCAATAGCCCAGCAGGTGACTGCTGGGGTGGCTGGCAGATGGATTCCCGAGTCCGGAGCTCAGCGCAGGACGACACCTGATCCTTCAACAGAAAATACACCAATATAGCCTGGGGTATGTTTGTTCATATAGCTGCGGGTGCCTGGCCTTGAAAGACCAGGAAAGAGTCTTGGGCAGGTAGCAGCCTCGTAACACCGCAGCTAAAGCAGCGGCCTAAAGTCTTTCAAGGCAAATCTAAAGCCAGCTTTCAAAGTAACTCTCAAGTCAAGTTTTAAGGCGAATCTAAAGCAGCTTTCAAGGTAACTCTCAAGTCAAGTTTTAAGGGGGAATTTAAAGCAGCTTTATAAATGCGGATACA
>Ga0265294_10005740_pt1 | contig 15091 bp, 13 predicted proteins | sample MunlanPumphouse3_FD_192504 | JGI IMG/M metagenome (GOLD analysis project Ga0265294, IMG submission 192504) | Groundwater microbial communities from a municipal landfill in Southern Ontario, Canada - Pumphouse #3 | ecosystem: Environmental > Aquatic > Deep subsurface > Groundwater | place... | reverse complement strand
TTTTACCAGCAACTCCAACAAGTTTAACTACTTATGTAGCACCTGTTGAATAGATAGTTTATTGAATTAAAGCTGTGCGTTAATAACGCACAGCTTTTCTTATTGTATAGGAAATTGTATTTTGACCTTCTCGGGGACCAAAATTAGAATAAAACCATGATACAACCTAAAAAGACCTATTCAAAATAGGCTAATTTTAGTTTTATAGTTTTTGTTATTTTATGTTTAAGATTTCTGTTTTAATTCATTATAAATGTCCACAGGAACCATTTGACCTTCTTTCCTCTTTCCGGAGCAATTAACACATTCCATGATTGGATAATCTTCACCAGCATAATACATAATCTCAGTAGCTATATCATAATCTACCATTTCTTCATATCCACAATCTATACACTTTAAATTGACATACTCTTCATATATATCAGTGTTTAAATATTTTTCTACTCCTATCTCAAATTCTATTCCTTCTTCGTAATACTTAACATTTCTCAACTTTTCTTCATAAGGTATAAGAACCTTTATGATACTAAATCTTCTTTTCTTCATGGTGGTGATCCTCCTTTTAGTGGTATGAATGAATCTTCAAGTGATAGAACCATAATGCTACCACAGACATTACAAATAAGTGGGTTATAACCAAAAGACTTTAATAATCCATTTATCCAATAATTATCTTGGAACATTTGTTCTAACTGACTAACAGTAAATAAGTTTGAAGGTCTCTTAATTTTGGTTTTATTAGAATAAAACCCATAATACCTGATAGTTTGAAAACCATCATCTGGAATATGAATAATTAAACGTTTCATAAATTCAAATACAGGTTCAGTAATATATTGTCTGCCTTTTTTTAAAACCTCATCTAAGATATCATCATCTTCATGAGGATCATAGAACCAAGTAACGGTGTTATTAGAGTAATCTATATTTGTAATTCGTCTTTCACTAATAGCAGGGTGAGATGCATATCTGGCAATGTACTTAGTAATTGCTTTGATACTAGAGATGCTTTGGTTTTCAAGTCTAGGTCCAAATATATAGAAACCTTTAGTATACTTAGAATTTAGATATTTGTTAGTATAGTAAAGATTTCTTAATTCTTTATTAGATATTCCGTCAATCTTCTTTAGGTGGTTATATACATTAGTCATCAATTTAAACATATATACTTTACGTATTTTCTTAAAAGGAAAATAAGAAAACTTTTTAACTTCATTTTTGTTGTTCATATATCTTTCAGCTATTAGAACATGCAAATGGGGATTCCATTTCATGTCTCTACCATAAGTGTGAAGAAAAGAAATAAAACCTAATTTTCTATCTTCCTTTTTCGCAATACCTTTGTTATTACCTAAAATAAAGTTAAAAGTATCATTCACGGTAGCAAATAAGATTCCAAGTAAACTACGATACTGACGAAATAATCGACGATACTCTTTTGGAATAGTAAAAACAAATTGTCTGTGAGGTGCTTTAATTAGTTTGTTAGCGACTTTAACAGTACGCATATCACGATATTTCTTACCACACTTAGGACAAAACCTAGATTTACAAGTAAAGCTACGATAATATTCTTCACAGCCGTTTTCGCATTTAAAAGTTAGAAATCCATTCTCAAAATTCTCACAGTCAATCATCTTTTCAACATTCTTAACAACAGCAGGTCTAGTTAACTGATGAGCATATTTTTGTTTGAATGGTTCCCAATATTCTAAGAAGATATTTTTAATATAACAATAACCTTTTTTAAGTAGAGCAGTCTTAGAATTATTAACCTTACGAATAGCGTTAATATAAACATCATTGTTCACTTTTTTAGCATCAGTCAAATTAAAAGATTTATAATAAATGTCATTTTTAAAATTAGAGTTAGGAAACAACTTCCCATCACTAGTATATCTCGGTATATTCATATAAATATTATATAATAAAATCAGATAAAAATCAAAAATATAAACAACCCGTTAGGGTTGTTATACGCAAAATTTATTTTGCGTTTTGTTCTCATTTTTTACCATCCTTTGATTTACAAGGGTAGTTTATCAAACTAAAGTTCAAAAACAAAAAAGTTTATGTGGAAAGAGCGATTCTTGTATATGGATATGGTGCCTGATGAAACAAAGTGGAAAAGATGTCTCTTAGTCAATGTAAAAAAGTTAACTAAGAATAGCTCTAAACAATCGTTTAGTAATTCTTCAAAAAGATCATCAAGACCGACATTTTTATAATAAGTTTTTAAGTCTACTCGTTCTTTATTGTAATAATCTACGAATAAATTAAATGTGTATTCAGAAATATCGAATTCAATGCAAATGTCTTCGATCTTATGTTTATCAATAAAGTAACATGAAAGAACTTCAAGAATAAATGATACTGAATATGAACAGTAGGGGATGATATTACAATCTAAAATGGCATGAGTTTTATTACAATTAGTGCATTTAACTCTTAATACAGTAACTTCAATTTTGTCTTTTATAAATACGTTAGCAACGTAAGAAAAAATAACTAAAAAGCGAACATAAAACCCATGACGATAAAACTGTCCTTGAGAGTTACATTTAGGACAAATCATCTTCATTAGGTCTTGTTCGCTTGGTTCAAATTCATAAATATTTTTCTTGTTATTTCTCTTTCTTGTTATTTCTCTTAATGTATGATATCATATTATCGTGGTGGAATATGAAAACTGTGCTTGCGAGGCTTTTGGGTTTTCATCTTTTTCCTTTTCTATTGTATTTTAATTGTTGTCTTAAATTGACAATTAATTTGCAAGTTACATTATACAATAAAAAGCTAGAAATTGAAACAATTTGACAATATATTTATAATATTAGTTGTTTTAATTTGACTAATAACAAATCGGAAAACATTTTAAAACAATGGTGAGGAGGATAGGATGAATGTTTTAGTATATTCAAACCCAGAATATAGTATTGAAGATGATTACTATTTTTTAAAGTTATTTAAAGACTATGACGATTCAAAGTTAATAATAAATTTTTCATATGAAGATCCTCATTCACTAGAACTTAAAAAACTTAATAAATATTTTGATTTGAATAATGTAGTTGGAAAAGGATCTGAGTTAAATAAATTAGCTAGCTTAAAAAGATGGGTTGTGGAAAACATCTCAAGTAAGGGAAAGAATCTTACAAACCGTTTATATGATGATCTTGATTGTATTGAAATTATTAACCAATCAAAAAAAGATGGTTACTCTTTAAACTGTAGATATATATCATATATTTTTATGCAATTATTATTAGCTCTTGGATTTAAAGCAAGATGGGTAATGTGTTTACCAATGGACTTAAGAGATGATGAATGTCATTGTGTTATTGAAGTCTATTCTAAGGAATTAGAAAAGTGGATTGTTGTTGATGCTGCATTTGACTTATTCTATTTCAATAAAAAAGGAATTCCAATGAATTTAATGGAAATGAGGAAAATGTTAATTGAAGAAAATAAGTTAAAATTTTTTAGTCCAAACAAAGAATATAGTTATTTTATTCAAAACTATTGGAAGAAAAATATTTTTAGATTTAAATATCTCATTAATAACAAATATAATGCATTAGCTTCCAGTAAGATTGAATTTGCATGTTTAAATCCTAATAATTTTGTATTAAAAAACAAGGAATTTATCTTGAATGGGAAAACAAATATATTGAATTATTATTATAATGAAACAATGTTTTATAAAGGAGAAAAAGTATGATGTACAAGTTATCCAAGTTTAATTATTTTTGTGAGAATAAGAATAATGAGTTATTAATGTTTAATACATTAGCAGGTACAAGAAGTTTTTGTAAGATATCTAGTAAGTATAAAGATAAATTAAATAATTTAGATTTAAATCAAGATATGTTGAAAGAGCTTTATAAAAAAGGAATTATTGTTGATAAAGAACTAGATGAAAATCAAAAATTATATAGTGCATATTTGAGTGTGAAAAATCCATCAAATCTTTACTTAACAATTAATCCAACTGAGCATTGTAATTTCCGTTGTACTTATTGTTATGAATCATATAAAAATGGAACAATGTCTAAAGAAGTACAGGATGAGATTATAAAGTTTGTAAGAGCAAATATTCACAATTATGCAGGACTGAATGTAGCATGGTTTGGTGGTGAACCTTTAATGGCAATGGACTGTATAGCTAATCTATCTAAGAACTTTATGGAAATATGTAGGTTCAATAAGAAACCATATACATCCTCAATGACAACTAATGGATACTTGCTTACATATGATACATTTAAAGAATTGCTATCTTATAAAGTTAGAGGATATCAAATTACAATTGATGGAACTAAAGAATTACATGATAAACAAAGAATTACTCCAAATGGAAAACCAACATTTGATGTAATAATGAAAAACCTAGATGATATAAGAAAATCAAAACGTAGGGACTTTGTTATTAATATTAGATCAAATGTTACTTACGAAATATTTGATAATGTAGATGAATACATAGAAAATGTATCAAACTTTTGTCAGAATGATGATAGATTTTCGGTTTCTTTTTATAAAGTTGGAAATTGGCTAGATAAAGTTAAAGCTGAACTACGTACTCATCTAATTGATGATACTTCAGTATTAAAACATATATATAAAAAGTTTATTGATTCAGATAAACCGATAAATATAAGTGTTAATATGATCAATCCTGGTGGAGGAGTATGTTATGGTGGTAAAAAGAATAATTATCTATTATGTGCAGATGGAAGTTTGCATAAGTGTACAGTAGATTTTGAAGATCCAAATAGTATAGTTGGAGAAATAAAAGACGGTACTTTAAAGCATAATTCAAAATTCTTTTCAATGTTAAGTAGTTCAGAAAACTGTCCAGAATATAAAAATTGTTTTTATGCTCCAATATGTATGGGGGACCCTTGTCCATTGAAAGAAAGAAATACAAAAAATTGCCCATATCACAAAGAACATCTTGATGAAATATTAGTTTTATATGATAAAAACAAACCATTTCAAACAATTATGGAGGGATAAATTATGGAAATTAATGTAATAAAAAAGAAAGTAATCGAAGCGTTAGAAAATGTAGGGATATTTATAGATGAAAATGTAGAAGAAGATTCTAATTTAAAAAATTATATTGAAGATTCAATTCAGTTCATTTCTATGATTATAGAATTTGAAGAAGCATTTGAAATTGAAATCCCTACTGAACTTCTCATGTTTGATAATTTTGATTCTCTTGATAAAATATCTGTTATATTACAAGAGATAATTAATTAATTTTGATATATAAGGTGCTTTATATATATATGTAATTATTACTATTAAAGGAGGGCAGTATGAAAAAAGACCTTAAAAAGCCTGCTGACAAAAAGGTTAAGAACATCGTTGCGCTTTACGGTGATTTAGAGCACAATGAATCTTGTGGTAACTCAGCGGCTAACGACGGAAACTGTACTTGTTAGAATAGTTAAATTTAAAATTAAAAACGTGTAATTAGTGAATTTACAATTCAAAGCACCTTGAATTGTAAATTCAATTTGTTTATAATGTATGTGAAGACAAAATAAATGAAAAGGGATAATCTATATGAAAAAAAGCAAAAATTTAATCTATTTGTTTAAACGTTCTTGGAAAATAAGTAAAGGTCTCATTTTTATTGCAGCATTAAAAAGTATATTTTTTGGTTTACAACCATTAATTAATATTGCTGGTTTAGGAATAATTATTAATAGTTTAATTACAAAACTACCAGCTAGTGATGTAATAAATTACATTCTTATATTTGTAGGTGTAAATTTAGCTTTCGGTGTAATTGGAGACATTTTAGATTTAATTGATGTAATATTACAACGTAAAACAAGTAATGTAATGCAAATGGAATATATGGAAGACTGTGTAAACATAAATTATCATTATGTTCAGGATAAAACTATACTTGATTTAAAGAAGAAATCAATGAGTGCACATCCAGCATTCTTTCTAAGTGATATAGGTAAATTTTCATCATATATAATCCAATTTGCTGGAATTGTTTTTATATTTTCAATACTTAGTCCATATTTTCTAATTGCGTTATTTATTACTTCATTTTTTAATGTTGTTTTAACATTCAGAAAAAGAAAGAAAGAATTCAATTTTAGAAATGACCGTGTAGAAGAAGAACAAAGAATAGAATATATATTCAATGTAATGACGGGATATAGATTCGCAAAAGAGATTAGAATTAATAATGCAGGTTTTTTATTAAAGGGAAAATATCATAATGTTATGAAGAATATATTTAGTAAGTTTAAAAAGTTTTATAATAAACTTACGCTTATAAATACTACAAATATCATAATTACAGTAATTCAGACATTTATTATGTATGCATACTTTTCTTATATGTTATTTGATAAAAAGATTACAATAGCAGAATATACAGTTTTACTAGGTGCAACTACTCTGCTTACAAGTATCTTAATTAGCTTTTTTGATAATATTGCTAGTATCAATCAAACTATAAAATATACAGATTTATATCGAGAATATAAGAATGATATTAAAACGCGAAGTGATATTAGTTTGAGCAATCAAAATAAGAAATCAGATATTGATATGGATAAATATATTATTAAAATTGAAGATGTAAGTTTTGTCTATCCAAATACAGAAAAGGTTGTATTGGATAATCTTAATCTTGAAATAAAAAAAGGTGATAAAATTGGCTTAGTAGGACTTAATGGTTCTGGTAAAACTACTTTAATTAAATTATTAACTAGATTATATAGTCCAACTAAAGGAAGAATTACTCTAAATGGAATTGATATTAAAGACATTCCTCTTAAACAATACTCTGATTATATAGGGATTGTATTACAAGATTTCTATTTGTTTGCATATACAATCAAAGAAAATATTATTTTAGATCAAGCATATGATCAAGAAAAGCTTGAATTCAGTATTGAAAAAAGTGGTTTATCAAACTTTATTGATTCTTTAGAAGAGAAAGAAGAAACATATCTCTATAAGGAAATAAGTAAAGATGGTATAGAGTTATCAGGCGGGAATGGGCAAAAATTAGCAATTGCAAGAGTTATGTATAAAGATACGAATTTCTTAGTTTTTGATGAGCCTACAAGTTCACTAGATCCGATTGCGGAATATGATATGTTTTGGCAATTATATAATATTGCAAAAGATAAAACTTCATTATTTATTTCTCATCGCTTATCCAGTACAAAGTTCTGCGATAAGATTCTTGTATTAGATAATGGTAAAATGATTGAATATGGTACTCATGAGGAATTGATGGAGAGTAAGGGACTTTATCATGAATTATTCTCTATTCAAGCTAATCAATATCTAAAGGAGGAAAATTAAAATGAAAAATCAACGAACTACTTTAGACATGATTAAAATTATAAAAAAATATGAACCATTATATTTAATATTAATGATTCCTCGAATCATTATAAGTTCCATTTTACCTGTTTTAATTGTATATTTTCCAAAACTAATTATTGATCGCTTAATTGCAGATGAGATTGATTATAAAGAGATATTTAATGTTGTAATAATTTATATACTTATTTTATTAGTTACAAGGGTAATTCAAGTTTACTTGCAAAGTAGAATGAGTTTTATTGGAGAGAGATTTTCACTAAAGTTAAAAAAAGAAATTGGAAGTATATCATCTGAAGTAGATTTAGAAGATGTAGAAAAAACTAGTTTCAAAGATATAGTAATAATGGGTAGTAAAGCTTCAACAATTACCCAAACATTAGATTTAGTTCAAATAATAATTACTAATATCCTTACTTTACTAAGTTTAGCTTATATTATTGCTCAATTAGACTTACTATTTTTCATTATTGTTTCTATTACTTTTATAGTTAAATCTTTATTTGTCTATTATGTTTATAGGTATAATAAAAAAATAAGAACAACTGTATCTTCAAATACAAGAGTTCTTAACTATTTAAATAATGCAGCATATAATCATGGTAGTGCAAAAGAACTTAGAACAAATAATCTTCAAGAATGGTTTTTGAAGAAAGTAAGTGATTGCCGAGATGAAATGGTGAAAATTCAATATAAGGATTTTACTCGTTATGCAATGACAAATATTATAATGAAAATCATTATGGCGATACAATCTGCTCTTGTATTATGGCTTCTAGCAATTCGTTATATTGATGGAGTAATTACAATTGCTGATTTTACTTTATACTTTAGTTCAGTTACAACTTTAACAGTTACATTAAATAACATATCTGATAAGATCGGCGCTTATAAACAACAAATGTTGAACTTGCTTGATTATAAAAAATTAAATAGTTTTGTAACTAAACCAACAAAAACTATGGATACAAGTAAAGATATAGATCTGAATAATTTTAGTAATATAAGTATTAAGTTCAAAGATGTTTCATTTAAATATCCATCAACTGATAAGTATGTATTGAAAAATATAAATCTAACAATTGATGACCATGAGAAACTAGTAATAGTAGGTTTAAATGGAGCAGGTAAATCTACATTAATAAAGTTATTATGTAAATTTTATAAACCTGTTGAAGGAGAAATTTATATAAATGATATTAATATTTGGGATATTCCAAATGAAAAATATAATAAAATCATTGGAGCTGTCTTTCAAGATTATGCAAACTTATCGTTTATGTTAAAGGAAAATGTAAGTTTTAGTGAAGATAGTAATATGGAATTAGTTGAAGATGTAATTACTAATGTTGGTTTAAATGAATTTATTGAAAGTTTAGAAAATAAATATGATACATATTTATATAAGAATTATAATTCTTCGGGTATTGAATTATCTGGTGGCCAATCGCAAAAGTTAGCAATTGCAAGAGCTATGTATAAAGAGCCATCATTATTAATCTTAGATGAGCCTACTGCATCATTAGATCCTAGAGCAGAAAACGAAATCTACACTAACTTCTATAATATCTCAAAAGAGAAAACTACAATCTTTATCTCTCATAGATTAGCAGCTTCAACAATCGCAGATAAGATTTTAGTATTAAACGAGGGTGAGATTATAGAATATGGATCTCATAATGAATTGATGAGAAATGATGGTTTTTATGCAACAATGTATAAAAAACAAAGTGAAGCTTACAAATATTAAAAAGGAAAGTTAGTATGATAAAAATTGGTATTGTTGATAGTGGAGTAAATATCAAACATAATACTTTTAAGGATTATAATGTTAAGGGATATTCATTGTCTTTTAATGAAGATGGAAACTTAGTAAGAAATGAAAGTTTCCAAGATAATATTGGACATGGCACAGCAGTATATTATTTAATATTAAAGCATAGCCCAGAAGTAGAAATAACTAATATAAAAATTTATGATGAAGAAGTTGAAATAAATCAATCAGATTTTGAAGATATCTTAGAATATATAAGTGAAAATGAAAATTTTGATATTCTTCACTTCAGTATGGGAATTGTTAATTGCGGTAGCACAAATAGAATGCAAGAGTTAGTGAATAGAATCCATGAGAAAGGAACGATTATTGTTTCAGCTTTTGACAATGATGGAGCAATATCCTTTCCTGCTTCTCTTAATAATGTAATTGGTGTTGATTCGGATCCTGAAATTAAATCATTAAATGATTTTAAATATGTAGAAAATAGTATTGTAAATATAATTGGAAAAGCAAGATTGCAGAAGGTTGCATGGGTAAATCCAGAATATAATATGGTATTAGGCAATAGCTTTACAAGTTGTTATGTTACAGGTGCTATTGCAACAAAATTAACAGAATCAAGGTCTTTTAATTTACAAGATATTTGTACATCAACCATAAGCTTTTTACCGGTTCAAGATAATTCTTTACCTTTTAAAATTAAAAAAGCAGCAGTATTCCCTTTTAATAAAGAAATTCATTCGTTAGTTAGATATGAAGATTTATTAGACTTTGAAATTATTGGCTATTATGCACCTAGGATAAGTGGACAAGTAGGGAGTAAAGTAAGCAAGTACATTCAAGATGTGAATAATGAAAAGGTCATTGAAAATTTTGCTGATATAAAATGGGAAGAAATTGATACTATTATTGTTGGTCATTTAGATAAAATATCAGCATTAACTAAAAAGGATTATAAAAAAGATATATTAGATGCAGCAATAAAACATAAGGTAAATATTTATTCCTTTGATGTATTTGATAATTACTGTACTTTAAAGGAGCAAAAACAACTAAATATATTTACTCCTAGAATTACAAAAGATAATGTTCCTAATACTTTAGGTAAATTATATAAAACAAATAAACCAATATTATCTATTGTAGGAACTAGTTCAAGTCAAGGGAAGTTTACTTTACAGTTGTATTTAAGAAAGAAATTTCTAGAATCAGGATATAAAGTTGGTCAAATTGGAACTGAGCATTCTTGCTTATTATTTGGTTTTGATCATAGTTTTCCATGCGGATATAATTCAACTGTAAAATTAAATATATTTGACACTTATGTGATGCTGAATGAGTTGATAAGGGACTTATCAGAGAAGGATGTTGAAATCATTATAACTGGTTCACAAAGTGGGCTTCTATGTTATAACGATAATACAGTTAATATGTTTCCAACATACCATCAAATTGTTTTTGAAGCAATTCAATCAGATGCGATTATAGTTTGTGTAAATCCATATGATGATTTAAAATATGTTGAAAGAATTGTTAAAACTGCTGAAGGACTTTCTCCTGGAAAAGTAGTTGGGTTCGTCTGCTTCCCAATTGATCGCGATATGATTGGCGAGGAGATTTTGGGAAAAAGGCTCGCATTAGTGAAGAAAAAGAAAACAATTTAAAAAAGATATATAAGGATTATTTCAATAGGGATATGTATGTCTTAGATAGGCATACGGACTTAGATGCTTTATATGAAAAGTGTTTGGAATTTTTTAGTTAGATTAATATGAAAAATTATAGTACGATCTATGTTTTGAATCAAAGACTAAAGATTAACCAAGAATTATTTTTAAAGCTATTAAACTTTGTATCGAGCAAGAGAAGAGATATTCTATCAAATATGAAGTTTGAAAAAGCACAACAGTCTTTACTAGGAGAATTATTAATTAGATATCTACTTTTCAAAAAGTTTAAATTAAATAATTCTATGTTAGTTTTTAGTAAAACAAAATATGGGAAACCTTTATTAAATTCCTTAAAAGACTTTCACTTTAATATTTCGCATTCTAAAGATTGGATTGTATGTGCAGTTGATAATCACCCCATAGGGGTTGATATAGAAGTATTAAGAGATTTTAATTTAAAGATTGGAAAAAGATTTTATACAAATAAAGAATATAATTATATAATGAACGCATCATATCTAGATCAAATGTATAGATTTTATGAAATTTGGACAATGAAAGAAAGTTATATGAAAGCTGTAGGTAAAGGATTTCTACTTTCATCTACATCCTTTGATACATTAGACTTTAATAATGAAGTTCAAATAGAGGATTGTAAATATTACTTTTCAAAGTTTGCTTTTAATAATGAGGTTCTTTTAACAGTATGTAGTACAAAGAAGCAGGTTGAAATAGAATATATAAATGATGAAGTATTAATATCTACTATATTAAATATTTTAGAAAAGGAAGGATAGTATTGATTGAATTTAATAAGTATTGCAAAATAGAAAAAGCATTCGTATCAGATGAATTCTTATGTTCATCTGTCTATGATCTAATAAGTACTGATCCTACTATCAATCAAGAAGAAGTTAAGTTTACAGAAACTTATTTAATAGGGGAAGACCGTTTTACAAATATAATAAGTCATGATAGTAATATCTTAAATAATAATTATATATCATATATAGAATTTATCGTTAACACTTCAAATGAAACAGAAGTTGTATCTTTAATCCATAATAATTATAAACATATAAAACTATGGATAAATGATAAATTCATATGTAGTTCAGATAATTGGTATACTAAATTCATAACTAAATTACCAAAAGGCAACAATACATTTTTAATTGAAGTTTATGATTTAAAAAGACATAGGGATTTTCTTATATCACTATATGATTTAAACTATAAAATCCCAAATTATGAATATGTAGATTTCTCAGATACAATTGATATTAGAGAAAATTATATAGTTACTAACCGAATTATTGATTCGGAAGGTTTTATTAGATTTTCAATTAGAACTAATAATCATAATTATGAAGATAAAATAAAAGTGTTTTTAGCTGTACAAGATATTAGAAATAAATATGAGACTAAGTTAATCAATTTAAAAGAAATCTATGTACATATGAATGAAATAAACCGTATCAATCTAAAAGAGGAATTATATCTATATAATATAACTGAAGATTTAGACTGTTTAAAGATTATTTTATATGTTAGTCCTAAGGAAGTAGATGATGTAAAATATATTAAGGATTATGAATCAGTTGGTTTTTACTTTTCCTTTAATGAAAGAATTGTTACAAATTTAGATACTGAAATAAATAGGATGATGAATGATGTTAAATATTCATGGCAAGAAGAATTAATTGATTATGAATTATCAGCCATTCGCAATAGAAATTTAAGTCCTAATATAAAGTTTTACCTTCTTGAACAATTACATCATCGAATGAAACATATAATTAATTTCAGTACATATATAGAATATTTACAAAGTTCTGGATATAAAGAAGTGTTTTACCGTTCAATAATTGATGAGCAAGTATATAGATTTTCTATCAGTGTACCATCAGAGAAGAAGAATTACCCACTAATGATGATTTTAGCTAGTGAAAGCAATAATGCTTATATACCGTACTTTATAAAGATGTTTAAAGAGGAGTATATAATAATAGAATGCTCTACCAGAGGAAAACATTTTGGAAATTATATTGCTGAGAGTGCAGTACTAGAAGTTTATAATATGATAAAAGACTCATTAAATATTGATAGGAATAAAATATTCTTATTTGGTCACTCAAGTTCAGGTGCTGTAGCTTCATCATTAATCTCAAAATATCCTGATGAATTTACTGGCTGCTTTGTAGTTTCTAGTATGTGGAATAAAAGGTATATTAAGAATGCTTCTCATAAACGAATTATAAGTATTTGTGGGGAGTTAGATGAGAATATAAAAAAACATTATTATGAAAAAGAAGATTTCTTTTCAAAAAGTTTAAATTCAGTAAATATTCTAATACCAATTGCAAATGACTGTATTGTTGCAACGTTTTTAAGAAATAAAGAATTGATAAATACTTTTGTTTCTAGTTATACAGAGGATAAAAGTAATTCTTATATGATTGATAATATGTATTATAATCAATATAAAAACTTAAAGATTATTGAGAAAAAAAATCCATTACAAAATGCTTTAATTAAATATGAAGAAAATAAAGATTTGGTTAAAGTTTGTTTGGAGAATGTAAAAACAATAAAAATAAATCCGATTAGTTATCCAATGGTTATTGAAGATGTTACAGCGAATAAAACTTATAGTTTAGAAGCTAATCAAACTAAAGTGTTAGACCTTGAAAATGAAGACAGTCAATCAATTTCCTTAGATTTGCTTGAAGCACTAAATAAATTAGAAATTCTTAATATATATCACTATAGTCTTATTGGTATTCATAGCAGTGAGAATAATAATGATGAAATAAATATATTATCAAAGTTATGTAATCCCAAACTTTTAGCTGTAAGTGCAAAGGTTAATGTTCAGTACCCCCTAAAACAAATTCAAGATTATTTTATAAATGAACTTACTGAAAGTAATTATGCTATAGTAAATTACCCAATTGATCAATATATTTCTAAATTCGAAAATAAAATAGATAGCATATTATGTTATGAAGATGGATTTAGTTATAAGAATCAAAAGTACTTGGGTGAATATAGTATTATCCAAGTGCTTCCAAATCTTTTACATAAAAATAATATTATAGGTTTTATTAATTATAATAATTCTAAAACTTTATCAAGAAATTTCTTTTTACGCAATATAGTTTTAGTAACAGATGATTCAGTCGATGCTTCAGTTTATCGCAATGTTGCAATCATTTATTATAATAATCAATATTTATGTATTAAGAAATATGGAATGGATTTAGAAAAGCTATTAGTTTAAACTTTATAAAAGCAATTAACTCCTATTTTTAGGATTTGATTTTCTTTAATATTTATTATTTAGTAAACCTTATTGAATACTAAACATAAGATTAAATATAACTAGTATTTAATTTAATATTTACTTATAAATATAAGATTGCTATAATGAAATAAACGGGAGGATGAGTTTATGAGTAAACTGTACCCTGTAAACTAGACACCTAAAAAAAAGGAGTTTAAAAGTTTGCAGGGTTTTTTATATGCATTTATGCTATAATAAACCTATGATTATAAAGGAGAACTGATCATGGGAGTTAACTATTTCACAGACAAACAAATTAGGGAATTGAAAGCAAATAAGTATGTTAAGCGTGTATCTAATAAATCTATAACATATACTGAAGAATGTAGGCAACAAATGCATGAATATTCAATTCAAGGGTTGTCAGCAAAAATGTCTTGCATAAAATTAGGATTTAACCTTGCAACACTTGGCGAATCAAGAATATACAATTTACAAACTATATCTAATAATCAAGCTGAAAGAATGGAAGGATTTAAAGATACTAGAAATACAAATAGTGGAAGACCTAGTCTTAAAAATTTATCTTCGAAAGAAATTATAAAGCGTCAAAATGAGCGAATTGAATATTTAAAACAAGAACTTGAATTCGTAAAAAAAAACGATTTGATAGAACGCAAGGCTTTAGACCGTTACTTGAAGAAACAAAGTGTGAAAAATTCCAAAAAATATATAACCAAATTTCCAAAAAACAAAACAAAATAAGCACAACTAGACTATGCTTATTAGCATATGTTTCAAGACCAGGATATTATTCTTGGCTTAGTAGAATAGATAATAGAGCTAAACAAGATGAAAAAGATAAACAAGATTTTGAAATAATACTTAAAGCTTATAAAGCTCATAATAGACATAAAGGTATAAGACTCATATATAGCTATTTATTACAAAATGGTATTCGTATGAATAAAAAGAAAATAC
>Ga0265294_10005739_pt1 | contig 15094 bp, 16 predicted proteins | sample MunlanPumphouse3_FD_192504 | JGI IMG/M metagenome (GOLD analysis project Ga0265294, IMG submission 192504) | Groundwater microbial communities from a municipal landfill in Southern Ontario, Canada - Pumphouse #3 | ecosystem: Environmental > Aquatic > Deep subsurface > Groundwater | place... | reverse complement strand
TAAGTCACCTACATTTAATCCTAGCTGTTCTTAGCTGAAAATCGGCTTGTATGCTTACCGGGATGTATCTCCGTAGAAACCGTGAACCTCTCAAGGCATTTATGCGTAAGATGAGATAAAGCGCATTAAAATGCCGTCGGTTTCCGAGGGGATACTCCCGGAAAGCATACGTGAAGCTGTGAATAGCTATACTTAGACCACTAATTTGCTTTGGATGTATTCCGTTACTTCCTGCACGCTCTGTTCAAAATTCACAGTATCCGTCAAATCAAACCACTTAATATTATCATAGCGCCGGAACCAGGTCATCTGGCGCTTTGCATAATTCCTCGAGTTCTGCTTGATTTTCATTACAGCCTCCTTGAGACTGTATTCGTTCTGTAAAAAGCCTATGAGTTCCTTGTAGCCAATACCTTTCATGGAGTTGTCATCTTCCGTAAGCCCTAGTGCCAGCAACATCCTCACTTCATCTACCAGCCCTGCTTCTATCATTGCATCGACCCTCTGTTCGATTCGATTATATAATATCTGCCGATCAATATTCAAACCAATCATAATGGAATCATAATCACCGGATTTTTGGAACACCCCGTCAAATGCGGGTATCCCCTTACCGGCCGTTTCTACAACCTCGATTGCTCTGATCATTTTCTTTATGTTGTTGGGATGAATGCGTTCTGCAGCTGTGGGATCCACCTTTGTTAGCCTGTCGTGAAGTGCCTGTCCGCCCATGGTATCCGCCAGAAGCTGGAGCTCTTTTCTTAAACTTTCGTCTCCTTTAGCCGTAGAGAAATCCATGTCATAGATCAAAGAATTTACATATAGACCTGTACCGCCGCATATTATCGGCAATTTCCCACGTGAAAACATCTCATCAATCCAAAATTTCGCTTTTTTTTGATACTCGGCGGCGGACCATTCCTGAAGCGGATCCACCTCTCCGATGAGATGATGGCGAACGGTTGCCAACTCTTCATCCGTAGGCTTGGCACTGCCTATATTCATATGCTCGTAGACTTGCATGGAATCAGCAGAAAGAATTTCTCCATCCAGGTTTTGCGCTATACGGATGGCATATTTTGTTTTTCCGACCGCTGTAGGGCCTATGATAACAACGATTTTCTTTTTCATAGCTTATGCTCTCTTGAATAGTCTTTCTATATCTTGGACGGAAAGCATCAAAAGTGTGGGTCTACCATGGGGACAGGAAAGAGGATTTTTCGCTTCTGCTAAATCCTTGAGTAGACGTCGTATTTCCTCCATAGTCAGAGCATCATTTGCTTTCACTGCACTTTTGCATGCGCTTGTAATAATCCTGCCCAATTTCTTCTCATCCATAACAGAGCCGGCATTCTCCATTTCTCCCACGAATCCTTCCAGAAAGTTCGTCGCCTGGTTCAGTTCCATGAAGGAAGGAATGCCTTTAATGCGAAAAGCCTTTACACCGAAGGGCTCAATAGCAAATCCTATTTGGAGAAGCCGATCCATCCATAGCTCGGTGCTGTTAGCAATCGCCGGCGAAGTTTCAAGAATGGTGGGAGTCAATAGCAGCTGTGTATTCTTATCTTCCCGCTCGAACTGCGATAGGAGCTTCTCATAAAACACCCGCTCGTGAGCCGCGTGTTGATCGATGAGATAGAAATGTTCCTCATCCACAGCCAAAATATAGGTGGCAAAAATAGAGCCTATGGGCCGCAAGGCTTCTAAACTTAGGGTATTGCTATGATCCTCAACGTATATTTCTTCAACTTTTGTAGAGTAATCTGTTTTCTTTTCTTCTACAGCGAAGCCTTCGTTGTTTTGATCTTCTTCTTTAAGTATTTTCTTTTCCTGCCTTATGGTTGACAATATTGATTTTATGTCAACCTGTATCTCCCTCATTGTTTCTTCGTCTTTTACTTCTTTATCCGCTTCCGATTGGCTTTTTATCCGGAAAGGATCCTTCATTTGCAGGGCAGCCAATCCGCTTTTCGATTGGAGACCTTTAAGTAAAGCGTTTACAACGAATTGGGAAACCATGTCGTTATCATCAAAGCGCACTTCCCGCTTATTGGGATGGATGTTCACATCTACTCGGTGAGACGGCACCTGGAGAAAGAGGTAGACCAAAGGACTCCTGCCTTGGGCTATACGTTCCTGATAAGCGGAGGTGACCGCAGCCTCAAGGATCTTATTGCTTACGCTTCTTCCATTGACAAAATAAACTTGTCCTCTCCTATTTGGCCTGTTGATATCCGGCGGAGAAATATATGCCTGTAACCGGTAATCTCCTTCCGCTTCATCGATTTCAATGAGCCTGTCACCAATCTGCTTGCTATAGATGGTTAGAATATTGCTGTAAATGCTGCCTTTGCCCCGGGTGGAGAAAAGCACAGTGCCGTTGTTTATCATGCGGAACCTTATATCCGGATAAGCCAAAGCCATCTTTGAAATAAAATCGATGATGAGGGATCCCTCAGCACCATCTGTTTTCATGAATTTCAGCCTGGCTGGGGTATTATAAAAGAGATCGGTCACGATAATGGTGGTACCATCCGGACACCCCACAGGGCCATTGTCAAGGATTTGACCGCCTTCGAGGATCATGCGAACCCCTGCCTTTTCCAAAGCAGTTTTCGTAATAATCTCCACCTTGGATACCGCTGCAATGCTCGTCAATGCTTCGCCGCGAAAGCCCAGAGTGTGAATCATGTCTAAATCCGCAGCACTTCGAATCTTGCTCGTCGCATGGCGCTGAAAAGCTTTACTTACATCTTTTGCAGGGATTCCCCCACCATTGTCCGTTACACGTAAATGGGTTTTTCCGCCGTTCTTGATTTCCACGACGATGTTGTCGGCTCCCGCATCGACGGAGTTCTCCACCAATTCTTTCACAATGGAGAGGGGCCTGTCCACAACTTCGCCGGCTGCAATCTTCTCAGAGACTTCCGCAGGCAATAGATTGATTTCATTGTTCTGCAGCATGTTTCAGTTCCTCCAGTATTTCAAATGCCCGGGAGGGCGTAAGCTCCATTAAATCCAATGCCTTTAATCTCTCCAGAACAGGGTTGGAGACGAAATCAAACAGGGAAAGCTGTTTTGCAGCAGGAGTATTCTCAGTCTCCTCCACTTTATTATATTGGCTCACAGAGAGTTCTGAGGAATTTCCCTCCAGTTCAAATAGCTTCTCCCGTGCCGTTTCCAATACTTGCGAAGGAACGCCGGCCAGCTTTGCCACGTGAATTCCATAGCTTCTGCTAGTGCTGCCTTCTGCAATTTTATGTAGAAATACGATATTGCCGCTCTGCTCCTGCACATCTACATTGAGGTTCTTTACCCCTTTTATATGGTCCTCCAGAACGGTAAGCTCGTGGTAATGCGTGGCGAACAGAGTTCTCACTTTCCAATGGGGATGACAGAGATATTCCACAACGGACCAGGCGATTGACAGACCATCATAGGTGCTGGTCCCTCTCCCGATCTCATCCAGGATAATCAGGCTCTTCTCTGTTGCAGTATTCAATATGTATGCCAGCTCACTCATTTCCACAAAGAAGGTGCTCTGACCCTGTGCCAGGTTATCCGATGCCCCGATCCGGGTATATATGCGGTCCACAAGGCCTATTTTCGCCTGTTCTGCGGGGACAAAGCAGCCCGCCTGAGCCATGAGTACTATGAGTGCTGTCTGGCGCATATAGGTGGATTTTCCGGACATATTTGGTCCGGTGATCAAGAGCATGCTCTGGTTACTCCGATCCATGTACAGATCGTTGCTGACAAAGATCCCGTCCCTTGTCAATTGCTCCAGCACCGGATGTCTGCCCTTTTCAATCTGAATGGCATCGGAATGATCCACCACCGGCTTAACATAGCCTTGGCGGCTGCTCACTTCGGCAAAGGAGAGCAACACATCCAGAACACCGATGGCAGCAGAGGTCGTTTGAATGAATCCGATAAAGTTCTGCAATTCTTCCCGAAGCCCTTGAAAGAGTTCATATTCCAGCTGGTTGATCTTGGTTTCCGCATTGAGAACGACGCTTTCCACCTCTTTCAGCTCCGGGGTTATAAAGCGCTCACAATTCACAAGAGTCTGCTTTCTTATGTAATCCTCCGGCACCATACTGTAATTGGATTTCGTCACTTCGATATAGTAGCCAAAGACCTTGTTGAACCCTACCTTCAGGTTTTTAATGCCGGTTCTGTTACGTTCCGTTTCTTCAAGTCCTGCAATCCAAAGCTGGCCATCGCGTATGGAATCCTTAAGCTGATCCAGTTCTGCAGAATAGCCGGCTCGTATTAACCCTCCCTCACGTATGGTGAAAGGTGGTTCTTCAACGATAGACTTGTCGATGAGGGTACAGACAGCCTTCAGGTCGTCCATCTCCCCTTCCAGACGCTCTAAAAGGGAGTTTCCGCATCCTTTCAGGGTTTCTTTAATGTCAGGGATGGCAGCAATGGAATTTCGCAGAGAAATGAGATCTTTGCCGTTAGCAGTTCCATAGGCAACCCGGCCGGTGAGCCGTTCAAGGTCATAGATCTGCTTCAGGTGCTCTCTGAGATCATTTCGAAGCAGGATGTCTTCAACCAGTTTTTCCACGGCATCCAACCGCTCACAAATAGGTTTCACTTGATTCAGCGGCTCTCTCAGCCACTGTTTCATCTTTCGTGAACCCATGGCGGTCCGGGTCTTGTCCAGAACGCCTAACAGAGATCCATGGATCTTCTTTTCAAACAGAGTCTCCGTCAGTTCTAAATTCTTGATAGTGGCTTTGTCCAGAGACATAAAGCTGTGCAAATCCGCTATCTTTAGCTTCCTTATGTGGGTAAGGCTTTGTTTCTGGGTTTCAAACAGATAGGTTAACAAAGCGCCCAATGCCATTACAGATAGGGGCCGTTCTTCAAGACCGATTCCCTTGAGGGCTTTCACTCTGAATTGTGACAGTATTCGCTCCTCCGCCGAAGGGCGGGAACAATAGGAAGAATCCAGGACCGATACCTGGCCACCTGTAAGGTTCTTGAGATCAGGGAGCAATTCGCTTTCATACCCACTTCCTGCCGGGAAGATAAGGATTTCCTTTGCAGAAAGTTTTATTAGCTCATTTTGCAGGCTTTCGATAAAACCTTTTTTAGAGAACTCCGCCACCCCAATCTCTCCTGTGGACAGGTCACAGAAGGCCGAACCGGCACCGGATTCATCTATATATGCCACTGCTAAATAGTTATTCTCTCCTTCTTCGAGCAAAGTGCTGTTCATAGCTGTTCCGGGGGTTATGACGCGAACAACCTCTCTTTTTACGATTCCCTTAGCAGTTGCAGGATCTTCCACCTGTTCACAGATGGCTACTTTGTAGCCCTTTTCCACAAGCTTGGCAATATAAATATCCGCAGCATGATAAGGGACACCACACATGGGAGCCCTTTCTTCCAGACCGCAGCTTTTTCCTGTGAGAGTGACTTCCATTTCCTTTGAGGCTATTTTTGCATCCTCGAAGAACATCTCATAGAAATCGCCCAGCCGAAAAAAGAGGATCGAATCGGTATAGTCCTTTTTTATGTCCATATACTGCTGCATCATCGGTGTCAGTGCCATATTGTATTCCTCATGTATTACAGGCTTCAGCAGAATCCTCTTTTTTTGAAAAATGTTCGAAAGCCAAATCTACCACAGTTTTCCCGTCTATATTCTCTAGGGAAGCCCCCTGATTTTTCTCAAGCAGGATTAAATACTCGATGTTCCCTTTGGCCCCAGTAACAGGTGACCAGGTCAGAGCCTCTGTTCTCAATCCATTCCTAAATCCATATTCCATTACTTTTTGGATCACTTCGACATGGACAGGCTTTTCCCTGACAATTCCGTGCTTACCAACCTGACTTCTCCCTGCTTCAAATTGAGGTTTGATGAGACAGACCACTTGCCCTCCGTCTTTTAGTAGCTTTGCGGCCACAGGGAAAACCAGATTGACAGAAATAAAGGACACATCAATGCTGATAAAGTCGATGTCATCCGGAATTGTTTCCGGATCCAGATAGCGGATGTTCATCCTCTCCATATTGACGATCCGAGGGTCGTTCCTCAATTTATAGTGAAGCTGCCCATAACCTACATCAATGGCATAAACCTTTATCGCGCCTTTCTGCAGCATGCAGTCTGTAAAACCTCCTGTGGAAGCACCGATGTCCACAGCAATGAAGCCCTGAAGGTCAAGATTGAATTGAACCAGGGCTTTTTCCAGTTTTAGGCCTCCTCTTCCAACATAGGGACACAGGTCCTTTTTGATTTCAATCAGAGCGGTTTCTCTTACCTGCGTACCGGCTTTGTCGCAAAGCCGCTTGTCCACATGGACCAATCCGGCCATGACTGCAGCTTTTGCCTTTTCCCGGGATTCAAAATAACCCAGCCGGACGAGGAGGGTATCAAGTCTTTCCTTCAATAAAGTCACGCACCCTTTCCGTCATGGAATCCACATCCAGCCCATAACGCTTAAACAGCATTTCTGTATCACCATGCTCAATGAATTTATCCGGCCAGCTCATAGCAAGATGGCTGAAGCCATGTACTTTGTTTTCACTGAGAAGCTGGAGCAAGTTGGCGGCCAGACCGCCCGTTACAACATTGTCCTCCAGGGTAACAAGTTTTCCGGTTTTTTTAACAGATCTAATAATTTTATCAAGGTCCATAGGTTTTAGGAACCTGGCATTTATAATCTCTGCATCGATACCAAAGGGCTTAAGCTGTTCCTCCACCGCCAATGCGTACTCCACCATTTTACCTAAGGCAACGACGCTCACATGGTTGCCTTGCTTCAGAATCTCCGAACCTCCGTCAATTACATAATCTCCACCAAGGTGAGAAAGATCCGATGCTGCTCCCCTGGGGTAACGGATGGCGCAGGGGCCATTAATCGTCATAGCGTAGTCCATCATGGCGGAAAGCTCCTTTCCGTCCTTTGGAGCCAGGACAGTCATTCCCGGCATATGGGAAAGATAGGAGAGATCGAAAATGCCGTGGTGGGTTTCCCCATCGTTTCCTACGTTGCCTGCTCGATCGATGAGTAGCAGTACCGGCAATCCCGGAATGCAAACATCCTCAATAATCTGATCGTAAGCCCTTTGAAGAAAGGTGGAATAGACTGCCACTACAGGTTTGTAACCGGATAGAGCCAGACCCGCTGCAAAAGCTACCGCATGTTGCTCAGCAATCCCAACGTCAAAAGTGCGCTCCGGAAAAGTCTTCCGGAAGGGATCGAGCCCTGTAGCCTCCATCATTGCTGCCGTAATCGCCAGGACTTTGGAGTCCTTTCTTCCGAGCTCTACTAACTTGTCTCCCGCAATGCGGGAGTAGGAAGGCCTATCAGAGAATTTTAGCAATTCTCCGCTACTAGGGTCAAAGGGAGAAATGCCATGAAATTTACAGGGATTGAATTCCGCGTTACGATAACCCTTGCCCTTTTTTGTAACCACATGGAGGAGCACAGGTCCTTCCAATGATTTTGCAAGGTATAAAGCGTCCATGAGCTCATGGATATCATGACCATCAATAGGGCCAAAGTATTTGAAACCAAAGCTTTCAAAGATAGCACCGGGAACGAGTGCATATTTCAAAGTGTCACGTACGTGTCCGAGCCCTGAATAGAGACTGTCCCCTACGCACGGGACGCCCTTCAATGTTTTCTTTAACTGTTTTTTAAACTCCAAATAGGCCTTTGAGGCTCTCAGTTTGCCAAGATGCTGAGATAATCCCCCGGCGTTTTTTTCAATGGACATCTCGTTATCGTTGAGAATTACCAGCATTTTAGAACCTGAGCTGCCTACGTTGTTCAGAGCTTCAAAGGCAACTCCTCCCGTCATAGCACCGTCGCCAATCACAGCGATCACGTCACTGTCTGCTCCGCTTAAATCCCGTGCGGCGGCATAGCCGGCGGCAATGGACAGAGAAGTGCTAGCATGACCGGAATCATGCATGTCATGGGGGCTCTCTTTTCTCCTTGGAAACCCGGATATCCCGTCTATAGATCGCAAGGAATCGAACCCATGGGCTCTTCCTGTCAGTATTTTATGAACATAGGCTTGATGTCCCACATCCCATATTATTTTGTCCTTGGGGCTGTCGAAAACACGATGAAGCGCAATGCTCAGCTCAACAACACCCAGGTTCGAGGCCAGATGCCCTCCGCTGCAGGATACCTTTTCAATAAGAAAGTCCCTTATTTCATAAGCGAGAAGACTCAACTCTTTTTCCGACATGGTTTTTAAATCTTCAGGAAATGTAAACTCCTGTAAACGTTTCATCTAAACATCTCCTCATTTATTTCTTAAAGCAAGTTGCTCTGCAATAGCAACAAAGAATTCTCCTTCATCGTAGAAGGGTGCCATAATCTCTATTGCCTTATCCGTAAGCTCTGCTAGTCTTTGTCTTGATTCTTCCACACCATAGATACCCGGGAATGTGCACTTCATATGTGCATCGTCCTGCCCGGCACACTTTCCCATAGCAGCAGGATCCCCGTAGATATCCAGAAGATCATCTGCAATCTGGAATCCCAGTCCGATTGCTTCACCGTAGGACGCAAGGGCCTCCAGCCTATCCTGTTCTCCGCAGGCTAAATACGCTCCGGCTTTCACAGAAGATACGATTAGAGCGGCCGTTTTATTAAGATGAATGTATTCCATATATTCTCTTGCACAATGCTTTCCCTGGGATTCGATATCGGCCACCTGGCCGGCAACCATACCCTTACAACCTGCGCCTTTTGCTATTTCGTATGCTGCCCTGACTCGGCATTTCAATTTGTCCGGATTGTCGAAGTAGAGAAGCATGTCCTTCATCATGGCCTCAAAGGCCGATGACAGGAGTCCGTCACCTGCAAGGATGGCCATATCCTCTCCGAAAACTTTATGGTTTGTGGGTTTTCCCCTACGCATATCGTCATCGTCCATGGAAGGAAGGTCATCGTGAATCAGTGAGTAGGTGTGGATGTATTCTACTGCTGCTGCATAAGGAAGCGCCAGGTTAATATCATAACCGCAGAACTCGCTGGCAGCAAGGAGAAGGACTGGCCGGATGCGCTTGCCTCCTGTAGTTAGGCTGTATTTCATCGCTTCATACAGAGTCGCACTTTGTTGATCAATTTCAGGTAGGAAATCCGTTAGGTGAGTTTCAATCAGTTCCTTGTACCTGAGATAGTATTCATTATACATATGGGTCTGCCTTTCAATAATCTATCAATTCCTGCTTTACCTTATCGTATATCTTTACTTTTTCATTGGCTGCAGTCAGATGTTTTTTGCATTTCTCATAATACTGCATTCCTTCTTCAAAGCGGAGTAAGGCTTCTTCCAAGGTTGTGTTATCAGATTTCAATGCTTCAGCGGAGTTTTCAAGCCCTTCCAAAGCTTTTTCAAAACTCAAGGTTTTCTTTTCCATAAGTCGTCCTCCTGACTTCCTCTATATAGCATTTGATTTTACCATCCTTGCATATAACAGTCAATGAATCGCCGGTTTTCAACCTGTCTACTGATGTGATCAGCTTGCCGCTCTCATCAATTAAAGCACCGTACCCCCGTTCCATAATGGAATAGGGGCTTCCGGCCTTAAGTTCGGTCAATAGGATTTCAACCGCTGTTGACTTCTCCACAAGCTTGTCCGAGATCATGTGAAGAATGTCTTTTCCAAGACTGTCCACTTTCATTTCGGAAAGTCTTAGTCGGTTGCTCAACCGGGTTTGCAATGCTTCCATATTATGCTGTTCAATCTTCAACTCCAGGTAGCGCAGACGATCTTGTATCGTGGTCAACATCTCTGTTGAAGTGCTCCTAATGGCAGAGCGCAGCGCTTCCGTGTCAGGAACCGCTATTTGAGCCGCTTCTGAAGGAGTGGCGGCGCGGCGGTCCGAAACGTAATCCGCCAGGGTAAAATCTGTTTCGTGCCCTACGGCAGAAATTACGGGTATCTCCGAAAGAAAAATACTTCTGACCACAATTTCTTCATTGAAGGCCCAAAGCTCTTCAATAGCTCCCCCTCCCCTTCCGGTAATAATTACATCCGTTTCCGGAAAAGAACGGTTGACTTCACGGATGGCAGAAGCGATATCCGCAGCCGCATCCGGACCTTGCACGAGGCAGGGATACAGTATGACCTTTGCTACGTCATTTCTTTGTCCGATGATTTTAAGAATGTCGCGAATTGCAGCACCGGTCTCCGAAGTAATGACGGCTACCTGCTTGGGGAAAGCAGGCAGGTCTTTCTTGTATTTGGAATCAAAAATTCCTTCTTTTTCGAGCTTAGTTTTCAATGCTTCGAAAGCAACTGTCAGATTTCCCGTTCCCTCAACGATAATATCTCGCACGTTGAGTGAGTATGTACCGCCCCGTTCAAACACGGAAATATAGCCTGCGGCCGTTATCAGCATCCCTTCGGTAAGCTCGTAGCGAAGCCTTCTGACCTGATCCGCGGGCAGAAAGCAAGAAAGTTTGCTGGATTCATCCTTTAACGTAAAAAAGACATGTCCGGATCCATGATACTTAATATTTGATATCTCACCTACTACCAGTACATTTCCCAATAAAGGGTCGGATTGAAGCACCCGTTTAACATAACTGTTGAATTGTGTTACACTAATTGGTTTTATGGCCATATTTCTCACTCCTGAAAGAGCATTGCCAACACATTAAGGAATTGTATCAGGGGGTTGTCCCTTTTACAACTTTTCCCAGCACGCCGTTGACAAATTTCCCGGAATCCTCACTTCCAAATTTTTTAGCTAGCTCTACAGCTTCATTGATAGAAACGGAATCCGGGATCTCATCCAGGTATTTTATCTCCGCAACAGAAAGCCGCAGTACAGCCAAATCCACTTTCGAAATCCGGTCAATTTTCCAATTGTCCATGGACGAGGTTAACAGCTCATCGATTTCGGGCAGGTTTGCGGTGACGGCTTCCATTACTTTGCTAAAATATTGCTTTTCAATGGGATAACTGACTTCCTTATCCCAGTCACGTTGGTCCTCGTAGTCTCTCAGCTGTTGAAGACGCGCCAGGAATGTGGATTGCTTTTCATCGCTGAAATCTTTCTGCACTCCCATCTCATATAATAGCTGCATGGCGCATTCTCTGGTTTGTCTTCTGTTGTCCTTATTGCCCATCTTGTCCTCCGCAAATTGCGTTTATTGTTCTTGTTCATTGAAGTGAACACCGGTAACGTGAATATTTACGGCGTTCACCGTTATCTCTATAATGTCTTCCACTTCTTTTTTTACGTTTTCCTGGATATCCCAGGCCACTTCGGGTATTTTTATACCGTACTTAACTATGATGGAGATATCGATGACTACACCGTCATCGCTCTGATTAACCTTTATCCCTTTGTAAAGAGGGTCTTTTCCAAGCAGATTCTTTGAAAGGCTGTCCGTCAATCCTCCACTCAAACCATACACCCCTTCAGTCTTAAGGGTAGAGTTAAGCACACATACTGCTATGACTTCATCAGAGATCTTAACAACCCCAAGCTTTTCTTCGTTTCCGGCGCTCATTTTTCTCTCACCTCGAAAAAATTATATCAGAAAAACTGCAGGAATACAAACTCTAATACTTGTGTTGGATCACCACCTGCTCTGCAGATCTTCCCGTTTCTCTGATTACCACATCAATGATTTTTGCCACATCGCTCTGGGATAAATCTTCTTTATTAACCGTTACATTGACAGAGGTGTCTGTCATGATGACAAAGGCTTCCGCGAACCCTTTGTTTACGATTAGGTTCTCCATAACTTTCTCAGTATTCATATACTCTATAATGCGCAATTTCTGCTGTGTTGCATTATCTTTTTCAGGCCCTGCATCACTCTCGGCGATGACCGTTGTTAACATGGATAGAATCTCACCCCGGTCCATATCCATAGTTGCTCGGATTTCTGCAAAATATGCATCCGCACTCTCCAGTTCTGTAAGATCGTCTGATGTGATGACTACAGCGCTTTCCTCAATGGGTGCTTCGCTATTTTCGTCAGGGGATGTACCCGGTACTGACGACAGCTGTATGCTGTCTACCAGAACTTCTCCGTCATGCTCATCGATCTGCTCCTGTTCATAGTTGACATAATCTTCAGAAGCCGTCAATGCATCTCTTTCGGCCAGTCTGTTGTTGATCACTCCTATGGCCAGAACGACGAACAGCATGCTCAATAAGATCAGTGTCTTTTTTCTCAAACTCTTGTTCATGTGGAATCTGTTCATTTATTTCCCTCCTCAATCTTCTCATAGACCTTTACATTTTGAACCGGTATATTAAATAAAGCCGTGACAGCTTCCAGAATATTACGCTTTGCCACTGCGTCGGCCCCTCCTTCCGCGGTTATGATGGCACCCCTCACTTCACCGCTGACTGACGATTCTTCGTTGGAGAAAATATCCTTGCTCGTACCAGCATCTTCATATGTGAGCATAACGCTTACATCACCCACGCCTTTGATACTGCTCAATATTTTTTCCAGCTTCTTTTCCTCCAATGTAGACGCCGTTGTCTCCCAGTATTCCGCTCCGCCGTCTTCATCTATTATTTGTGTTCTTCCGTCCTTGCTCTGCGTCATTACATTGAGAAGGAGAAGAGCCACAATGGCGATGATTAAGACGGACAAGAACTTATACAGAAGGTTTTTGACGAACTTGTCATCCTTTAGTTTCTCTTTCAATTTGATTCCTCCTCATCATTACTATATATATCCGTCCAAGGTAGGCTTATTCCAGGATTTTGATCCGAATCCACGGCTTTGCCTGCAGCCGTCATTTTTTCACGGTAGAACTCCTCCAACTGCCGCGTCTGAGTCGACAGTATACGGTCCAATATCTTATTTTCCTCATACCGTGAGGAGGTTTGGCCTTCCTGGGTTATTGGAAGAGCAACGCTGATTCCTTCGGACACCACCTCTCCAAAGGGATAGATGATAACAGCCAAAACGATTAGAGAGAATATAAATTTTAAGTATTTTTGTATATTTCCCTCAGGCAGAACAAGTTCCACAAAGGCCAGTGAAGCCGTCATCATAAAAATGTTCCATACCCAATCTTTCAAGATTCTGCCTCCTTTCCTTTTCTATTAGTTGGTCCGCCGTAGCTAAATAGTAGTGCCGATGCTGATGAGTATACTGATGAAAACAATAAAGAGAACCGCGCAGAGAAACAGCACTACGGCCAGCAGTATTACCGTATTGCCCATCTCGTTTAGACAGTCTGCGATCACTTTGTTTCCGATGGGCTCCACAAGGGCCGAGGTTACCTTATATACAAGGGCAACGGCAAGCACTTGCATCAAGGGCATCACCAGCAAAAGGATAATAACAATTAGTCCAAATATACCGATGCTGTTTTTGATGATAGCTGTACAGCTGAGCACCATGTCCAGAGAATCTGCTGCAAAACCACCGACGATTGGAATCAGATTGTCTACAGAAAACTTGGCTGTTTTGACCAGCATGCCATCGGCACTCTTTGTGACGAAGCTCTGGATGGCTGTCAAACCGGAGAATAAGGTTACGGAAAGTCCGATGACAAAGACAGCGGCGGAACGGAGCAGTAAAGCAAGCTTTTTAATATAATCCCTATCCGCAAGACTGTTCCCCAGGATGAAGATACATGAAAAAAACAGTAGCGGCAGTATCAGTTTATGGATTAAGGTAGTAAAAACAGTTACTGCAGTAATGATAGCGGGACTCAGTATGCCTCCCGAGGAGAAGCCTCCTATTGCAAGTATAAGAGGTAGCAATACCGGAATGAGGACTTGCATAAATAGAGCCATGTTCGATATCGTACTTTCGCAGAGCAGATACACATCGCGGAAATTGAACAGGCACAAGGCAATCACTGCACAGCTGCAGGCCATTGCCCCGATTGAGGATGCTGCACTACTGCCGAAAGCGGTGCAAAGATGGGTCATAAGAGCCATTAGAATACATATGGCCAGTATTTGGATGCCTAAAGATATGCTGGATGTGAGCTCGTTGAAGAAAAACTCTGCGACGGACCCGGTTACGCCGTCTATATCGAAGATTGGCTCGCCATTTACAAGATGGGAAATGATATCCGATACGCGAAGATCAGACATCCCGAAGGCATTGCTCCTTCCCGCCAGTTCTTCCAGAGCTTCTATATCCATAGATTCCAGTTGTTCGTTAATGATGTTTTTGTAATCCATTGGTATCCTAACCCTTCAGCAGTTTTGTTAAAGTCTCCAGCACAGACATCATTACCGGTACGGCGATGTAAAATATGATTACCTTGCCGGCCAACTCAACCTTTCCCCCGATAGCCTCCTCTCCGGCATCCTTGCAAACCTGTGCCACAAAATCAGCAATATAGGCAACCGCCAACACTTTTAACAGAATAGGAAAAAACGCTTTTCCGTAGCTTACATTCTCGTAAACGGTGCCCAAAAAATCAAAGACGGAAACCAGCTGATACAATATGAAACCAAAAATGATTAAGACAGTAGCTATGACGATATAGAGTGCAAACTCAGGTTTATATTCACGTATTAAGGATGCTGTGATTACTCCGCATAATGCAATGGAGGCAATTTGAAAAATATCCATATCGATCACTAAAACTCGAACATGGTCTTCACAGCTATAAAGAAATCATTGACCATCTGTATGATAATGACGAGTACTATGATGATACCTGCAAGAGTAGTCATCATGGCCTGATCTTCCCGCCCTGCTTTTATCAACACTTGATTCAGCACTGCCACGATAATTCCGATGGCTGCGATTTTGAAAATGATATCCACATCAAAATTCATCTTCTTCTCCTCTTACAGCAACATGATGACTGCCAGTACCCCCGATGAGGTTCCAAGAGTACGGTAGATCCTGCCCTTCGTCCTTCGCACTTCATCCGCATCTTTTCTCTGTTTCTCCAATCCCTTGAACAGGTGGGCAAACATTGCCTGCTGGTTTGCCATGTCCGTCTTTCCCAGTTCAATGCCCGCCTGGGAGAGGATTAGGCGGTCTTCTTTAGAGAGCGCACTTTCACCGTATACCTGATCGACCGCTTGCTTCCAGCTTTCATAAAGATCATACCGATCCTCCTTCTTCAACAACCGGCACACAGAGCTAAGAAAAT
>Ga0265294_10005738_pt1 | contig 15094 bp, 13 predicted proteins | sample MunlanPumphouse3_FD_192504 | JGI IMG/M metagenome (GOLD analysis project Ga0265294, IMG submission 192504) | Groundwater microbial communities from a municipal landfill in Southern Ontario, Canada - Pumphouse #3 | ecosystem: Environmental > Aquatic > Deep subsurface > Groundwater | place... | reverse complement strand
GATATCAGTTCAAAAATTAGAGGCTTTTCTTTTGGTGCTTATTTTTCAACCGTTCTCGTTGCAATGATGTTGGATCCTAATCCTAGTACATTCGCAATTAACACATCTTTAATGGCAACTGGTGCTGTTACTTCAAGTTTATTAATTTCTGCCATGACATCAAAAATTCGACTTTTCGGGATTGGTTGATCGGTACGAACTGGTAATCTTGTGATTAATTCACTCTTAATTTTAACAGTAGAAGTAACCATTCTTACGGGATTCGTTGCTTCACTAATTCCATACGTTTCTCCCCGCTTACAGCTATTTCCTGTGACTTTTAACTGATCATCAACTTCTAAATGACAGCCCTTTGGGCAAACAATACAGATAAATTTACGCATCTAGAACCTCCAATGTTAATGTGCCTGCTTGTAAAATGTCTTTATTTAACACTAAACTTTCCATTTCTGCAGGAAGTAAATATAATTTCTTTATTTTCTTAATTTCTTTTCCATTCAATGACACTTTTAAGTAAACATTTAAATAAGGTTTTGCTACTCGAAAACTTAACAATACTTGATCAACATGATTTAAGTTTATTTTACTTGGCATGATGTAAGAAATACCATTTTTTGCTTCCAAGATTAAGTTTTCTTGTTTTGCTTGCAATTCGCCTTTGATATAGCGACTAGCAAAAATTCCTGCTCGTTCACCTTCGCCACTGACAAAATCTACCAAATCATGAACATGTAAGCCATTCCCACAAGCAAAGATTCCAGGAATGCTTGTTTGTAGGCTTTCATCAACAATAGGTCCCTTGGTTTTTGGGTGAATGGCAATTCCTATATTTTCTAATAATGGGTTAGAAGGGATTAATCCCACCGATAACAACAAGGTATCAATCACAAATTCCTTATCGTGACCTGGAATAAACTGGAAATTGTCATCCACTTCACCAAGAATAATTTTTTCTACCCGTTCCTTACCAATAATCTTTTTCACGGTATGATGTAAATATAAAGGAATATGATAATCTTGTAAACATTGGACAATATTACGATTTAAGCCATTTGAATATGGCATTATTTCTGCAACGCCCAATACTTCAGCACCTTCTAATACCATTCGCCGAGCCATAATTAAGCCAATATCGCCACTACCCAAGATAAAGACTTTTTTACCAACCATATACCCTTCAATATTTAAATATCTTTGGGCTTGACCAGCAGTCATGACTCCAGCAACACGATCCCCAGGAATGCTAATCGCACCTCTGGTTCTTTCACTACAGCCCGTTGCACAAATAATCGCTTTTGCTTTTATGATTTGATAGCCATCGTTAGCATTTGAATAGTGAACTTCAAGCTCTGGGGTAATTTTCAACACCATTGCTGTTGTTCTATATTCGATTGCTCTAGTTTTTAGCTCCTCAATATATTTTTCTGCGTATTCAGGACCTGACATCTCTGTTTTAAATTGGTGTAGTCCAAAGCCATTATGAATACATTGAAGTAAAATTCCGCCAAGATAAGGATCTTTTTCTAAAATGATAATCTTGCGAATCCCTTGATCATAAGCGCTTATCGCAGCTGCTAAACCAGCTGACCCACCGCCTATTACAACTAAATCATAGTGTATCATCATGTTCACCCTTAGTCTTATTTTTCAATATATAAGACCCTTTATTATTAAACCTAACATCATTCATATCTATGTTTAATTCTCTGGCCAATATTTTCATTACCAAAGGTTCACAAAAACCACCTTGGCATTTACCAAAACCAGGGCGAACACGTTTTTTTACTCCTTTGACGGTTCTTGCACCACAATTGCGATGAATCGCATCTACGATTTCTCCTTCAGAGATTTGTTCACAACGACAAATCATATTAGCAAATTGTGGGTTTTGTTTGATTAATTTGCTGCGTTCTGCCAGTGTTTTTTTGTTTAAACGATATAGTGGTCGTCTTGTTTTTTGGTAATTTTCTTTGTCAACCAAGTCGAGCTGTTCTTTCACCATCGCTTCCACTTCCAATGAAGTAGCAGGAGCACTAGCTAGTCCCGGTGATTGCATTCCCAGTAAGTTAATAAATCCAGGGATTGGTTGATTGATTACGAAGTCATTGCTTTCATGATATGCTCGTAGACCAGCAAATTGTCTGATTAAATGATTCATGGGAATCTTATCAACCAAACGATATGCCTGTTCAATGACTTCATTTAATGTTTCTTTGCTCGTAGATTCATCATCTTTTTCTCCAACAAAGATACTTGATGGTCCAATCAAGTAGTTTCCATGGGTAGACGGAGTTACTAAAACTCCCTTTCCTCTACTAGTTGGAACACTAAATAATGTGTGAGTTACATATGGTTCTGTAAAATGATCAAACACCATGTATTCTCCTTTTCTAGGGATTATTTTTTCTTGGTGAGGATTGACCATATTATTGATTTCATCAGCAAACACACCGGCTGCATTGACTACAATTTTTGCTTGATATGTTTCTTTATTGGTAATCACTTGATACCCTTTCTCAAGGTTCACAATATGTTTCACTTCTTCTTCAAGATGAAGTTTGACTCCATTATCCATCGCATTTTCCATCAAACCAACACACAATTCAAAAGGATTAATAATTCCCGATGTTGGAGCAAATAATGCTTTCTTTGCTTTTGTTGTTACAAAAGGTTCAATTTCTCTCACCTGATGTTCATCTAAAATGGTAAAAGGAACTTTGTTGTGAATGGCATTTTTCGTTAGATTATCTAGCACGGCAATCTCTTCTTCATTACAAGCAATGGTAATGGAACCAATTCGTTTAAATTCAACATCCAAATCATGGCAAATGTCATCATACAACCGATTGCCAATTACATTTAACTTTGCTTTTAGCGTATTAGGATTGGGATCATAACCAGAATGAATGATGGCGCTATTCGCCCCACTTGTTTCATTGGCAACATCACTTTCTTTTTCAATTACCAAAACATTCAATTGATATTTCGCCAATCGATAGGCGACAAAAGCTCCATTCACTCCTGCACCAATTATTATTACATCAAACATTGTTTCGCCTTCTTTATACTTTGAATTCTCGCGTTGCTTTTACCGCTGTCTTCCAACCTTTGTATAATCTTTCTCTTTCCTCAGAATTTATTTTGCTCAAAAATATTTTATCTACTGTGTGATATTTCACTACTTCTTCTTTATTAACCCATACTTTAACCGCTAAACCAGCTAAATAGGCAACCCCCAATGCTGTTGTTTCTAGACAATCCGGTCTAACAATTTTTAAATCGAGGATATTGGATTGAAATTGCATCAAATAATCATTGACGCTAGCACCACCGTCAACAGCTAAACTTTCAATTTTGAGTCCTGTTTCTTCTTTCATGACTTCCATTAAATCTTTTGATTGATATGCGATTGCTTCTACTGCTGCTGTGATGAAATGTTCTTTCTTCGTTGCACGAGTTAAACCAAAAATAGAACCCCGAACATCATCATCCCAATAAGGAGTCCCCAAACCGACAAAAGCGGGAACAAAATAAACACCATCGCTCCCTGACACTCTTTCTGTATAGGATTCACAATCTTTTGACTTTTCAAATAAACGCATATTATCGCGCAACCATTGGATAACAGAACCCCCAACAAATACTGAGCCTTCTAAGGCATACTCAACTTCATTACCAATTTTCCAAGCAATCGTCGTTAACAATCCTTTATTAGAAAAGACAGGCTTATTCTTAGTATTCATTAACATAAAACAACCAGTTCCATAGGTGTTTTTTAAGCAACCAATATTAAAGCAACAATGGCCAAACAAAGATGCTTGTTGATCTCCAATGATTCCAGCAATTGGCACATCAGCATTGTCATCGATTTCCCATAATTTACTAGCAATTCCATATATTTCACTATTACTTCTTACTTCTGGAAGAATATTGGCTGGTATTTTCAATAAATCTAAGATTTCTTGATCCCATTCTAATGTTTTTATATTATACATCATCGTTCTTGAAGCATTCGATGGATCAGTAATATGTAGAGCGCCATTGGTTAATTTCCAAACTAAAAATGTATCAATGGTTCCAAATAGTATTTCTCCTTTTAATGCTCTTTCATACACTCCAGGAACATTGTTGAAAATCCATTTGACTTTACTTGCGGAAAAATAAGGATTAATCACTAACCCTGTTTTTGCTTTTATTATATCAGCATAACCATCAGCGATTAACTGCTCACAAATTTTTTGTGATTGTCGACTTTGCCATACGATTGCATTATAAACTGGCTTTCCTGTTTTCTTATCCCATAAAACAGTCGTCTCTCGTTGATTTGTAATCCCAATTGCGGAAATATCTTTTATTTGTAAGCCACTTTTAAAAAGCGCTTCTTTGACTACCTCGTATACTGTTTCCCAGATTTCATCTGGATTATGTTCAACCCAACCACTCTTTGGACATATTTGACTAAATTCCATTTGCGCAACACTTACAATTTGACTTGCTTTATTGAAAATGATTGCTCGAGAACTAGTAGTTCCTTGGTCGATTGCTAAAACATAATTTTTCATACTCCACTTCCTTTTTTTGTATATCTTATCCTTTTAATAATATCATATTTTCTATTATTTTACAATACAAAAGATGGCTAAACCAGAATCAACTAACAAATATTATATTTTTTATTCTCTACATATTGACATAATCATAGGGATACATTATACTTATGACTATATATACTATTTTAGTCATATGAGGTGAAAGCATGCCAAAAGCATTAAGCGAAAAAGAAAAATCAATCATTCGAACCCGATTACTAGTAGAAGCTGAACAAGGCTTAAAGATTTACGGGGCTAAAAAAACAACTGTCGACCTACTAGTATCTAGGGTCAATATTCCAAAAGGAACTTTTTATCTTTTCTATCAATCAAAAGAACTATTGTTTTATGAATTGTTTCGTAAAAAACACGATGAAATTCAAGATTCCTTTTTGAAGAAGATGGAACCCATCAGAAATAATGTTTCAATATCCGCCCTAACAAATCTCATTTTTACTATCTATCAAGAACTAGATCAATCTTTCTTATTAAAATTTGTTGCAAGTGGTGACCTTGAATTGGTTTTAAGAAAATTGTCTTTCCAAGAAATGGAGAAACATATCGAACGAGATGATTTAATGATGGAAGAATTAATAAAGATGATTCCTCATATTGACAAGAATAAACACAAAGAATATAGCGGGGCTTTAAGAATTGCCCTTGCATCTATCCTTCATAAGGATGAAATTGGTAAAGATATATTTGATGGTGCCTTAAAATTAACCATTTCAGGAATCGTAACAAAAATGTTCCAAGGAGACGAACAATGATAAAAGTAAATAATCTTTCTTTTAGTTATACAAAACGCCCATATATGCATGATATTAATTTTGAGGTTAAAAACGGAGAAATTTTTGGTTTCCTAGGACCTTCAGGGGCAGGTAAAAGCACCTTACAAAAAATCTTAACTGGAGTGTTAAGCAATTATCAAGGCCATGTAATTGTGAATAACACAGAAGTAAAATACGCAAAATCAGATTTTTATGACAAAATTGGTGTTGATTTTGAATTTCCAAGCCTTTATGAAAAATTAACTGCTGAAGAAAACATGACGTTCTTCGCTTCACTATATTCATTCTCACGAGATATTCATGAATTAATCAAAAGCGTAGGTCTACAAAACGATGCTAATAAAAAAGTTGGTGAATATTCAAAAGGAATGAAATCACGCTTGAATTTTATCAAGGCCTTGGTTAATGATCCACAGATCATTTTCTTAGATGAACCAACTAGTGGACTCGATCCAACCAATGCTCGAATTGTGAAAAACATCATTCTTGCTGAAAAAGCCAAGGGAAAAACCATTATTCTTACCACCCATAATATGTATGATGCAAGTGAGTTATGCGATAATGTTGCTTTTATTGTTGATGGAGCAATCCGTGCCCTTGCATCTCCTCAAAGTTTAATTATGCAAAAAGGAGCGACAAAAGTAGATTATATTTATCTTGAAGATGACAAAAAAATAACCGCTTCAACATCGATAAAAGATCTATCACAAGACATCACATTAGTAGATGCTATCAATAATAATAAACTCATCTCTATTCATAGTGGGGAACCGACATTGAATGATATCTTTATTGAAATAACAGGTAGGACTTTAGAATGAAACTAAAAAACTTATTACTAGGAGACATTAAATTTCAAATAAAGTATGGTTTCTACTTCTTATATTTAATATTTACCATATTTTATATTGTAATTCTCTCTTTGTTACCCTCTTCTTGGGTTGAAACAGTAGCTTGGTTGCTAATCTATACAGACCCAACAACAATAGGTTTGATATTTATGGGAGCCATCATTCAATTAGAATTGGCAGAAAAAACATTTGACTCTCTGGTCATTTCCCCTATAACACCAACAAAATACTTGCTATCAAAAACATTTTCTTTGGGAATACTATCCTATTTGGTAAGTGTAATATTAGGTTTATATAGTAAATCAATCAATAATTTCTTTACTTTCTCTTTGGGTATCCTTTTGGGAGCAAGCATTTTTTCTTGTCTTGGTATGATACTAGCTTTTAAAGCTAAGTCACTCAATCAATTCATACTTTTTATGATTCCTTTTATGATAGTAATTATTTTCCCTGGAATCATTTACCTTTTTGATTATGATTATCTATGGTTATTGCTTCATCCAGGAATTGCTATCATTCATTTACTTGCGAAAACAAATCATTTGTGGCTTGCTTTTATTTCTGCTGCTAGTTGGAGTTTATTCATAGCGATTATGACATTACAAACAATAAAAAAGAATTTTAATCATGGAGGAAAACTCAATCGTGAAAAAAATCATGAAATCGTTTAGAATGCTATTGATACAAACATTCAGAGAAGGAATTCTTTTTGTTATCCTCCTTGCACCTTTACTAATAGGAATACTATTTAAATTTGTTATTCCTGAAGTCAATGTTTTATTATCGAAAGAATTTAATGAAGAAAACATATTAACAAGTTACTATCCTCTTTTTGATCTTTTGCTAGCTGTACTGACGCCTTATATGTTTAGTTTTGTTGCTTCCATGACTATGCTTGATGAATATGATAGTAACATTATCAATCATATTTCGATTACACCGATTAAAAAAAGTGGGTATCTAATCTCTCGCTTAGTAATCCCAACTATTTTTGCTTTTGTGGTTACCATATTCATGTTATTTGTCTTCACAATCAGCAAATGGAATCTACTAGAAATAGTGATTGTAAGCTTCTTAACGAGTATCATGAGCATATCTTTAGCTTTAATCATGTTTTCCTTCTCCAAAAACAAAACTGAAGGAATGGCAATTGCAAAGCTTTCAGGTTTACTAGCGATGGGAATCTTCATACCTTACTTTATCTCTGATAATATTCAATATGTATTTGGTATTTTCCCTTCTCTTTGGATTGCAAAGTACTTCCAAAGTGGTAATCTTTTATATGCTATGTTTGCTATCATTCTTCTTATCGTTTGGATTCTTCCTCTTTATCATAAATTCACTAAGAAATTGTCATAAAAAAGTGCTCGCAAGAGTACTTTTTTATTCATCTAATTGACGAATAATATTAGCTTCCCAACTATATGTATAATATTCCTTTAATCCAACCACGATTCTAATCACAGATTCTACTTGCATAACAAGAAATAAAATGGCAATATTTGTAATCCCTAAAAATCGGTAACCAATAAATGCAATTGGTAGACCCACTAACCACATAATTCCACAATCCATAAACATAACAAAGCGACTTCGCCCACCTGCTCTAAAAATAGCAAACAAGACATTGATAAACATCTTTAATGTGATTCTAACAGCAAAGACATACATCAGAGTAACAGCAATTTTTATACTTGCTTCTGGCACTTCATTACTATTAAATAAATTGACCATTGGTTTTGCAGCAACAACAACAATGATTCCCATCATGATAGAGCAATATGCACCCAACTTAACAAAACTATTGCCATATTCTTTTGCCTTTTCATAATTATCAGCTCCAAGACAAGCTCCTGTCATCGAAGAAACAGCAGCACTTAAACCATATGAAACAGCAAACAACACACCAATAATTGTTTCTGTAATCCGATACCCTTCATAAGAATCAGTACCTAACTTATTAAAAATGATAATATACAGCATGGAACCAATACTAAATAAACTTTCATTGATTAACAAAGGAATTGATTTTCTCATCACTTGTTTGATAAACTTTTTGCTTAGGCAAGCAATAAAATCACCTGCTTTTGCCATGAAAATTTGTTTTGAATAAACTCCATATACGATATTGAATCCAAGATTGAAGACACAAGAAATAACAGTTGCCAGCGCAGCTCCCTCAATTCCCATTTCCGGAAAAATCCAAACCCCGAATATCAATAGCCAATTAAAAAGAACATTTACCAATGCTGACACTGTTTGAATGATAAAATTCATTTTCGTATCTTGAATGTTTCTATAGGCCGTAGAAAAAGCAGCCGATAACAAATTAGGAATATAGGATAAAGCGACTATTTTAATATATCGAATCCCAATATCAAGGACAATAGGATCATCTGTAAATAATTGCAATACTTGTTTGGGAAAAAATAGACCCAATGCAGTAAAAAAAGCACCTAAAATAAATGCTAAGATTAATAGTAAGGCAAATGTTTTTTTAATACTCTTTTCTTTCTTATCACCAAAAAACTGAGCAATGAACATTCCCACACCAACAGAGAAAGCAAACATTACTGTTCCGCTAATATTACTAATTTGACTTGCCAACCCGACTCCCGAAATTCCTCGAGGAATATACTTGACCATGATTGTGTCAGCAATACCAAAAGATGTAATTAGCAGATGGCTAAATAGAATTGGTAAACCGATTGTGATGACTTTTCTTGTGAATTCTTTGCTCATATATCCATTACCACCAAGCAAATATTCTACTCCTTTTTCTTCAAATTTGCAATATGAAAAATCAACTATTATGCTAATTGATTGTATGAGCATAAGATGAAAAAATCACTATCTTTTTGGATAGAATATTAAGCCCTGTTTTTTAGTTTATTTATCACTATTAACCATATGAACGGAAATATTTGCTAAACAAAAAAATTGATAGATGATTTAAGAGGTGCTATGATAAAATAGAGGTGAGGAATATGAACTCATATCGTGAAAGAAAAAAGAAATTTTGGGATAAAGAAAAGAAGCAATTAGTACAAAAGCTAATGTCTTCCTTTGCTATTACTGTTGTTGTGGTTGTAATTGCCGTAACAATAGCCACAAGAATACCCAAAGCAAAGATTATCCAAGTAGAAGCTTTTGGGAATGATATCTACTATGAAGTCGAAGTAATTGATGATGATTATCAAATTATAAGTGGCAGCCTTGCTATTGTAGCTACAAATGCTACAGAATATCACGAAATTCTTTTAGAACTTGGAAATCAATCGGGAAGTTTTGGTAGCCTAAAGGCTAACACCACTTATGATATTGCCATCTATGCTGATTATGGCTATGGAAAAGGAACCCTAGCAGCTAGTAAAGTAACTACACTTGCTAACTATGGTGGGAAAATTACCAATTGGCAGAATATTAGATTCAACACATCTCAAATCAATGAGTCTCTTCTTTATCATATCTATACAAGTTATAACGACTTAAAAGGAGAAATTAGTAGTGTCTTGTTGAAGTATGCTTATGTTTATCAAGACATGATAAGCGGTGAGTTATTTATCCCTGATAGTAATGAGTTTACAGAAATGCCTATCACAAATATGCAACAAACAACATTGTTATCCGATGTTCCTAATGAAAATGTACGCATTTATTTAATTTTGGAGGCAACACTCCTAACATCTGAAGTAGTGATTTTAGATCAAAAGCATTTTGATACTCCTTTAAAACTATATTCTTCTTTATATGTTAGTGATGTTGGTCCTAATTACCTACTAGTCAGCTTTTATCCTGACTATTATCAACGACAAGATATTGTATATATTGTCAATCTAATCAAGAATGGAGAAGTGATTGATCAAAAAACATTCACTGCTGCAGATTTTCCTCAAACTGATCATGAGGAATATAATGAAAGCGAATCAATAATAACATTTACTAATTTGTTACCACTGACCAAATATCATTTACAACTAATCGCACAATATCCAAATCTCATAACTGAAAAAGAAGAGTCACAAGAGCTCGATTTCTTTGATACCTCTACTACTCCAAACTATAAGATTATTTATAAATCATCGAAAACAGAAAATACCATTCGCTTACAAATCGATTTACAGGATCAAAATATGGTATTCAGTAACTTTAATTATTACATGATTAAAATCGTTGATGGTGTAGAGTCTTATGTGTCTTCAGGAACAGTCGAAATGGGTCAATTGGAACGCTACAATTACCAAGGAATATTGACGGAGACAATTGAGCCAGGATATCAGTATAAAATTATTCTATATGCCACTAAAACAATTGATTCATCACTGCTTTATGAGTGGTGCTTCATAAAAGAAATACTATATTAGCAGTTGAAGGGAGAATCTATGCTAAAGTTTAAAAATAAGAAAGAAAAAATTCGCTTTATTGTTATTACTAGTTTAATTTTAATTTTTGTTTTATTAGGAGTTTTAACACCTATCATCTTCAAAGGGTCAACTTTTGATACAGTGATTTCCAATAGTATTGGCAAGTTTTTCAATATCATAAAATTTTTCTCTGACAACTATGTTAATATATTAGAAAGTATCGCGATTATTGTTTTCATGTGGATTATTAACCAAGTATTAAGATTCATTTTGAAAATCTTTACTGCGAGAAATAATCATAGTGAAACAATAGGCAAGCTCTTATTAAGTGTCGTTGCTTATGGTAGTGTTATTGTCACTTTATTTTTGATTTTGAGTGCCTGGGGAGTTCAAACACCTACCCTACTTGCTAGTGCTGGTATCTTAGGATTGGCGATAAGCTTTGGTGCTCAAAGTTTAATCGAAGACATATTTGCTGGTTTATTCATTATTTTTGAAAAGCAATATGTGGTTGGTGATGTCATTCAAATAGGTGATTTCCGTGGAACTGTAATTGAAATCGGGATTAGAGTTACTAAAATAGAAGATATCAATGGAGATATTAAAACGATAAACAATTCTGATGTCAGAGGAGCTATCAATACTTCAAGTTGTTTATCACCAGCTATTTGCGATATTTCTATCAGCTATGGCGCTGACCTACAAAAGATTGAAATGATTATCGAAGCTAATTTACAAAAAATGAAAACTGAAATACCAACAATTGCTGAGGGTCCATATTATAAAGGAGTACAATCGCTAGCAAACTCTTCTGTAGTAATTCGTATTTATGCAAAAACGCTTGAAAACAACAAATATCAAGCAGTGCGAGATATGAACCGTTTTATGAAAGTATTGTTCGACAACAATGGTATTGAGATTCCTTTCCCACAATTGGTGGTTCATACCCCAAAAGAAGATAAAAAATAAAGAATTATCCCAACAAAAAAGCAGCAAGCAGCTGCTTTTTTATGTTTATAATACGTTGATAATCGCAACTTTTAAGTACATTGCTTCATCAATACCGATTAGTGTCGCATGGTCTTTTCCTTGACTACGAAGTTCTACCATACGAGCTGTTACTTTTGCTTCATTGATACTATCTTTGATCATATTAAGGAATAGATTTAATGTAAGATGCTGTGAGCAACTACATGTAATCAAATATCCGCCTTTATTTAATAGTTTTAATGCACTAATATTAATATCCATATAACCTCGATAGCCTGCTTTCACTGTATCTTTGCTTTTAGTAAAGGCTGGCGGATCAAGAATGATAACATCAAATTTCTTTTTTTCTTGTTTGAATAATCGTAGTTGTTCAAACACATCTGCAGTAATGGTCTCAATATTGGAAAACGCGTTTATTCTAGCATTTTCTTGTAATTGTTTGATTGCCAAGGGACTAATATCAACTGCCGTTACCTGTTTCGCCTGATATTTACTCGCACAAAGAGAAAAGCCACCGATATTAGAAAAACAATCCAAAACTTCTTTGTCTTTCACATAATATTTAAGGTTATCGCGATTTTCCTTTTGGTCAAGGAAATAACCTGTTTTTTGTCCATTTTCTAAATCAATGATCATCTTTATTCCATTTTCAATAATTTCTACACTTTGAGGGTTAAAATCACCATATAATTTCCCTTTTGTTAAAGGAAGCCCCTCCTTCTCTCTAACAGCAACATCACTACGTTCATAAATACCCAAAGGATGAAGTATTTCAACTAGAATTTCAATAATCATTTCTTTGCGAACTTCCATCCCCAATGCCAAGAATTGAACAACCAAATAATCACCATATTTATCAACAATTAATGCTGGCAATAAATCAGATTCCCCAAAAACAACACGATAGTTGTTGCTATATCCCAAAGATAGCCGATAGTCATTGCTATCTTTAATCCTTTGATAGAAAAAATTACGATCGATTGGGGTTTCATCGCGAGTTAGAATCCTAATTAGTATTTTAGAAGTATGGTTGATATAGCCATAACCTATAAACCTTTGATCGTGACTAACAACCTTAGCGATACTACCTTGAACATCATGACCTTCTATTTTTTGGACTTCATTGGCATAAATCCAAGGATGTCCTTCATTGATTCTTTTTTCTTCACCTTTTTTTAATATTACGATATACATAGATTATCTCCTTACCTATTTGCTTATATATCATACCATAATATACTAGTAATAACAATTATTTTTATCCTCTCATATATGTTTCATTTACAAACACCTTACAAGCACAAAGAAAAAAAGTGATTAAATACCAATGATTTAATCACTAACCTAACATAATTATCAATGCGTTTTTAGCATTTACAACTACTTCATCTTCAATTTTTACCTCGTTAATTAAATCAAATCCTTTTTCAAGTTTATAGACATAATCATAATGGCTATTATTCACAATTGTTACTACTTTTTGGCTTCCTTTTGTTCGTGAGAAAGCAAAAATACCCTGCTCACATATTTCTTCTTGATAAGCACCATCAACATAAACTCGATTTTGCCTAATCTTTCCAAGTTTCACAAACCAATCGAGAATTGTTTCATCGAAGCGATCCCAAGGCATACACTTCCTACAGAATGGATCTTTAAATCCCTGTAATCCTACCTCATCTCCATAAAATATTGAAGGAACTCCTGGTAGTGTATATTGTAATGCTGTTGCCATTTTTAATTTTTGACGCGCACTATAATACTTTTCTTTTGACATTTCATAACTTGCTTGTTCTTCTTTACTAAGAAAATGATAGTCTATCGATGATAATTTCGTCAGTAGCCTTACTGTATCATGAGTAGATAAGATATTCATTAAACTATCTAACACATGTTTTGGATAATTATTGATAATTGTACGGACACTATCTCGTAATCCAATATAGTTATTATTCATAATGTAATCAATAATTGCTTTTCGAAAAGGGTAATTCATTACGGAATCAATTTGCTCCCCTGAAAAATAAGATCTGCGTTTATGATAAGCCATTTTATTTGAAGCATCTTCCCAAACTTCCCCAATGAGTATATTTTCAGAATGATTGGCTTTTACTGTTTGTTTTATCTTTTCGATAAACTCATCTTCTAATTCATCAATGACATCAAAACGCCATCCACTAGCTCCTAAATTGAGCCATTTATTTAAAACTCCATTTTTTCCAGTAATAAATTCTATATAGTCAGGACACTTTTGATTTAACGCTGGAAGATTTCTGAAATTCCACCAACACTCATATGAATTAGGAAACGACTTAAATTGATACCAATTATAATAGGGTGATTTTTTAGATTGATATGCTCCTAGGCTCGCAAATCGATTATATTTATTGAAGTAAATGCTATCACTACCCGTATGATTAAAAACTCCATCTAAGATGATTTTCATCCCTCGAACTTGAGCAGCTTCACATAATTCTCTAAAATCCTCTTCTGTTCCAAACATAGGATCAACTTCTAAATAATTAGCAGTATCATATTTATGATTCGAATACGCGGTAAAAATTGGATTTAAATATATCATTCCAACATTTAAGCTTTTTAAATAATCTAACTTCTTGATGATTCCCTTTAAATCTCCACCAAAAAAATCATTATTTAAGATTTCACCATCTTGCGGTTTATAATAGGGGTTTTCATACCAATTTTGATGCATCACCGCATAGTCTTTCACATAATCAATACCACCATTGTAAAATCGATCAGGGAATATTTGATAAACAATCTTTCCTTTGTACCAATTTAGTTTACCTGAAAATGCAGCATGAATACTCAACTGCCAACAGCTAGGTTTATCATCTGTTTGTACAGCATCAAGACTATCGCTATTGGAAATGAAATGTTTCCCATAACAATCACAAAATTCAAAATGATACCAAAATATTCCTATTTCTTCAATTTGAAAATTTGTTTGGTATACATGATATTCATTTTGCTCCTCGATTTTACTTAAGGAATATACTTTATAATCATTCGTAAAATCTTTATGAATAACTATTCGACAGTCACTGATATCATACTCTTTGATAATATGAATAGTGATGCTAATAACATCACTTTTTTTTACTGCTCCCACTGGATTTTTATGATATTTATTAATTGGATTAAAAACAATTTCTTTCATGTTATTTAATCACTTTAATATTCCAAATTCTTTCAGCATATTCACGAATACTACGGTCAGCAGAAAAGATACCTGCTTTTGCAATATTTACCAATGACATTTTATTCCATTTTCGACGATCTTGATATACTTCATCCATTTGATAGTGAACTCGCATATAATCATCAAAATCGGCTAAGCACATATAAGGATCAGCAATTGGGTAATTACTTAACAAATATCCCTTGATGTTAGAGAATGATTGATTATTAAATCCCAAATCCAAACGGTCTAAAACACGTCTTAAGCGCGGATTTGTGTCATAAAAGTTTTGAGCACGATAGTTCTTTGA
>Ga0265294_10005737_pt1 | contig 15096 bp, 19 predicted proteins | sample MunlanPumphouse3_FD_192504 | JGI IMG/M metagenome (GOLD analysis project Ga0265294, IMG submission 192504) | Groundwater microbial communities from a municipal landfill in Southern Ontario, Canada - Pumphouse #3 | ecosystem: Environmental > Aquatic > Deep subsurface > Groundwater | place... | reverse complement strand
TTATATTTATGATTCTATTAGAGAGGTGATTGAGATATGACAGAAATAATTGTGGAAGATGGTAGTGTAGTAGCAAATGCCAACAGTTATGTTTCTGTTTCAGGTGTTGATGTTTATGCCACCGACTATGGATATTCAGATTGGACCTCTGCCACTGATACAGTTAAAACACAATCTTTGCTCCGAGGGATGAGGTATATTGAAGGATTGAATTTCAAGGGCACAAGGGCTAATGATGACCAGAAGTTGGCATTTCCAAGATATGATTTATATGATAGAGATGGCTATTTAATAGATGATGATGTTATACCTGATAGATTAATAGATGCTGTTTGTGAGGCTGCTATTTGTAGTTTACCTGATACAGATGTAGACCTTCAGCCCACGCGGAGCAGGGATGACTACAGAAAGAAGGTAGATGTGGCCGGTGTTGTTGTAGAAGAGTGGTATGCTTCAGCAAATGGTTTAAGAAATAACAGCAGGGTTATTCAAGATTTACTGGTTGGATTAGTAAAAAATAATGTAATAGTGGATGTGGAGAGAGGTTAAATATGAAGGGTAGTCAGTTGACAGCAAGACAAATGAGGTTTGCTAGATTAGTAGCAGATGGTATGCCAGATAATGAGGCGGTTGTTGAGGCAGGATACTGTAAAACAAATCATAGTAAAATACTATCCAGATTAAGAGACCATGCTGCCATAAACAGATTGATTGAGGATTATAGAAATAACAAAGGTAATTTGAAGAAGGATGCTATAGCAACAAAAAGAGATAGAGAGATTCTGTGGACAGAGATGATGAATGACCCTTCATTCTCTCCTGCTGCTAGATTGGAGGCATCTAAACTTCTTGGTAAAGCACAGGGAGATTTCACCACAAAGAAGGAAATAGAACAAACCATTATTAGCAAACCAGTTGTTGTTGTGCCCAACACCAGCCCAGAAGATTGGGAAGAATACTGGGAAAAGAATAATGACAGGTAGAGTAATATGGATGCCACAACCAGGGAGTCAGACAGCATTCATAACATGTCCATACTGGGAAGTATTATATGAGGGCACAAGAGGCCCAGGTAAGACAGATGCTTTGATTATGGATTATTTGATGGGTGTAGGTAAGGGTTATGGAGCAGCATACAGAGGTATAATCTTTAGAGAGAGTTTTCCACAACTATCTGATATTATTAGTAGAACAAAGAAATACTTCTATCAGATATTTCCTGAAGCAAAGTATTTAGGTTCTTTTGGTGTTAATAAGTGGGTATTTCCTGAAGGTGAAGAGTTGCTGTTTAGACACATGAAGAGAGCAGATGATTATTGGAATTATCATGGACATGAATATCCATGGATTGGTTGGGAAGAGTTGACTAACTGGTCATCCAAAGAGTGTTATGAGAGTATGAAGGCTTGTAATAGATGCTCTATTGAAGGTGTCCCTATAAAGTATAGGTCAACATGTAATCCATGGGGAGTTGGTCATAGTTGGGTTAAAGAATATTTTATTGACCCCGCGCCGCCGATGACAAAGATAATCAACTCCGATGGCCAGATTAGAATGAGGATACACGGTGACATTAGAGAAAACAGGATTTTGTTTAGGGCTCAACCTGATTATATTAAAAACCTTAACAGTATAGATAATATACAGAAAAGGAAGGCTTGGTTAGAGGGCTCATGGGATATAGCAGCGGGTGGCTTCTTTGATGGAATATGGGACCCATCAAAACATATCATAAAGCCATTCGAAATTCCTAAATCATGGAAGTATATCATAGGGTTAGATTGGGGCTCGCAGAAGCCAGCCTCATTGGGTGTGTGGGCTAAAAGTGATGGAAGGGTATTACCTGATGGTAGAAAGTATCCTAGGGGTTCTATAATAAGGGTAAAAGAATGGTATATGGCAGAGAGAGATAATAATGGTATGACCATTCCTGATAAAGGGCTTCGACTGGATAATGAGAAGATGGCGAAAGGTATTTATGAATTTACAAAAGATTTGGATATAGCACAATGGATTGCTGACCCAAGTATATTCAGGGACCAATCGGGGCCAAGTATCCAGAAGCAGTTTAATAAGGTTGCTAAATTACCATTCAAGGCCGCTGATAATGAAAGAATAGCAGGATGGCAGTCGATGATTGGTTTAATGGCAGAAGCCCTAAAGGATGCTCCTGAAAATCCTGGATTATGGATATTTGAAACATGTAGAGAGTGGATAAGGACTGTGCCTGTCTTGATGAGAGATGAGCGGAATATAGAAGATATTGGCACAAACAGTGAAGACCATATTGCTGATGAAACAAGGTATGTTTGTCAAACAGTTAGAGCACCACTAAAAACTATGGAATTACTAATTTAGAGGATGAGATATGACTATAATCAATGGAAGCACAAACACAGTTGACTCAACATCAGACATCTATGACACCATGTTGGAGTATTGGCAATTACCCATCACATTGATGGGTGGTGAGACTGCGATGAAAGATGCAGGTCTAACCTATCTCCCTAGAGAACCTATGGAGACGGAAGCCCAATACAGAAATAGATTAGCCAGATCAACATTAAAGAACTATTTTTCCTGGGCAGTTGAAAATCATACTGGTAGGGTATTTAAAAAGCCTATAGTTTTTAGTGATGATACTGATAAATCTATTGTCTCATACAATGATAATATAGACCTGATGGGTAGTAGCGCGGATGCCTTTTACAGAGAAGTGTTTAGAGATATGCTTGTAAAAGGTATGAGTTATGTATATGTTGATTATCCTAGAACAGCAGAAGACATGACACTTGCTGATGAGATGAATGCTGGCTTCAGGCCATACTGCGTACATATTAAAGCAGAGCAGTTGATAAATGCTGTATCAGGTATGGTGAATGGTAGGAAGGCACTTATTAGAGCCCATATATTAGAAACTGTTTCTATACCAGATGGGCAGTGGGGAACCAAGAAAATAAATCAAATCAGGGTGTTATATCCTGGTGCATGGCAGTTGTGGAGAAGTAAGAGTGAGAAGTCTGGGGGCGGTTGGTTCATCTTTGATGAAGGATTAACATCCCTAGACTACATACCATTGGTGCCGATTTATGGAAAGAAGATTGGCTTCTTCGGCGGGGTAAGTCCTCTGCAAAATCTGGCTAATCTAAATAGAGCACACTGGCAGTCATTATCAGACCAGATGAATATAACACATGTTGCAAGAGTTCCTATTCTATTTGGCACAGGTTTCAATGAGGGCGATAGTTTGGCAGTAGGTGCTAAATCTGCTATTCTCGGTCCTAATGAGAGTGAATTGATGTATGTAGAGCATACTGGTAAAGCAATAGAAGCCGGTATGAATGAGTTAAGAGACCTGGAAGATAGGATGATGTTAGAGAGTTTGGAGATGCTTAATACCAATTCTTCTTACACTGCTAAAGAAAAATCATTAGATATTTCAGATATTAACTGCTCTTTGCAAGACCTGGCTATTAAACTCCAGAGAATGATTGAGAGAGTTAATAATATCATGTGTGATTGGGATGGTATTGAGAGAAGTGGGAAGGTTGTTGTAAACACTGATTTTGGTTTACAATTGAGAGATGGTTCTGAAAGTAACATTCTATTGAAGATGAGACAAAATAAGAGTATTTCTATAAACACCTTTCACAAAGAGATGAAGCGAAGAGGAATTCTATCGCCCGATTTCGACAGTGAAAATGATATTAAATTACTTGAGCAAGAGAAGATTAAGGACAACTTACCTGGAGCATCACATTATGTAGATGAAAATGGTAAGCAAATAGTAGGCACTGATGAAGAGGAGGACCTCAACACAGGAAAGCCTAGAATAGAATAACGGGAGGTTATTATGCCACTAAAAGAAATTGTAGACAGTTTGGAAGGTATTGATGAGAAGTATGCTGATTTGTATATTGAAAATTCGGATGGGAAATTCGAAATCAACATAACAGGGCTAAAGTCCGCTCTAGCAAAAGAAAGACAATTAAAGAAGGATTTAGAAAAGAAGTTGTTGAAAAACAAAGACAGCAATCAAGACCCTGATTTAAATGATTTAAAAAAGGAATTGGAGAAAGCAAACGGTGTTATTAATGAAATGAAAATAACCGGTAAAATCAAGAATGCTGCTATATCTGCTGGTGTGGACCCAGACTACATTGATGATGTTATTACTTTAACAAAATCTAATTTTGGTTTGGATGACAATGGGGATGTTGTTGTCCTAGATGGGACAGGAAGTCCTAGTAGTAAGAATGTTGGAAACTTCTTCAAAGGCGAATTCAAAAAGAATAAGCCCAGATATTTTGTAAGTTCGGGGAAGAAGGGTTCTGGCAGCGCTGAAGCGGAGATTTTAAATCCAACCTCCATGAGTGGGAAACTCAACAAAGCGATAAAAGAGCGAAATGTTAGTGAGTTGATAAAAATAAAACAGAGTAAAATCAATAAGATAGGAGATTAAAACTATGGCTACTGCTGATACTGAAGTTTTCCCCCAATATGCGGGTGAGTTATTTATGCTTGGAAATGCTAATACTCCATTTTTGGCTGCTCTAGGCACTACTGCAAGACTAGTTACAAATTTCGATTTCGCTTTAAGTTCTACTTATACAATGGCAAGTGGCACTCAACAGGCTATTACTGAAACTGATGCTTTGAGTCAATCAACACCTAGTAATTATACCAGAAATCAGGATGTTAATACCTGCCAAATTGTTAAGTATGATGTTATGACAACCTACAAGATGTTGAGTTCTTACAATAAACTTGTAGGTAATGCCAGTGATTATGGTTCTGTAGATGGTATTAATGCTATTGATGATGTTCATAACCACAACATCCAAACTTGTTTGAAGCAGATTTACACTGACTTAAACTATACCGCATGGAATGGTAGTTATGTGCGCTCCACTGCGGCAAATGTTGCTGCTAAAACAAGAGGATTGGATGAGGCTATTTCAGAGCATATCACCACTATCAGTGGTATTTCTTCATTGACAAAAAATGATGTTGATGGACTATTGGCAGAGATGGCTGATGCTGGTGTTGATTTAAGTGGTATTGTTATATGGGCCGGCTCCGCCGCTAAAATAAAGATTTCTAACCTTTACTCTTTAAATCTCCAGACCCAACCGAGAGATAGAGTAGTTGGTGGTGTGAATATTCAAACCCTTACCACTGATTTTGGTGAGTTTGGTGTTGCTTATGATGCTCATGTCCCCGCAGGTAAGATATTCTTAATCAATATGCCTTTTGTGAACAATGTGTGGTGTCCTGTCCCTGAAAAGGGTGGATTGTTCTATGAGGAAAAATCTACTGTCGGTGCTGCAAGGTCAGGTATGCTTTATGGACAATGGGGTCTAGACTACGGTGCAGAAGAAATGCACGGAGTTATTAAGACCGAATAAACTATCCTATATATTAGTAGATAGTGTATTTTTTTATTACATTGACCATTGACAATTAGTGATTTGTGATTACAGTTAAATGAAGAGGGTGAGGGAATTGTTTCTTCACCCTTTTCATGGGTTCATAGGATTACAGAAAACACAATGAAAGGGTGGAGGTTATACTCGATGATGAGCAATTTGAGGCTATGTCAGGGTATTGTAAAGTGGTTGGAGTAAAGCCAGCCCAGCTCATGAGAATGATAGCAATGGAAAGAATTCAATTTAATAAATAACACATTAACAAAAGGAGATTAAATCATGGAAGAGAATAAAATGGAATTAGAAAAAGAATTGACATTAAATGAGGTTATGGTTGAGTTAAGAAATATTACTAAATTATTGGCAGGGGAAAAGAAAGATGACTTGATAGACATTGATATTGATAGAGGCTCCATAAGCAAGAGCACCCATCTGACTAGATTATATGACCAAGATGTTGCTATTGTAGAAGATATTTGTTCTACTACTAAAAGGTCAAGAGCACAGGTCATTAGATTGCTGGTCCACAATGCCCTCTTAAACAAGCTGTATTAAGCGAGGTGGCTATGAAAGAACAATGTGCTATAGAATGTATTATATGTGGAAGAAGCCTTCTTAAAGAGAATGTGAGTGGCTGTATGGTGTGTTTGTTTGATTGGTTATTTTGTGATAAATGTCTTAAACAAGTGAAGTATGTGAAGGAAGAGATATGAAATGAAGGATAAATCATTTTTCAAAGATGCTAATCATCTGAATATATTTCTAGATTTGGAAGTTGATGATAAAGTTGAAGCATTCACAATGGATATTATTAATAGGACCTCATTGAAAAGACGCCTTGACCTAGCTGAAGATGCTATACTTTGTATCACTGCCAACCTAATATCTAATTACCTAATCAATGTCCCTACAATTATTCCTGGTGATGAAAAACCCTGGCGGCTGTTGAGAAACTCTGGATTAAAATGGGCTTCACTAGAAAGAGTTAGTAGCATTCTCAATGCTATGTTAGACCTAGGATACATAGAAAAGGCCCCAGGCTTTCACAGTGTAGATAAGAGTTATGCTAGTAAATATTGGATAAAGAAAAACTTTCCCATCGACCCTATTAGGGGACCAAGGATTCGAATTGATTTTCCTAATAAACCTGTGCTAATTAGAAACAGTGATGGCTATGAACAGCGAGTTCCAATCAACAACAAAACAAAGAAAATGGCGAGTGTTGTTAATAAGATAAATAAAACACTAGATAAAGCATCTGTATGTTTTAATTTCTCAATGATGGATTTATGGAAAGATAAGCCCAGCAAGTTTATATCGCGGTGGAAAAAAATCGCCTTCGAGGTTAATGTTGGTGGAATGGTTATGAGGACTTCATGGGGACCGGTTAGTAGGGTTATGGTAGATAGTGGTATAATAATAGAGGGTATAGGGTATAGAGTAGTAGTATGTGTAAGTAGTATATATAGTAGTAGATATAGTATTATAATGGAACTCATGGGTTATGGAGGAATAACCAATAATATCACACATTTACAAGAACTTAATTTAGTGGGTGAAATCTTACTCAAAAAGCAGAGAAGAATCTTCAATAATGGCTCTTTTGAGTATGGTGGAAGGCTCTATGGAGCCTCATGGAATGTGCTGTCTAAAGTGATAAGAAACAGTATAACTATTAATAATGAGCCTACTTTTAGTTTGGATTTCTCTGGTATGCATATTAGATTATGTTACAACTTGGAGGATATAGATTACAGAGATGAATGTTATGTCTATAAGAAGGGTGATAATAACACAGCCCGCGAAGCAATAAAATTAGCATCATTGATAATGATTAATGCTCCTAATAGAAGAAGTGGTAGATATGCTATAGAAGGTAGGTTGAAGAAGGAAGATTTGTTTGAAAGTAATGAACAAGTAACAAATCTAATAAATAGTTTTATGGAGTTTCACAAGCCTATAAAGAAATTTCTATTTTCTAACATAGGTATTAAACTTCAGAAACTTGATTCAGACATCATCTGCGGTGTATTAAATAAATTATCAGAGCAGAACATCCCGGCATTGTCTATACATGATGAAGTCATTGTTCCAGAGCAATATAAAGACACGGCCTATAGTATCATGTGCGGTGAGTACCGCAAGGTGATGAGTTATGAGCCTGTCCTATAGGTAGGTATAGGGTATATGCAGTTAGGTCATAGAACATTGGTCATTTCACTTAAATTTGTTTAAAAGCATCATTTTGAAGATAAGAAGAACATACTATGAAAATTAATGAATTAAAACAAATTAGTTTAAAAGAACCAAATGAAACATTCACAGAAAATAAAACCAGACCTTTTGGAAACCATAAACATTGTAGTTGATGATGCCTTAATGAGGTCTAAATATTTTAAAGCACATTATACAAACACAGGGAAGCCTACTCGCCTACCTTTTTTTATTGTTTATGTTTATGAAAGGCACATAAAACAATTATCACCATTTCTGTATAATTGTATCATAAGAAATTGTAGAGAAGGAAAACAAATTCATGGCCTTTATATGGTATATGAGGATAGTTTCAAACCTACTCAACATGCCTAAATTATCGCCTTAATTTGAACATGCCATTTTTTAAGTTATTGATAATACTATACTTTTTGTATAGCAAAAAAGGGCCAATTTCATGAAAAGTCGGAATGCTTATGTTGGTATTAGTTTAGGGTTTTTGTTAAGTTGGGCCTAAAATAGGAGGCCTCTCTGGCGAAAGCAAAAGCAAATAAACAGCATTTTAAGACCTAATGTCATTAGGTCCATAGGGAGGTATGCCCCAAGCAGAGAAAGTGTCTTAAATCGCATTACAGTGAGCTACAATCAATTTTAATGAAAGGGATGTTAATTGGATAATGAAATGCTATTTAGTGAGAAATATCACAATATCAATGAGAGGTTTGGTTTGAGCAAGACCGAAACAATGAACCTCTTAAACAAATTCGATGATATACTTGTTGAAGAACTCTATGGATTAGATATCAATTTCAAAATAGATAAATACTTTATAGACAATAGGTCTGTAGACAAGTATATCTATGATTTGATTGATGGTCAATTGATGGAGGAATTGATTTGTATGTGGTTTAGAAAGAATGGTCATAAAGCAAAGAGGACTGGTTGTGATAGTGTAGAGAATGTTCATATAGATAGTAATAAAATATCTACATATCCTGATATACTTGTTGATGGAACATTGCTAGAAATCCAGACCTCGAGAAAAGGCAGACTGCCCTTTTACAATATAAAGAAGTCGAAGGGTGATAGGGTGTTGAGAGGATTAAACAATATTATGATGATTGTTGGTGATGAATATTTTATCATAGACAAATATATGTTAAGCAAAGCAGAGAAAGTAAACTTTGCTCTTTGGGGAAATAAGGTGTGCTATAAGATTATTGATAATGATATTAGATATTTAAAATTTTAACCCGCCGGCTAATAAACCCAAACTCTGTCAGAATTCTTGGTGAAGTCATTATCAACATGTATGAACTTATCACCAATACCCATCCTAGCGAAGCCAGCCTTCACTAGAGCCATTATTATTACATATCGGGTATGGTCATCTATGCAGACAATATCTGCTGCCATACCCTTCATGTGAGCGCTGGTTTTCTTCCCGCCGACAGAGAAATTATGTTTATCGCATCTATAACCACTAGATATTCTGAATGGTATATTAGCATAAACTCTAGCAGCCTCTAGCCTCGCCATGAATTCCCTATTCATCTGACACTCACCACAGCACTTACATTCTAATTCATCAGTTGTAAAATGGTCTGTCAATTGCATTTAAGTAACCTTTCAATATAGTAGAGGGAACTAATCCACCCCTCTATTATTTATTCCTCCTGTATAGACCCCTTACCGAATTCCTCCTCGATAAGGGGTTTCTATTTCATTCCCAAATACCTTCATATACAATGTTAAATACATTACTATTCTTCATGAAATCAGCCATATAATCTGGGGTTATACTCCAATAAAAGTCAATGATTTCATCACCATGAATGTTTCTGCGAAGGTTAGAATGCTTCATGTGTAAGAAACATAACTCTGAGCATACAGGTTTGGCGAAGTGGAGGAATTTGGCGGCTAGAGGAATTAGAAATAACCCAAGTCTAATGAATGGATACATCTTACCAGCAAATTTAACCATAATCTTCTCTGAAGAAGCATTTGCTATTTCATCAGTCATATCGAAATGTCTGCCAATGATTATGGGAGAGCCAACATAATTATTTAGATTTCCAACCTTGTAGGTTGTCAGGGCCTCGAAGGTATTACCTTCTTCATCAAGAATAATACCGGCATGTGAGTATTTAGCCTCATCATCTTTTGACCCCATAGCGGTAAATAACCTAATACCATGAGCCAGAAATTTAGAGAGAAACTCCGCATCATCTGGAGCAGAAACACAGAAATAATCACCTGATTTTATTAGCATTATTTATCTACCTCCAAAATTTGTAGGAGCATGCTTCTGCTCTAAAACTATAACTTTTCTAGATATATCAGAAACTTTACAATCTATGGAGGCCGAATAGGAGAATGCTCCAATTATTGTAGCAACCAAAATCCCTAAAATCCATCTGAATGTGCCCCATGAGGGTTTGTCATTGTTTACTCTGTATATGCAGTTCTCCATCTTATCAAATTTCAATTTCATATCTGAAATAGAAACAACTATGTCCCTGGTCCTTTCATCAATTCTTGCAATAGCGGCGGATTCACTTTCATTTTCAGCCATAATTACCTCACCAGTCAAAAGAATATTTACCATCAGCATTCAAAATAACTTCCAAATCATTAGCCATAAAGATAATAGGTCTAACACCAGCCCTATTACTGGATATATGAGATGTCTTGGTGCCATCGGTATTAACAGTCATAATAATTCCATTAGGCGGAGTCCAACTATACACATCCCTTGTCCAATATTCCAATGGTAAATCATCTTCAAACCATCTGCCTATCCTCAAAGCATCACTAGCAAAATATGTTATATATGACCCACTACTATTTGTTACAATATTATCAAATAATTCTTCTATTGACAATAGGGACACCTTGTCATTCCAAAGATTTCCTTGTGTTTCCAATTCTACAATTTGCAGATTATTAGCCAAATCGGCGGAAAAGTATAAGTCTATGAAATTGTTATTTAATCTGTATCTCATATAACTACTTTTCCATGGTGTATCAGGAAAATAGCCATACCCTTCATAGGTGCCATCGAATGAGAAGAACTCCCAAACCTTCTCACACATCAATGTGGTAATACCAATATTGTGATGATTGTGTGCTATAACTCTCCACTCTGGACTATTCTCCAAAGCATTGGGGTCTTTAACAATTGTGCCTAACTCTAGTGTGCCCAGAGTGACCTTCAGGACATCTATTTCCTGTATTGACCTGGCGGCCGAATAAGCTCTAGCTTGTATAACATAAACTAATGTATCAACTACACCAGGAGCATAATCAATAACTTCAATAACTTTAAAGAATTCTCCATTGATATTTAAATTATCATCTACCCTTGGCTTACCCATAGTAGATTGTATAATGACCTGTCTATCAGTTTTCCTAACATTGTTACCATCTATCAAACTCTTATTATATGGCACAACCAATGCCTTGATAGGTATGGATATAGTATTATATGTCATAAGCCCGGTGGCTGTATTAACAGCACCATCTACATTCTGTATGTATGTAATCCACCCACCATAATAATCTATCTTGTTTAAGATGAGTGTTATGTATTTACCATAGTTAAATGCCATTAGATTTTCTCCTGATTTAACTTCAACAATTGCTCAACTTGCTTTTCTAATTTAGTAATTCTATTTTCTAAATCATCATTCTTTTGAGAAAGTTCTTGAACAGCCTTAATCAATGGCGCTATAAATTCATTATATCTCAATCCAAAAGTATCTAATTTTTCATCATGAATAATACCAGCAAAATCAACTGATGTCTTATTATGTTTTTCTACAACATCAATGACATCTTGTGAGATAAGGCCATAGTGTTTTCTATTGAATTTATGTTCTAACTTCTCTTCTACTTCAGTTGAATTATCTAAATCATTACCAACTATCTTTTTAACCTTGGAGGTGTAGTTCTTCCACTTGAATGATACTGGCTTTAAATCATTGATAAAGTCCAATCCTAAATCACAATCTACAATGTTATTCTTCAGTCTCCTGTCAGAGGTTTGAATTGTAGCATTGGTGGCATAAATATCATTCCATCTGAAGGTGCTACTACCTATATTCAGCACATCATCTGTTCTAGGAAGTAGATTTGCTCCTACATTAACAGCAGTAGGCAGTGCTTCGAATGCCACAACATATGTACTACCATCCCAACAATACCAGTCATAGCCACCTTTGTATGGGGCATTATCAACCACCTTACCTCTGAATGCCCCCACCTGTGTATAAGCAGAACTGTTACATGCCCATATCTGGAAGTTGAATATAAGGTCTCCAGCTACCGCTGCGGTTGGACTTGCTTGTGTGCCCCTTGCTCTTCTGCATAGGAAAGCATTGGTATTGTTTGTTGCTGTAGATGAAAATGTCTGTAATACAAGATAGTTGAATGAACTATCAATACCTGTGCATAAGAATCTCTGGCTACTGTCAGTGGCTGTGCTGCCTATTGCAAGACCACCGGTATGGAATCTGGAAACTTCTACAGCATCTATGGTGATTGGAATATAGCCTGTGCCCGCATCAATAACCTCAACAGATGAATTACCCTCTTCAATCTTATCACTAGTACCACCAGCAGAGGCAGCCCACTTTAGCCCAGTGGTCTGTGTGCTGTCGGCGGTAAGAACATAGTCATCTGTGCCAACTGGGAGTCTGGTATTATCAGTGCTGTATATGTATAAATCACCTTTGGTTGTTAGAGGGGAGGCAGTGCCAGCATCTTCCCAACTCGGGGCTGAAGTAGCACCATTCGAAGTTAATACCTTATCGGCAGCACCATTAGTCAATTCTTGTATATGACCATCACCATCGCTATAAAATAATTTATGATTTCCAGCACTATGGTCACTAGTACTTGTCATGGTGTGTAATCTGGTATATGCTGTTTCAATGTTAAGAACTAATGTCCATGTGGTTTCACTGGTCTTTTTAGATACATCGCCAGTGCTGCTATTTAGATACAGGTCATCTATTTTACCTAAATCAGATGCAGGCACCCCCGCTCCAGTGTACCATGTAGCACCAGTGGCTCCAGTATCGCCAGTAGGGCCAGAAGGACCCTGTGACTCCACCTCCACTATTAAAGCAACATCTTGCTCAACTTCAATTGTTATATCAGCCATTTAGACCTCCTACTCTGACCTAGTTACTGTTTCATGAACTACACATACACCTTGTATAAGGCTATATCTATCGCCCGATGTATCCTCAACAACCATGTCCCAAACCATGTTATTAGATGTTTTGGTAGAGCCAATCATTATCACCGGGGTAGTATCAATAGCGCCAGTTTGTGTCGCAGTCAATGACATTGTTATAGTTCCACTAACAGCCACTGTCTCAATGGTGAAGTTTGCTATTAAACTGTTACTACCATAGGTAGGTCTTATCTGAGCCTCAATAGTCCAGTTGGTCAAATCAATTGCTGTTCCGGAGGCATCAGTGATATTGAAAACTTGAACATAATCTCTATCCTTGTAAACATCAATGTCCCGCTCAACAGGATTAGTAATCATATCTCAATCACCTCTCTAATAGAATCATAAATATAACATAGAGAGAAAACAACTCCCTCTACAATAAAAGAAGTTAGTTAATTAATCAATCATTTCACTAACCTATCCTATACTACTGCACTACTATACTACTTTATCAATACTATACTATACTACTAATCTATACTATACTATACTACTTTATCTATACTATCCTATACTATACTACTGCACCACTATCCTATATACTATTATACTACTAATCTATTTTAGCCGCCGGGGCTGAAAAACTTCCACCATAATCTTAACTATTGAAAATGAAATCATTACCTAATAGTATAATAGACCTATAGTATAATTAATATCCAATATCAATAATAAATCAATTGTAATACAATTAATATATTCTACAGTATAGATGTATCAATATACTACCTACAGTATAGATGTATCAATATACTACTTTACTCTATCATTGTATATGGGTTGCTACTTTACCATATTACTATATTCCGGTATTACTACTTTATTGATATACTACAGCACCGTATCACTACTTTATCGATATACTATTCTACTACTACTACTACTATCTACCGTCTATCATGATTACAATAGATACATCGATCGATGATTACAATAGATATATCGATCGAGGTGAATTGTTTGGTGAGGGTAATTCTTTGGTGGTGGTTAGTGAACTAGTTAAGTGTTCGACTATATCTAGTTTAGATGAAGATATACATATTATATGCTATTATTCCAGGTAGTTACAGTACTTCTTGGAAATGAAAATATCCCAGGTTCCCCGAATCTCCTGGTTAAAAAATATAATAATATTAATAATATAGTAAACCATACAATCAAACATACCTACCCCCTATGCCGTTATTTCAAATAGTATACCCCCTTAGCCTCATTATCCGATACAGTGGGGATGGCGGGTAGTGACGGCATCATTATCCCATAACCCGGATTGTAGAAGGGAGGTGATGAAGATGTAAACAAGAGCACCGGCTTACCATCTACTAACTAACTTACAGCACAAAGGAGAATGAAATGGATTTGGAAGGTTATTACTATGGTGATTGTCATTACAGTGTATTTTGTAAAGGTAAGTGTGTTGGGAGTGGGGTCCACATTAAGGAGGTGGCTCATAAAGCCTTTAGCCGGCAGGACAAACTCGATGTCATAGGAGTGGTGTCGAGGGAGGATGGGAGGAAGGTGAGTTTCAGGGCAGATTGTGTTGCTATGCTCATCTACAAGTTTACTGAATATAGTAAGCCAGACAAGAAGAAACCATTCATTAGTGTCATCTGTGAGCCGTTGGGCTGGAGATTGGTCATTTGCAGATGGGAGGACTTCGAGATTAATGAGTTGCTGCTGAAGGACCTTTCAGGCACCGTGAAGAGGCAGTATAGCCTTGACCTGCTCAACACAGTGTTTGAGAACTTTGGTGATGCAGTTATTGAGGCGAGGAAACTTGCACAGAAACTCGGCATAACAATGTGCCTTAACAAGTAATGTGCCTTAACAAGTAGCATGGCTGGGGAGCAGGTGGTGTGAGTCACTATCTGTTCCCTACCCCATGCCTCATTTAATAGTAATGCCACCTATAGTATAGGTGGCTGAAACATATATGAATTAATGCCACCTTATACTATAGGTGGCTGAAACATATATGAATGGCAGATACTTGGGAGACACTGAAGCTATCTTCCGTGGCGGAATATCATTTTCATACCCGCGACCCTCAACCCACAGCCCAAATGGGCAAAGGAGGCTACAATGTCAAGTTAAAAACAACAAAAATTCCCATATTTATTTTATAAGTAGCTAAAATTAAACAAAATTTCTTAATCAGTATCTAAATAGGAATATAACAAAGCTAAATTCAGCTTTTTCAATATATAG
>Ga0265294_10005736_pt1 | contig 15097 bp, 5 predicted proteins | sample MunlanPumphouse3_FD_192504 | JGI IMG/M metagenome (GOLD analysis project Ga0265294, IMG submission 192504) | Groundwater microbial communities from a municipal landfill in Southern Ontario, Canada - Pumphouse #3 | ecosystem: Environmental > Aquatic > Deep subsurface > Groundwater | place... | reverse complement strand
CCGCCGTGTCGCCATCAACCGGCACGCGTGTGGCCGTGGGCAATGCCCAGTTGGTCCAATGTTCGACATCATGCCACGCATTCGTTCCGCCCACCCAGGTCAGTACATCCGCCCGACCTTCACCGATGGTCAACCCCAGCACGAGCAAGAGCTTACCAACAGCCTGAAACACACTTTTTACACGTTTCGTTGTCTTCATTTTCTGTTTCCTTCCTTGCCTTTTTTATTGGGAGCGCCGTCAGACGGCTGCCCCGCATTTAGCGCGCATAGCGCATCACGCACACATACGTTTTTTATCCTGAGCACTTGACGGAGTGGTTCCATCTCTGTCAGGTAAAGAGCATGCGGCGGCAGCGAAACCGCCACCCCTGTCAGCCGAATCGGATACGCCACAGATCCAGGCTTCTCGGCTTGCCAGAGATTTCCCACGCTGCCAGTCGAAAGATCCCGGATCGATGAATTCTCCGTCACCGGCATACAAAGGAGATTCCAGCCGTCGAAGTTGACTGTTGCCAAACGCGCGTCATAATCGAAACATGAGGTGCCGTGCACGGTTGTGCCGCAAGAGAGACGGCGCACCCCATTGGCATCCTCAATCTCCCAATACACCTCGCCCCACCCTGAATTGCCTTTGACCCAAAGACCAAGGGTTTCAGGATTCTCCTTCAGTTCCAAGGGATGCTTGAGCCTGAGAACCGTATACTCGTTCATCAGCGCGGGAAGGTTTGTGTTGGCCAGCAGTTCAACCTCCAGGCACGCCCCTTTTTGTTCATCCACCACAGACCTGACTTCAAAGTTTCCGGCTGTGCGGTAGGGCAGTTCCGTACGGGTGGTCTCTTCCAGCAGAGGATCAGGACCTGACACCTGCTGCCAATCCGAGAGCGAATCCATCGGTGCGACAACGCGCCATTCTTCTGAGGTGGGTTCATCAGGATAAGTCCTCACCCCGCATGTGATGGATTTGATCGGTACAGATGTTGTCAGATACTGAACCGCTGTCCCGGCCTGCAGCGAAAGTCTTCGCCAACCCCAAAACGTTGAGCCCGCACTTGTGCGTCCATACAGATCCGTCAACTCATAGCGGCTGTTTTCAGAAAACCGCAACTTCAGATCAGCCGTGCCGTGTCCGGTCCAGAGCGCGTAGGTCCAGCGGTTGTCGGGACGTTTGAATTCCAGCGCATACACTGAGAACGACCCAGTCGGCACCTCACGCGTCAGTTCGGCGCAGTCCAGAGTTTTCGTCAATGCCGCCATTGCCACATACGATTTTTTGGGATACTGGAAGGGGTACCGGCGGCAGAGTCCGGTGCCGCCCCAGAAGCCCGAGTTATAGCTGTTGCCGGTGTCGGTCAGGACGGCGATCGAGATATGCGGGGCGCGGTAAGCCATCAGGAGCAAGGCGTCGCGCACATACCACTCGGCCTGAAGCTGCTGCCCCAACAGGCGGTCGTGCCGGTAGTTGCTCTCTACACAACTGGTCACGCGCCAGCGGTGATAGCCGTGTAGCCGTGCGATTTCGCGCATTGTCCAGGCGCTCTGCTGCCCCCCGGCCCAGAGTTTCTCCGGCTGTCCTGTGCGCCCCACGACTTCCAGACCAAGAAAGTCCGCATAGGATTCGGGAAAACCGCGCCGCAACATCTCGGCGATCAGCTCCGAACACCCCAGGCTGTTGCCCAGCATGATTTCCAAATCAGGGTAGTGTGTCCGAACAATCTCGGCTAGCCGCATGGCCTGCTTGAAAAGTAAATCGGCGTTTGGAAACTCATCTTCAGGCAGCGGTTTCCTGCCGATCAGTTCCGGCGCCACACGGTAAGGCCATCCGGCATTCTCGTGAAAAATCATGATATTACGACAGTTGGGAAAAGCGATGACCGCCTTGTCGATCCACTGCCGGATTGCCTCATCCGGCACATTGCCGGCCAGCAGCGCACCTGGCCAGCCGATCGAGCCGGCTGTGGTTTTCCACGCGGCCAGCGCCACCTCATTGGAGCTTGCGCCGGCATTGCGGCGCAGACCGGCTTTCAGCGACAGTGGCCCCGCACCAAGTGCGGGATCTTTGGGACAGTAGTGATGCGTATACCACCATGTGCCGAAGGGCGAGGTGCCAATGGTGGCCTGACGCGTATCCTGCCCTAAAAGGGCAAAGGATGCGGCATGGCTCAACAGCTGGCGGTTTCCCTGCTCGAAACAGAGGTCGATTTCATACCACCCTGTCTGTCGCTGCGCCAGATCAACCGCAATCATACGTTCATCCTCACCAGCCTCCAGCGTCAGCGTCCGCTTTTTTGAAGCAACCAGTTTCCCTTCAGCATTGTGGATTGTCCAGCGCAATGTGTAGGTTCCGCTCTGTTTTGTGCGGAGCGCCACATGCAACTCAGGTTTCTCCGCGTTATGAAACACATTTCCCGCTTGAGTTGGGCGCACCTCCATCTCCACCGCCGGTTTTTCCAGCGTGACCCCGTAAACGCGCACACCGCTCACCGGGCTTTCCAGCGGCCAGTGTCGTGTGTCGGTACGGGGATGCGCCTCTATCATAAGCGGTCCAAGCAGTTCGAAGTCAAGTCCCGGGCGCAGTGGTTCTCTTTGCATCTTGGGACCCACATCATCAAATATGAGATCCTGAATCGCGCTGGATTGCAGCGTGATCTCAGCCAGCCAGAGCGGTACGTTTTGGTCTCCGATCATCACCTCGCCGACACGCGTCAGTCCTTCGGGAACTGGCTCATCGGCGCGCGGCAGGCGCACGGTTGTGTCGGCCAGACTCTCGCGCCCTCTCCCGCTGAATGCGCCTCCTGAAACGAAGCGGGTTAGCCGCGCTGTGATCGATGAATCTTTTTCCGGAGCGGGATCAAGGGCGCACAGCACCCAGGCGCGCGTGTATTGTTCGGCTGGCACGGCCACCATGATTGACTCCCGGTGCGCGTCAAAGGGGCTCCGCGATGTGTAGCGGTGATCATAACAAGCCCGGTGGCGGGATGTGATGCCTAGGTCCACCCCGTTCGTCATCAGGCGCAGGCAGGGCACGCTTTTACCAGGTGCTCCGGGCACAGCGAACCACTCCGCCGCTATATTTTGATCAGAGGACCCCGTTAAAAAGGCTCTGGGCGGTACACTCTCGTAATAAGGCTGCTCAGGCTCAGTCGAAAACTTGGGCGTACTGATCTCGCCATCGCCCTGCGCGCACGAGAGTGACAGACGCTGCAGACCGCCCTGCGACTGGAAAGTGCCGATGTAATGACTATCCAGCAGGCAAGTGACCTGTTCTCCTTTCCAGCGGAGCGTCAGGGGGAGGCGCACATTTCGCGCGGACGGCAGGGTGGGCCACTCCTTCATAAACGGCTGCATGTTTTCGGGTTTGTAGCCCATGATATTCGGCCGTACATAACGCCGCAGCTCCTGCGGCAATCCCGAGACCGCGACACCCGCATCTTTCAGCACGCGCGTGACAATTGTGACACCATCGTGCTCACTGTTATCGGTGATAGGAAGGCTGAACGGATAAAACATGAGCCGTGCGACCGTCCCTGTCCGACCTTCAGCAGTAACAGTCACACCCTGTCCTCCGGTCCGCAACCAGACCGTCGCAGAGGTGGAGTCGGCCGGCACTGCCACCTTCTGGTCTGTCACTGGAGCGGCTGCCGTTGTATCTTCAAGCACGGCAGAGACATTGTCGATGAGGATCTCCCCGCCTTGATTTGTATAAGACCATAGTGCGAAACGTGAAATCCGCTCCCCGGGCTTGATCAAAAACTGCCCCTGAAACCGGCGCAGCTCATTTGTCAGCGGTTTGGTCACGGAAAAACAGTCGCGCCCGTTCACCCGGATCAAGCAGGTAACATCCTGTCCGCCGACATCAAAGCTGATCGTCAGCACGCGCTCTTCCACAGATGGCTCGACATTGAGCCGCTGCCGTAATGCTCCGCGCTTCAACCGGAGCATGCGGTTGGTTGTACCCGCTGCTTGCACTACCTCAGCTTGCGCATCCCCATACGTGTATTCCGGCTCCCAACTCACAGGCAGCGTTCCGCCGGGAAAGGTCCAGCGCTCATGTGCCTGCTGCACTGGGGCCACAATCTCAAATCCCCTGTTGGAAAGAAGCTCCGTTCCACCAGCCGCTAAACAGGTGGTCCCAAGCCCTAAACCGCCACACATTGTCAGCCCTATGGCACATGTTGCCAGTTCGCGTATATTGTGATATTTCATCTCTGTTTTTTACCTTGTCGTATGAGTGACTGCCACCGATTCAATCAGCGCATTGTCGCTGGCACCTAAATATAGATATCCCGCTTCATATGGAGCGAGATCCACCGTGAAAGTCAGCGCGCTGCTCTTTTCCTGAAGCGTCCAGCTCCCTGCAACATGCCGGATCTCGTGGCCGAACCCGAGTTTGTCGTCTCCCGGTTTCCGGATACAGGAACTGATCCAGGCATCTAGTTTACCGCTGCCCGATGCGTGCGCCGTACCGATGAGCCGCCCCGCTTTTTCAGTCAGCGGAACATTGAGGAAACCGTACAGCAACCCGTTCCGTAATTCCACCTGATTTTTGTTGTGCGTCCCTTGGATCAGTCGAGCATTATTGCCGCCCCACCTTGCGGGAAAGCGTGCGCCGGAGAGGTTCCCTTTCGCCAACGCCTCTGGCGGTGTATCGGCCAGTTCGGAAAAGGAGCCGTTCAATAACACGGGTGTACCGACCACAGCCTGTCGGAACAGTATCACATTGTGTGGTCCCGTTCCGTCCGGCGCACTGCTCTCTGTTGCCTTGGGTGGTTGCAGATTGGTGCAGTTGCGCCAGAAATGGATGCGCCAAACCTGCCCGTCCTGGATCTTGACTCCCATGGGTTTCACGGGAATACGCGCTTCAATCACGTAGCGGTCTTTCAGAACACGGGTCTTGATTTCCGCTTGCGAATCAAATGCGGGATCGCGGCGCCTGGCATCATAAAATACGCCGGCGCTGTTGATAATCCAGTGATAATACTCGGATTCCGGCGGTGCCAGCAGAATCTCGACGGAATCGTCGTAGCAGACGTCGCCGTCGCGCTCTTTAGCCTCGCTCTTGAGTGCCGACCACGCATGTTCGGTCATTGCCTCAATGCCCACATACCAATGTTCGTCATCGTATAGTACTTTGATTCGCGTCTGCTCCGTGGGTTCGGCCCCTTCAGGGGTTAGGAAGCCGGTCACCGGCTGGGCCTGCCGCCACGCCTCCTCGTCAAGCACACCGTCGAGTGAAAGCGTTCCCTGGCGTCGACTGACTGGTATGTCATTCTGTCCGGATTTTAATCCTTTGAGTTTTGCGGCCCCAGCGATCCAGAAGCGCGTCAGATAACCGCGATCCGTGGCGATCCGCCGTTTGAGTGCGGCATCGCCACCCGCCAGCCGATCAGCCTCATCAAGATATCCGGTCAGCCGTTTCTCGGCACCATCCACGGTCAGGCAGTGGTTGATCCGGTCGGGACCGCCGTACGCGACATGCCCTGGCGCGCCCTCCCAGAGTTCCCGGCGGTAGAGATGGTACTGTTTCATGGGTTCGCGGGCTTTGCCGTAATAGGCATTGTAGGCCTCTGTCATCAGGTCATTCACATCCGCTGAGGCATCCCACAACATGGCTGCCGCCACATAATACAGCTGCCAGTTGCTTGCCATCATGGGGCTTGTGTTGCAGGCATCCTCGTTCCAGTTGTCAAGGCCTATTTGCTTGTAGAATTTGATGTCCTGCGCCAGAATATATTCCATGGGAGCGTAAGGCGAGTGTGCCACCGAGTAATAGTCATAGATGCCGCATTTCGGAATCAGTTTGCGCCACTCTAGAATCTGGTTGAGGAATTTGGTGTTGCAACCGCTATTCGGATCTTCGAGCCGATGGATATAGCAGCGCTGATGCGGACAGTAGAGTCCGCGGACGCGATTATCATAACGAATACCGGGATCTGTGGGCAGATCACGGAAGACGTTGTACATGTCAACGTCTAACGCCGCATCCGGGTTTTTGGCCAGCACCGCCGCTGACACCAGGCTGGTGAACCGGTGCGCCAGATTGGCGCCGGTGAAGGTGCCGTTGTACGTTCCCATCTTGATGCAGTCGGCGCACTGGCACCAGTTTTTGAAACTTGAATCATGAAAGCTGACCGAGAACCGCGCGCCATACGCGGTCATCTCCGTGACAAAGGCGATGACCCGCCGCTGCACCTCTGGATTCGCGAGGCAGCGTTGAGAGCGTTCCTCGCAGATTCGTTTTCCATCCCGCCAAGGGAAGTATTCCGGGTGAAGGGCGAACTCCTTCTGCGGCACCGACGCCTCGAACGTCCCATGCCCGCCACCGAAGACCGGGTCATTGCCGCAGGCATAAAAATCCAGGTGCTCACGGCTTCGGTTGGGGTATTGATAGCGCGAGTTGAAGTTCATTTTGCGCCGCATCTGCCACGTCCGGACCTCCTCCAAAGTCCAAGGCTCAACCGACTTCTCATAGCAGTTCAAATAACGCCGTGCCACAGCAGGCTCCTGAAAGTCGTCGATGGCCGCGATCGTAATTGTTTTTGCTGTGGGACAGTACTCTCCGTCGACACCGGGATGCAGCCAGCGTACGCCCAGATACTTTTCGATGAAGGTATAGGTGCCGTACAGTGCGCCGATCGGCGTTTTGCCGACAATGAAGATCCGGTACCCTTCGGTCTTGATGTAAAACGCGTCATCGCTTGACGACTGGGTGAGCCGCTCCCGCACGGATTCGGGCACCAGCAGACGCGCGTACTCTAGTGAGGCGGGCAGGATCTCGACGAATTCGGCGTTATCCCCTACAACACGGGAGTGGACTGCTGGATAAGTGGAGCGTTTCAACACCGCGCCCGAAATCCGTTTCATGTAATCCTGCAGTTCGACAGCCGCACGGAACTCCGGCGCGGTGGGACGTGGATTCATCTGTATCACTGCGTCGCTCTTGCCGTCATTGACCAGCGTGTACTCCCGCTGCACAGCCCCTGCTACCGCGAGGGATGCAAAGCTCGCCATTACTACACTGATCCCATATGCCCTTATCATAGCTATCCTCATAGTCACTCTCTTTTCGTCGCTCCTGCGGATTTACCGCACACTCATCGCGCTGATTGACGCGGTAAATGCGCCATCACCAGAATATCTTGCTAGCGTTTTTCTCCACCGTGTTTGGCAATCCAGTTCTTGGTGTATTCCACAGCGGCGATTCCTTTGTTGCAGAGCGGTGTGCAGTGGAAGATCATTCCGTTGATTTGGCCCTCTTTGTAAAGTTTCAGCGCGTAATCAAGCTGTTTGACCATAAAACTCATTTCCAACTCTTTCTGTCCGCCGAAATTCCACATGTAGATGCCGAGCAGTGTCGGCTTGTCCGGCACCAGTTCGCGGTACCTCTTGAATTTCTCCTCGATTTTTTGAATATCGTTGCCATCCCAAATCCAGAGCGAGACTGTATCCATGTACTGCATTGCCGGACGGATCGCCGGGCCGAGCTCGCGTGTGTAGAGCACCACAGCCAGCTCGAGCCGGCGCGGATAGGCATCGAGTTCCGCACGCAACTGGATCAGTTCATCCATGGAGAGTCCGGCCGGCGCAGGCACATTCTCGGAGTCCTTCTCAGATGCCGGACGGCCATGCAGCCGAAAAAAATCGTCGAGGTAGTAGCCGGTCAGATTGGGCAGGGTGTCGCGCAGGTTAAACACGTCGCGCTTGAAATCCGCATATTCGGAATCCTTGCGCTTGCTCATGCACAGCGCCCAGGAGACTCGCTTGACTGAATTGAACTGCTGCAGATATTCTGTCGTAGGCTTACCCCTGCGAATGGCGCACACATTAGGAATGCCCATATATTGGATTGCGTCGGCCATGCTGATGGGCGGACTGAGCGGAATGTTATATGGATTATTCGGCCCGTCGTACACACCTGAATCATGGCCCCACATCCAGAGATGATCCTGAAGGGTTTTGCCGTAGGCTGGGAACTGGGACGGTTCAGAACGCAACGCGCGGCATCCCGCAGTTGTCGCGCACGCGGCGGTAAACACAGCCGACTGTTTCAAAAACTCTCTTCGAACCATTTTAATGCTCATTAAGTTGCTCCTTTATTTGGGTTGGTGTTTGGAAACCAGCCACACCCGCCTCCAGATACCGCCTGAGCCGCCCTTGTTCCTCACACGAACAGTGATCTCCTGCTTACCGTCTTCGACGGCTAGGAAGGGATCAATGCGGATCTCGAATGGCGTGCTCCAATCGTCAGGCTTTGTGAACAGGTGCTCTCCGGCTAATTGTCCGTTGACATACACCCAGCATGAGTTATCCACCGCGCCAAAATACAGGTACACCTCACGCCCTTGCATTGCTTCAGGAACCTCGATTTGTGTGGCATACCACCCGATTCCCTCATACGTCCGCAGCGTCTGCGCAATATCCGGCGGGGGTTCATGGGGGGCCTTCCACGAATAGTCGGTCCTCAGCGCGCTCCATTTCAGTTTTTCATCCCATGGCTGTCCCTGCCATTTTTCGGTTGCACCGCGATCCTCCGGGTCCAGGCGGAAACGCCAGTGGAGATCCGTGATTTTCCAGGGCAGCGGATATTTCTTCAGATTCTCCGCTGTTACCACGCCCGTTACATCCCCGGCTTTTGCTTCGAGGGCTGTGACCATGGGCATCGCCATGCCGAAGTCGTCCGGATGTTTCCGGCGGAACTCCAATAAATCCAAGGCATGCGCGAACTTGTCCTCGCCCTGTGCTGCAATCGCGTTGAACACCAGACGGGCATGCCTGTTGGCTAGCGTCAGGCTCAGGATCTGTTCCCTCTGAAAATCTGTTTTCGCTTTTGGTGCTGCCAGTTTTAGCAGAGCGTCGGTGTGATCGAAATCCTCTGGGCGGTAGTAGAGATCCAACGACGACCACACCAGCCCGCGGGCGAAATTGAACCACTTGCCACGCTCCGTAATCTCTTTCAAGTTGGGCCTGAGCCGTTTCTCCCATACCTCGTTGCGCCAGTAAGCGAAGAACGCCTTGACCTCAGGCGCTGCTGGCCCGAATGCGGCGCAGTAGTGATCTTCCCAATATTCAAACGGCTTGTCAGGTTCGGAAAATGAGCGTGCCAAAGCATAGTCCGACAGGCCGTGGAATGTCCACTGACACATCAGGCGGTCATAATCCGCACCGATCGTGCCGCACTTATACGCAATCTGAAATGTTTCGAAAAACTGTTTTTCCGTCCCGATCGGAAGGGCAGTGGTCTGGTAGTACCGGGTCAGATTGGGTCTTGATAGCAGCACCGGCGCACCTGCCGTCCGCCACCCTTCGAACAGCGCGCGCGTTTCATCCAGATCCAGCGTGGTTGGCACCACTCCGACAAACTGGCCTGGTTCCAGTTTAAGACGGCGGGGCGGATGCTCGGTTTGGTTGTAGGCATACAAGGCTGCACCAACTTTATATCCGCGTGCACGCGCCTCCCGCGTAACCGCATTGGCGAGATATACGTAGCGGTCGGAGAGGTGGTCGTTGAACGCCTCCTCCGGTTTACGGGCATCCAGCTCCACACAGGCGTCGCACCGGCAAAACCCCCAGCCGAGATCGTTTTCGCAGGTGTTGATCCAATCGCCGCGAGATCCTGCTGCGACCCAGTTGTCAACGATCTGTTTTGTAACACCGGGATTGCTGACACACAACTTCACATTCCCTCGCTCCTTAGCGGTGAAAACAGGGGATGCCTCTTTGGGCTCCACTATACGTTCAGGCTCACGCTTCCCGTATTTGTTCAGCGCAAAGTACTCCGGGTTTGTTTTTGAGTATCGCTCCCACCAATTTCCGAACGCATGTCCGTATACCGTTCCCCCGCGGTTTCCCAACCGCATGCGCCGCTGCCACTCAAGCATGTCCGTCGCATAGGCATTTCTGGTCTCTAAATTATGGCGGGCCTCTTCATCCGCCGCGCTGGCGTTCGCCGGTTTAGGCGGCAGCGGACGAACCTGAACCCCTGAACGCATCTGGCGTTGCCGCAACTCGGGGCGGAATGTGCGAGCACCAGGCACCAGGTTCAAAACACTCTGTTTTTCGTACGCGATCCCATTGTCGCCCGGCATGATCCAACGCACACCCAACTGCTCCTCTAGAAAACCGTAAACCGCATACAACAGCGACAATCCGGCTTCGTGCCCGTAGAGGTAGGCTGCATCCGGCCCTACCGACCACCGCGCCTCCTCCTCCAGCAGAACGCTGGAGTCGCCGGGCTCCGGTACACCGATGTGAAAGAGATAACAGTCAGCAGGTTGCTGCTGATCTGCTGTCTTGATCGGGATCTCGCTGCCGGAGATCAGGCTCAGATGCTTGCGTAACTCCTGCGCCGCCGTATTTATGATCGCGTTGGTCTGCGCTGGCAGCACCACCGCGCAATCGGTGGAGGTCACCTGAAACGCGCTCGCCGCACCAGGGTGTATTGAGTGGAGAAACAGGGCCAGCAGAACAAACCCCAGCTTGAATATCTTGTCGCTCTCTTCCATACACTGTCGCTCCTTATTTTAACATTATGCAGGTGCCGCTGGGGGGTAGACAGATCCGTTCATAACATCCGATGTCAACTATCCGATAACGCGCGTCCAACCGCGGATTACCCTCCAAGTCAACCGCGCCTAGCATCCAAATCTGGTTCGTGCCGGCGTTGAAGCACGGGGAGTCTTCCAGCAGGTGAGCGTCGCCGTTCTCGTAATCGACAAGCCCAGGAGGCAGGGTTATGTTGCTGGGGGGCAGGTATTTGTACAACTGGCTGATGGTGCAGTTGTTGAGAAAGCGGTTGGTGTTAGCTAAAAAACCAAGATACAGATTGTTGTATGAGGCACCAATCCCGCTTTTGTTGCCGTACACGATGCAGTTGACCAGGTGATTCGCGACGCCCCCGTCGTAATAGCCGCCCGTGCCCAAACCCGAGCGTAGCGTGGCGTTGCTGACGATCGTGCAGGATTCGACTGTGCAGTCTTTGCTGGACATCAGCCCGCCTGTCGCACGTTTACCTGCCGGATTTTGCGCCACATTGTGGCTTATCAGGCAATTCCTGATGTAAGCCTTATCTCCTTTTATATAAAGACCCGCTACATCCGCGTCCGTATCATTGCTCGACACGTTGGAGATGATCTGGCATTCGAAAACCAGATTGTTTGCCGTTGCGCCGGAGTTGATGTAAACTCCGCCATACAATCCTCCTGAATTTTCGATAATTGTGCTTTTCAACAGCGGGGTACCAGGCCCTGCGTAGATACCGCCTGTCCGCGTGAGTGAGGTGTTGTTGGAGATCACGCACTCTGCTACGAGACAGCTTAGCCAGCCGTTGACACTCACCCCGCCTGCCGCGTAAGCACCTGTGTTCAAACTACTGTTGCCCGCGATCAGAGAGTTGGTCAGCGTCCCGCCGTAGAGATAGATGCCGCCCGCACTCTGCAGCGCTCCAGGAGAGTCCGAGTTTTCCATAATTTCACACCCCGCAACCGTCGCCGCAGTATTGATGTAAAGTCCGCCGCCGATATTACCCGAGGTGTTGCCGCTCACCCGGCAGGCGATCGACGTGCCAGCTGTCATGTAGATGCCGCCGCCCTTTTCAATGCTTTCGCAGCCCGTGATCAGGCAATTCGAGACTGTGCCGGCATTGACATAGAGTCCGCCGCCGTTCCCGCTCCATGTCACGTCCGCCGCGAGACCGTTCGTTATTGTCAGATCCCGGAGCATGGCCGAGGCATGGTTGAGCAGGAAAGGACGAACACTGCCGCTTCCGTTGATCACAACCGCCGCGCGCTCACCACCGAATCCTTGCATGGTTGTGTTTAAAATGCTGAGTGTTTGGGTGACCGTATAACTGCCGTTCGAGACCCACACTGTGCTGCCGTTATTGGCTAAAGCCAAAGCTGACTGAATGTTTGTGGCAGCCGTACCCCAATTTTCAAATGGAGTGATATGCCCGCCATCTGACGACACAAAATACTCCGCTGCATAGCCACCGGTAACCCCGAAGACAAAGGTTGCCGCTAGAATAATTTTTCCCGCCAACAGGTTGATCTGCCGAATGTTCAAACCGTTAGACACTGCCCGCGAACTTGGGAATCGCCTCCCGTATGCCCTGCTTCTAAAGCCGGATATTGAAGTACTTTGCGCAGGAAGCGGTTTCTTGTTTGTTTTTATACCGTTCATTTGTGTAACCTCCTTATTTTGAAAAATTATTTTCCACATAAACATGACAATTCTATCACTTTTATCAATCAGCATCAAGTACATCCAACTGGTTTTTTTTTCCTTCAGTTTTAACCTCGTCTGTGCGGCCACTTTTTGCGACCACCGAGTGGACGCAAATTCGAGGGTAAAACTTGCGCCCATCAACGCATTGCCGCCCCTGGTTTTTAACCTTTCGAGGGTAAAACTTGCGCCCATCAACGCATTGCCGCCCCTGGTTTTTAACCTTTCGAGGGTAAAACTTGCGCCCATCAACGCATTGCCGCCCCTGGTTTTTAACCTCGTGTGTGCGACCACTTTGTGGTCGCACTAACCGGCATTTCCCATGCGCCAAAAACCAGCCGCAAAAAAAATGAATTTTTTTCAAGAGAGCGGTTGACACGCCTCGCCTGTCATGCTATTCTTTGCGCTTCTTGCACGGGAAAGGGCTTCACCGCCCGGCACCGCGGCAGGAGGTTGACCCGAAAATAAATTGATTTATTTGTCGGGAGGGGGTTGACAGGAACCATGCGTTAATGTTAACTTGTTCAACCGCTCCACAAACGGTCTTAAGTGACCCGAGTACGGCGCAAACAAATTGTTCTTTGAAAACCGAAAGCTTGAGCGTCCCCGCGAACATCGATTCGGAGGGGATGCGGAATAGACATAACTTGTGCTAGCAAATTATAATGAATAAAACTGTTCATTACTTTGAAATTTATTTCACTGTAAAGGAGCAGCCAGAAATTTCTTACTGAGAGTTTGATTCTGGCTCAGAACGAACGCTGGCAGCGTGGATTAGGCATGCAAGTCGAACGGGATCCTGATAATTCGAATCTTCGGAAGAGATGTTCAGGTGAGAGTGGCGGAAGGGTGAGTAATGTACGGGCAATCTGTCTTCAGGGTGGGGATAACTATGAGAAATTGTAGCTAATACCGAATGTGGCACCGCAACGCATGTTGCGGCTGTTAAAGGTGGGGATCTTCGGACCTGCCCCCTGATGAGGAGCCCGTATGCCATCAGCTTGTTGGCGGGGTAACGGCCCACCAAGGCTTACGGCTAGCTGGTCTGAGAGGACGACCAGCCACACTGGGACTGAGACACTGCCCAGACTCCTACGGGAGGCTGCAGTCGAGGATCATTCGCAATGAGCGAAAGCTTGACGATGCGACGCTGCGTGGAGGATGAAGGCCCTCGGGTCGTAAACTCCTGTCATAAGGGAAAAAGCGAGGTGCGATAACATCAAACCGAGTAGATGGTACCTTAAGAGGAAGCCACGGCTAACTCTGTGCCAGCAGCCGCGGTAATACAGAGGTGGCGAGCGTTGTTCGGATTTACTGGGCGTAAAGGGCGCGTAGGCGGCGCGGTATGTCGGGTGTGAAATCTCCAGGCTCAACCTGGAAAGTGCACCCGAAACTACCGCGCTAGAGTACGGGAGGGGAGATCGGAATACATGGTGTAGCGGTGAAATGCGTTGATATCATGTAGAACACCGGTGGCGAAGGCGGATCTCTGGAACGTAACTGACGCTGAGGCGCGAAAGTCGGGGGAGCAAACAGGATTAGATACCCTGGTAGTCCCGACCATAAACGGTGTACACTTGGGGTTGGGGGATTTCACCCCTCCAGTCCCGGAGCTAACGCGTTAAGTGTACCGCCTGGGGAGTACGGCCGCAAGGTTAAAACTCAAAGAAATTGACGGGGGCCCGCACAAGCAGAGGAGCATGTGGCTTAATTCGATGCAACGCGAAGAACCTTACCCGGGTTTGACATATAACTGCAACTCCCTGGAAACAGGGATTCCTTCGAGGGTGTTATACAGGTGCTGCATGGCTGTCGTCAGTTCGTGCCGTGAGGTGTTTGGTTAAGTCCAGCAACGAACGCAACCCCTATGTTTAGTTGCCAGCGGGTAATGCCGGGAACTCTAAACAGACTGCCCGTTCACACGGGAGGAAGGTGGGGACGACGTCAAGTCAGTATGGCCCTTACATCCGGGGCTGCACACGTGCTACAATGGCCGGTACAATAGGAAGCGAAGCCGCGAGGTGGAGCCAATCCCCAAAACCGGCCTCAGTTCGGATTGCGGTCTGCAACTCGACCGCATGAAGTTGGATTTGCTAGTAACGGCGTATCAGCTACGACGCCGTGAATACGTTCCCGGGCCTTGTACACACCGCCCGTCACATCATGAAAGCCGTCTGCACCCGAATCCGGTGCACCAACCAGCAATGGAGGGAGCCGTCTAAGGTGTGGGTGGTAATTGGGATGAAGTCGTAACAAGGTAACCGTTGGGGAACCAGCGGTTGGATCACCTCCTTTCTAAGGAGTAGTCTCCGCAGCGATGCGGACGACGAAGGTGAAATGCCCTTCGGGGTATCGGGGCATGGTAACATGCACCCACAATGTTGGCATGAGTTTTGTTTTATTCCGTATCCCTTCTGAACCGAGAGGTTCAAAGGGCGCGCAAGCGCAGCGTTATTGTTATTGCGACCACACAGTGGTCGCAACAGGAGAGTAAAAGGCGACCACAGGTTGGTCACAATCAGGAGAGTAAAGGCGACCACAGGTTGGTCACCTTCAGGAGAGTAAAAATGGGCCCAAGCGGGGGCATAGCTCAATTGGCAGAGCGCCAGCTTTGCAAGCTGGATGTCGCCGGTTCGACCCCGGCTGCCTCCACCAACCCCTACCACCTTTATTTGGGCGTGTAGCTCAGTTGGTTAGAGCGCAACCCTGATAAGGTTGAAGTCCCTGGTTCGATTCCAGGCACGCCCACCATTTTTGCAACCACACAGTGGTTGCAACAAGAGGTTAAAAACCTGGCAGGCCGCAGTTTTACCCTCCTGTCGCATCCACTTTGTGGTTGCGAAAATAACGCGCCGGTAATTTTTGCTGACCTCACGCGAGT
>Ga0265294_10005734_pt1 | contig 15099 bp, 13 predicted proteins | sample MunlanPumphouse3_FD_192504 | JGI IMG/M metagenome (GOLD analysis project Ga0265294, IMG submission 192504) | Groundwater microbial communities from a municipal landfill in Southern Ontario, Canada - Pumphouse #3 | ecosystem: Environmental > Aquatic > Deep subsurface > Groundwater | place... | reverse complement strand
TTTAGCGCGTCAATATACCGATTAAGCATATCGTCTCTGAAGGCAAAATCTTCTGAATTTACAACATGATATACATGATAATGTGCCCAGAAAATCTTGTTGATGTATCCTCTCTCAATAATTTGGCAAATTTAACAGACGCCTTCTTTGTTTTTGGGGGTCACTCCTTGGGGAAAGCGCGGAGGATCCGACAAGAAGAAGAGAGGCACTGGGGAGTAATCGGCTGACAATTATTGTACTGGGCATACTTATTACAACATTCCGGCAGTGACGGTCTTTCTGCAGATATCATCACCGATACAGTTGAATTTTAGTATAGTATATTGTAACCCAGCGGCAAGCGTCAATTACCGGTATTAATACATTATCTATTAGAGTACTGATAGCTTATCTATTGTGTAAAACGACAAGTAGAGAAATATCGCTACTTCTCTACTTGTTGTTTGTTGATGTATCAGCCGTTGCGACCGCGCTGTTCCTGCTGCTATCTTGATAACGTGGAAGTGCGCCCACGGCAACAACGGCAACAACAGTGGTCACTGCTGTCAGTGCTGTCAGTCGTTGTTCATCTCACGGATGTCGATTTGGTCGCGGCGGGATGTTCCGAGGAGCCACTCGCTGTAGTAGTCGGCCATTCTCCAGAAGAAATATTCATTCATATCGCCGAAGCCATGGCGCTGTCCTGGAAGAATCAGCATGTCAAATCTCTTATTGGCTTTGATGAGTGCGTTAACGACTCTGATAGTATTGCCCGGGTGAACATTGTCATCAATATCTCCGTGTACCAGGAGCAAGTGTCCGTTAAGATTCTTTGCAATATCCTGGTTTTTGTCCACACTGTACTTGAAAGTAGTATCACCTGCAGCGGTAATTTCTTCCAGAATACCATGGTGCTGCTCACTCCACCATCTGTTGTAGATGCTGTTGTCGTGGTTACCTGCACAGGAAACTGCTACTTTGAAGAAATTAGGATATTGCAGGATAGCCGCTGTTGACATAAATCCTCCGCCTGAGTGGCCGTGGATACCGACTCTGTTGATATCGATAAAGTTGTAGCGCGCTGCAAGCTGCTGGATAGCATACTTTTGATCCTCCAAACCGTAGTCGCGAAGATTGCCGTACCCGAAATTGTGATACCATTTGGATCTGTTTGGGTGACCACCTCTGTTGCCTACGGTAATGACTATAAAACCGATCTGAGCAAGACGGTCGGTACGGGTAAAGTTTTTGCTCCATACCACACTATTGCCTTCAACCTGAGGCCCAGGGTATACGTAATCAATAATAGGATATTTCTTATCAGGGTCAAAGTTATAAGGCTTGTACATTACACCGTACAGGTCTGTTATACCGTCAGCTGCCTTAACCTTAAAGGTCTCCGGATATTTGTAGCCGGCAGCAATCAACAGTGAAAGGTCAGTCTCTTCCAGAGGCATGACTTTACGCCCGGTATTGTCAAACAAAGCTACTTTTGGAGCTGCATCAACTCTTGAATATGTGCTTACAAAGAATTTATTGTCATCGCAGAAGCCGGTCAAAGATGAGTTATAGTCAACATCGTCAATCTGCTTCATTCCTGTACCATCCAGGTTTATCCTGTAAACATGTCCGTTGTAAGGACTTTCATTGCGATTCACACCCATAGCGGTAAAGTATACTACCCTGGCAGACTCGTCAACACCTTCAACATCTTCAACATGGAAAGCTCCCGCAGTTATGGCATTTTTCAAAGTGCCATCTGCAGAATAGAGATAAAGATGGGCCCATCCATTACGTTCTGACCAGAAAATCAATTCCTTACCTCCATTTATCAGTTTGACTTCACGATCTTCGATGTAAGTGTTGGATCTCTCTGCAATCACTACTTTTGCGGTATCAACGCCAACCTCTACCTCACATATGTCAAATCTCTTGAGATCACGGCTCATGCGGCTAAAGTAGAATTTGCCGTTGTCTCCCAACCATTCGGTAACTCGGTAATCATCATATACGGCACTGTTTTTAAAAGGTTTCATCATTGTGTTGACGGCCTGATCTTTAAAAGCAGCAACCTTGATCTGTTTGGCACTGTAATCTTCCATATTGAATATATAGAGATAATCGGTAGGCCCAGGTTCTCCAGGAAGCTGATACTTGTAGGTTTGCAGGGTAGGACGTGGTTGAGATACCGAATTGATAACCCAAAGATCTTTAACTTTAGTCATATCATATTTAGGCAGCACAAAATGCTTCGAATCCGGAGACCACAAGGCCATAACGGAGTTTCTCTTGGTGGTATCCGACTGATCGTCAGCCCTGTAATTGCTGCCTCCATAATAAAATTCTTTCGTGCCGTCTGAAGTAAGTCTGTGTTCTACAACGGTAGAGTCTTTCTCATCTTCCATTAGCTTTTTCACGTCTTCCATGTTCATCCAGAACACATTATAACCTTTTTCGTAGACAGCTGTCTTTCCATCCGGAGAAATACCTGCCCAGCGAGGATACTCTTTTTTCTCCTCATTCTCAGTGACGTCGGTTAATTTTGCGGTAGCAATGTCATATTCAAATCTGAAAATCTTTTTTTCCTTTGGAGCAGGGCCTTTCTTTACTTTGGTAGAATCTTTTTCTTTCTTAGTATCTTTCTTTTCTACCATTTCGGTGCTTTGGATCTCGAAAGTAAATTTTGTGTCATCTTTTAGCCTCAACTTACGTAAAGGAAGATGCTGTGCATCAAAAGGATCTTTTACAATCTCAGTTATTTGCATGGCGAGCAGGTCCATATCGAATACCGGTTTCTTGCTCTTTGCGACAGGATCGACTATGTAATATTGAGTCCCCTCAGGAGATTTCCATTCATACCAGAATTTGTTGGAATTTTTAAACCAGTTAGGACGAATATAGGTCGAAAAGACCATTGCATTGATCTTTTTGGCCGAAAACTGGTCCGCCAGCTCGTAGTTTGGCTCTGTGACCGGAGTTTGTTGAGCATTTACAGCCGTAAAAGCGAATAATGCCCCGATTGTTAAAAGTAATAAGCGTTTCATGAATTAGTTATCTGAATTATTAATGAATCGATTCCATTCTCCCACCTCCATGTCTTTCATTTTCCCATTCTCAATACGAAAACGTAAGGCTGTTCTTACCTGATGAAAGCCGGAAATTCCTGCGGCACCCGGATTCAGGGTCATCATGTTATATGTTGTGTCATTAATGATCTTGAGTATATGAGAATGTCCACATACAAAGATATTGGGAGAATATTTGGTTATTTGAAGAAAAGCCCGTGCGTCATACTTCCCGGGATAACCTCCGATATGAGTCATGAGAACTTTCATTCCTTCAACTTCAAAGCACTGTACAAGAGGGTAAATTACCCTCGTATCATAGCCGTCACAGTTACCTGAGACACCGATTAAAGGTTTAAACTCGGCTATTTGGTTAGCCGTTTCAAGATTGCCGAAGTCGCCGGCATGCCATATAACATCCACCGGAGATAAAAAGTCCCGAAGCTTGTCATCAAAGTAACAGTGAGTATCAGAGATCAGTCCTATGTATGCCATAACAGTTATATTTTAATTATTATTTTCTTGCGGTACAGCCACATTGCCATAAGTACAAAAATGGCTACGAATACCAAAGCGTACATCAGAGATGCATACTCGTTGTTGCCGAATATTGAGACGCAACAATTTTGGTAGAACCATCCCGTAGCACTCGTAGTCTTCTCAACCATGCTTCCGTCTGCTGCCGGAGCCATATATTTCCATTTGATGATGCGGCCGAATATTTTGGCGATAAGCCCTGCCATCACGAAAGCGAAGAGCGGATTCATCCCCATTGCTTTAAATGGGACAAAATACTTTTCCTTTCCCTTGACATCAATAAAATAGATAAAGAAAGCAAGCATCATGATAGCCCAGCCACCTGCGTAAAGCACGTAGGAACCGGTCCACAACGGCTTGCTGATAGGCAGCCAGATACTCCAGATACATCCCAACCCCAGGCAGATTAGGGCAGTAGTGTAGAGCTTCGCGACAGCATCTATCTTATTTTCGGTATGACGGATCATCTGACCGATATAATATCCAAGCAGGATGGTGCCGGCACCGGAGATCACTCCGAGCAGTCCCTCCGGATCAAAAGGAATCCCATATCCGTGATAAACATGGTTTTCTCCGAGAAGAGCAATATCTATCTTGCCGGAAATATTACCCTCAAGTGTTGACCACCCCGGCTCACCGCCGAAAATCAAAAGAATAACCCAATGCAGAATCGTCACACCTGCCAGACCAAGAAGGATACGTTTCGGGGTTTTGAGCCACAGAGCGAGAAATCCGCCTAAAATGTAGCAGAGGGCAATCCTTTGCAAGACACCGAATATTCTGATGTGCTGCAGCCAGTAAACATAATTCTGACCAAAGGTCAAATCAGGATTGGGAGAGGTAGGGTAGAATGGAAACATATTGAGACCCAGCCCGATAAGGAATATCAGAACTCCTCTTTTAATCAGCTTTTTCGAGCTTGATGCGTTAAGCGAGTCACCATACTTTGCAAACGAGAAGGCTAATGCAACTCCCACGCAGAACAAAAAGAATGGGAATACCAGATCGGTAGGCGTGCAACCTATCCATGGTGCATGCTGTAAAGGTTTGAAAATATGACTCCATGACCCCGGATTGTTTACCAGGATCATACCTGCGACAGTCATCCCTCTGAGAACATCGAGGGCAACATATCTTTGTGTCTTTACGTTATTCATATTCCACAAAGGTAGATAAATTTGAAGTACGGTCAATTTGATTTACCCTTTTTTCTTGCTATAATTGCACTTTGACAAATATTGCAATGGAACTGTTTTATTCTAAAGATATAGCATCCGGAGGCACAAGTCTGGATGCCGATGAGTCAGGGCACTGCGTAAAAGTGCTTAGGCACAAGTGTGGGGATATTATTCATATAGTCGATGGACAGGGTACGCTCTACAAATGCGAGATCATAGACGATAACCCCAAAAAGTTGATATTTACGGTATTGGAGACAATTAACAACTACGGTACCCATCCATATCACCTCTGTATGGCCGTTGCTCCCCCAAAAAATATTGACAGATTCGAATGGTTTGCAGAGAAAGCAACAGAGATCGGCGTAGATGAGATAACCCCTCTCTTCGGAGATTATTCGGAAAGGAAAGTTTTTAAGGGAGAGAGAGTGGAGAGATTGATGATATCAGCTGCAAAGCAGTCACACAAAGGAACAATACCAATTCTCAATGAGGCTGTAACAGTCAGGGATTTTCTTTTGAAACAGAAAGATTATCAGGGTACCAGACTAATCTGCTATTGTGATGAGGTAAATACGATAGACGAAGCCACAAAAATACCTGTTACCGAAGCGCTTGGCACTTTAGGAAGTAAGGATGTCATAATTATGGTCGGGCCTGAGGGTGACTTTTCGCGCAGCGAAATAGAACTTGCACTAAAGAGCGGATGGCAGTGCGTCTCACTTGGAGAGTCGCGACTTCGCATCGAGACAGCTGCCCTGGTGGCTGTTAGTTCGATATATCTTACTAGTATTTAATTATTTACGTATAATTTCTATCTCTCCTGTCAGACCCACTTTTATAATTTGTGAAGCCTTGCCTGTGGAGCCTTCCTGCAGACATGGATCCGCTACCCAGTCCACCGCATCGATGATTTCTATCGGGATATCCTCGTAGAAGCAAGGAGTTTGTGCTCCAGAGATATTGGCTGAAGTGGAGACAATCGGTTTTCTGAATTTATAGATCAGCTTCCTGCAAAATTCGTTGTCAGGTATGCGGATTCCGACACTTCCGTCACCGGCAATCACATTAGAAGCCAGACCTGTGGCTTCAGGGTAGATAATTGTCATAGGCTTGTCATTGACCTCAAGCAGATTGAGGGCAATCTCCGGAATCTTCCGAACATATTTGCAAAGCATATCTTCATCACAGACAAGTGTAATCAGGCTTTTGCAGTCCTCTCTTTTTTTAATGGCAAATACTTTTGCCACAGCTTCTTCGTTTGTAGCATCGCAGCCAATGCCCCATACTGTATCGGTCGGGTAGAGAATGATACCTCCTGCCTTTAATACTTCAATAGCTGCATTGATTTCTTCCGTCATAATCTGTTTATTCAAAAAATATAAGTGTACTTACCGGATAGTGATCCGAAAAAGGAATTCTTGTGATTCTGTGTTTGTCGGCACTGTATTTGTCCGGAAGTAATATGTAATCTATCCTGAGCAGAGGCCACAGCACCGAATAGGTACTGCTAAAGCCTTCTCCTCCCTCCACAAAACTGTCTTTTGCCCCGCTCTTTATCCTGTGGTAAGCATACGAAATGGGTGTATCGTTGAAGTCTCCGCAAATAATGGAAGGATATTGGCACTCTTCGACATCATTCAGAAGAGTCGCTACCTGTGCAGAACGCTTCTGGGTAGTCCCCTTAAGCTTGCTGTGTATTCCCATAAACTCGTCTGTAAAGTTTCCTTTTTTGCTCAAGCGCTTAACCATAGAAGTAAATGAGAGACTGTAAGACTCCAGGTGGCAGTTGTAAACTCTCGCTATCCCGTCAGTTGTACGCATATTTGACCAGATACACAGATTAGTGCTTTTATCGAACTTGATAACTCCGCTTGCAAGTATCGGGTATTTACTCAGTGTCAGATTGCCGCAGTAATTCTCTCCCTTAAAGTAGTATTGGGCATGATAGGGGTACTGATGGAAATAATTGAATATTAATGCTGTATCTTTAATACAGAACTCTTGGAGACATACAATATCCGCGTTTTCATCCCCTATGAAATCAACAATATGTGCCGCTGTTTTGTCTGCAGATTCTCCCCTGACTCCGGCAGAAAATCGTCCTACGTTGTATGTCAACACTTTGATACCGTCACTTTGATAGACCTTTTCCTCTCTCCCGAATTTGACAAACAGATCTGCAAAGAAGAGGGACGGCACAAGTGCGATGAGAGGTATCAGCATTGACTTTTTCCTCCGGAAAACGGCAATAATAAGCAGAAGCACATTGAGTGCAAAAATGGGAATGTAATAGAGTCCGAAGAACATCGGAATCCACAATTTAGCCGGATCAATGAATATCGAAATATATGAAATGCACAGCATTACCGCGCAGATAATCAGAATTATCTTGAAAAATACATCCGAAGATTTCTTATCACGACGACGCGCCATCAGTTTCGGTAGAGTTTATCACGTTTTTTCCAGTAAAGAATCAGGACAAGCCCAAACAGCATACCGCCCAAGTGGGCAAAGTGAGCTACATTGCCGCCCATTCCTGTAAGGCCGGTAACAAGTTCAATCGCTCCGAATATGACTACAAACCATTTTGCTTTCAGCCTGACGGGAGGAAAGATGAGTTGCAGTACATTGTTTGGATAGAGCATTCCGTACCCCAGCAACACTCCGTAGATTGCACCTGATGCACCTACTGTCGGGGTGCTCATGATAGTGGCAGCAGTCGAGAGATTTCCCGCATTTTGCGCAGCAACTATCTGGAAATGAAGCACTAAATCGTGACAAAGTGCTGCCCCCAACCCTGTGACAAAGTAAAACAGCAAAAACTTTTTACTTCCCCAGACTCTTTCAAGGATTGATCCGAAAATAATCAGAGTGTACATATTGAAGAACAGATGCCAGAAGCCTCCATGCATAAACAAGTGTGTGATAAGCTGATATGGCTTATATAAAGGGGACTCGAACGGAAACAGAGCCAGATATTTATACATTGGATCTCCGATGATATAGCTGGCAATCAGCATGATAACATTGATGATTACCAGGTTTTTGATGACAGGAGTCATCATATTCCAAAAGTTCGGTCTGCTGTTGTATTGATATTCATTCATAATCTCTTCTCTAATTCTTCAATTGTTATTATCGACATACATTTCCGTCCATCCGGAGCAGTCGAAGACTCTCGGCAGGCAAATAATTGATCTACCAATATTTGTGCCTCTTCTTGATTTAGGGCTTTTTTATCCCCTGCGGCAGCGGATTTTGCCAAATTTGCAGCAATTTCAGGTTTGTTGTCAGATAAATACTCGTCTTCTTTGAGAGATGCGATGAGCGCGTCAACGGCTATTTTGACAGCCTCATCATCAGCCGAGAATCCGTCCGGCAGGCCGTAAACTATCACAGAATCATTGCCGAAGTCTCTAATATCAAAGCCTAACTTCTCAGTTAGGGACAAACTGTCAATCATGATCAGATACTCTTCATGACTGAGTTTAATCGTTTGAGGGAAGAGTGACTGCTGAGTGATCGGCTGTTGTTCAACTACAGATTCCAGATATCTTTCATACAGAATACGTTCATTCGCTCTGCGGATATTTATCACCAATAGCCCCGATTTGACAGGAGTGACTATATATTTCTTCTGTATTACCAAAATCTTATTTTGCACAGCGGCCGACTGCTCCTCATACAGGATACCATACTGCTCACTGCGGTCGATTATCGGCTCTTTCGGTGCATTCTCGAATGCGCTTTCGCGAAAAGGGTTGAATAGCGGGTCATAATCTATTTTTGGAGGGGCAATGTATCCTTCCCTATCATATTTGTGAGACATAGAGGGTATTTCCACAGCACCTTCCGTGTCGAAATCAATGCTCGGTATGAAAGAATTTTTACCCAGAGCCTCCCTGATGCAGGCCATCAGTATCTCAAAAATCATAGATTCATCCTCAAACTTAACCTCAGTCTTGGCAGGATGAATATTGACATCAACTTTGTCGAAAGGAGTCTCAAGGAAAAGAAAATAGGTTGGAGTGTACCCGTCCGGAATCAGTTTATCGTATGGTTTGCATACAGCCTTGTGAAAATACGGCGAGCGGAAATATCTTCCGTTAACGAAAAAAAACTGGTTACCAAGTGTTTTTCGGGCATCTTCAGGCTTTCCGATGTATCCGGTAATTCGCACAACTGAAGTCTCCGTTTTTACATCTACCAGCTCATTTATCACTTCTCTTCCGAAAATATCGTGTATTCTGTGTTTGGCGTCGGCTACTGCTCTCAGGCTGTAAATATCTTTTCCATTGACCGTAAGCCGCATTGCAATGCCTGGTCTTGTGATGGCTACGCGTGTAAACTCTGCGATTATATGACGCAATTCCGCATTATCCGACTTGAGAAATTTTCTGCGGGCAGGAACATTGAAAAAGAGATTGCGGATTGCGAAATTGCTTCCGACTGGAGTAGAAACAGCTTCTTGAGATGAAATTCCGGATTCGGAGATTATCACCTGTGTGCCAATTTCCTCCTCCTGTTTTCTCGTTTTGAGGGTAACCTCAGCAACAGCTGCGATAGAAGCCAGAGCTTCTCCCCTGAAGCCGTAAGTTGAGATTCGTTCCAAATCCTGAGCAGTGGCAATCTTGGAGGTGGAGTGACGCTCGAAGCAGAGGGCTGCCTCTTCGTCAGTCATGCCGCAGCCGTCGTCAATGACCTGTATCAAGGTCCTGCCGGCATCCAGAATGATGACGCTTATGTTCTTTCCTCCGGCATCAATGGCGTTTTCAAGGAGTTCCTTGACCACTGAAGCAGGGCGTCCGACAACTTCACCTGCCGCAATAAGATTGGAAATGCTGCTCGGTAAGATTTGCAACATACTCTACAGTATTTTAGCCAATCCCTCAGCAAGAAAATAGACGGCAACCAGGATGATAACAAGGGTAACAAGAGTAATGACTCTTTTAACTCTCTGATTACCTGCCTGCTTTAGATGCTCTTCATGGCCGCGTGAAAATGAGCCTCTTATACTTGCTCCAGGCACATATTCCGACTTTTTTTCAGCCTCTTCGATCTCTCTCGCGGCAGAGGGATCTTCGTTTTGGGCAATACCTTCTATAGGTTTACCGTTTTTGTCTTTGCCGTACTTCTTGTACAATTCCTGCAGATGCTCCTTCTTCTCATCATAGTATAGTGGCGTATAGTGGAATACTCGATGCTCGGGAGTTCTGAAAAAGCTTATTAAACCCATATTTTGTCTTTTTAGTTGCGACAAAGTTAACAATTTTTTACTTTTGTAGAGAAAACTGTATGCTATCATTATGGAACTTAGGGTTGGAAACGGATATGATGTCCACGAATTAGCCTTTGGGCATCCTCTTATTATAGGAGGAGTGAAGATTCCGCATGAAAAAGGTTGTGTTGCCCATTCTGACGGGGATGTGATGCTTCACGCTCTGTGTGATGCCATGCTCGGAGCACTTGCCTTGGGGGATATCGGCAAGCATTTCCCTGATACATCGGAAGAGTTTCTTGGGATTGACAGTAAAATATTGCTTCGCAGGGTAAATGATCTCATATCCGCCAAGGGGTATGAGGTGGTTAATGCAGATATGACGCTGCTTATGCAGAGGCCGAAAATAGCTCCGTACATCTCTCAAATGCAATGCGCTATTGCAGATATTTTAGGTGTTGATCTTGATAGAATTTCCATTAAAGCCACTACTACAGAGCGGCTTGGCTTTATCGGAAAGGAGCAGGGAGTGGCAGCCTACGCGACAGTTTTGTTACAAACTAAAAAATAATTGCTTTGCAAAACTATTTTTTATACCTTTGCGGTCCAATTCAGACTGACCTATTGTGTAATGGTAGCACAGCAGATTCTGGTCCTGCTAGTCCAGGTTCGAGCCCTGGTAGGTCAACTTTCTTTTTTTTTAAATCCATTAAACTTATTATGAGACACTTATTCGCTGCGCTATTGCTGTGCATCGCCCAGATGACGTTTGCACAGAATGTAAACATTCAATTCTTTCCTCCGAAGTACAACAATCACAGAACTGAAATAGTTATCCCTGATGCTGAATATCAGGTGTTTAAAGCAGATCTTCATATTCATACGATGTTTTCTGACGGCCAGGTTTGGCCAACTTTCAGAGTTCAGGAAGCATGGAGAGACGGTCTTGATGTTATAGCAATGACTGATCATATAGAGTATCTTCCGAACAAACAGTATCTTAATGCAGATCTAAATACTTCGTATGAGATTGCGCGTCCCGAAGCGGAGAAGATGGGAATTATCCTTATTCACGGTGCTGAGATTACCCGTAAGCAGGGCGTCATCGGCCATTTCAATGCTATTTTTATCAACGATGCAAATTTACTGAATGTCGAAGATCCCAAGGCAGCTTTGGTTGCCGCGAGAGCTCAAGGAGCTTTTATCACATTCAACCATCCTGCATGGACCATGGATACCTGCAAGTTTTCTCCTTTTCAGAAAGAAGTGCTCGATGAGGGTTTGATTGACGGCATAGAGGCTGTTAATAACCATGAATATTATGCGCGAGCACTTTCGTGGTGTATTGATCTGAAAAAGACCTTGATTTCGGCTTCAGACGCCCATGATGTGATTTCCAATTCATTTAAGATTTATACTGCCGGCCCGGAGAATGTTCGTTGCCGTCCTATGACACTGGTTTATGCCAGGGAGAGGACAGAGGCCTCTTTCAGGGAGGCTTTGGAGAGCAGGCGTACTCTCGGTTTTTTTGACGGTAAGGTTATAGGGGATAAAGAGTTGCTTCAAAGACTTTTCACATCGTGCGTTAGTTTTGTAAAGGTTGGAGCTAACGATAAGAGTACTCACTACAATTTGACCAACGTTTCAAGTTTACCCTTCAAAGTGAAGATTAAGGGCAAAGAGTATCGTATTTTGCCTATGAGCAGCATAGCACTCTCTTTTCCCAACGGCACTTCAAGTGTGGATGTGACGGTTCTCAATATGTATTACTACGAGAATGCGGTACCTACATTCACCTTGGCTCTTTAAGTTGTAACGTGATACTGAAAAGGCCACTCTCAGTGACGAGGGTGGCCTTTTTAGTGCTGCTATTTACCGAAGGTGAGATTACATTCTGCCCCCTGGTTGTCCGCCGCCTCCTCCGGTAGTGGTGTTGATGGTGGTAACAACACTGCCGGAGGTAAATGTCGTACCCTCAGTAAAGTTGGTCAGTGTATGCCCGTAGGTAAATCCGTGGAATGTGGTGCCCCCGCTGATAACCCCGCCTGCACAAAATGTGTAGGATTGGTTGGCGGCAAGATCCGGTGAACTGTACAGCATGGTCATCTGCTGAGAGTAGTTACGAGGGATATCGTAAGTCATCAATGCCTTAGAGCTGGAGTTTACTATGCTGATCAGTGCTTTTTCGCTTGCCGAAGTTCCATACAATACGGAGCGTTGGGTACAGCTGTTGGCCGTAGGTGTGCTTGATGCGCCTCCTACGCCTATCACAATACCTCCTTTAATTGAGAAGTTGTTCTGGTCGCAGTCTATTCCCTCTTCAGGGGTCGTTGTGCCTGAACATATTGTAAGACCACCTGTAAATGAGAGTGTTCCGTTTGAGTCCATTGCATCATTGTTGGAACTGTAGCAATAGATTTTTCCTCCATTTACACTGATGGAACTTGCGGCATTGATACAGTCGTCATAACATTCCGCTTCAATTGTACCGTCATTGATGGTCAGGTTGGATTTGCTTTCAATTCCTTCGCTGCCTTCTCCGCCTGAGCACACTACCTTTATCTCACCTCCGTTGATGGTCAGATCTCCTTCGGCTTTTATGCCTTTTGGAGAGGAGTCGAGATTTTGATAGATATATTGTTTACCTGTGGTCTTGACGATTAGTGTTCCGGATTCGAATGTGGCTGTACCGTCAACACTTATACCTTTGCCGGCGGCACCGGTTGAGGTGATGGCGGCTGTGGCATTCTTGAATACAAAATTGCTGTCGCATTTGATACATGCGCAAGAGGAGATATCTTTCTCGTCTGAGTCATATTCTCCGGAGCCGGAAGTATTTATGATGAGTGTACCGCCGTTGATATTGATATTGGCTCCGCACTTCATACCCTTTTTGGCTGCGCCGTTGGTTGTGATGTAGAGTTGTCCCCCGTTGATATCGATTTTCTCATTTTCCACATCTATTCCGTCTCCGGAACTTGTAATCTTAAGTGTTCCGCCCTCCTGTATGAAGTAGTCATTTACGTGTATCCCGTCTGAAGCAGCACCGGTAACGGTTATATTTGTGTTCTTTCTCATCCTGATGTAGTCGTCACAACATATAGCGTGCTTGTAATTGCCTTTAACGGACAGTTTTCCGCTGCCGCTAAATGCTATTTGAGCTTCGCTGAACAGGCAGGCTTTCATATCTTCCCCGGTGACTGTGGCAGTGTAGGAACTCGCATCCGTCAGAGAGTTAGTCGTGCCGTCTGCAATTACGATAAACACACGTTTGGTTGACTGAATATTTATTGCTGCGCCTGTGGTACTTGTGATATTTGTGCCGTTAAGTGTGAGTTTAAATTTGTTGCTACTGTAGATTTTAAATGAGCCGTTAGTGGTTGTGCCGGATAGTGTATATTCCACAGCTTTAATTGTAGAATTGATGATTACGTCCGCGCCGTTGACAGTTGCAGTGACTCCATCAACCAAGCCTGACACTGTTGCAGAGGTGCCGTCATACGAGATGACCACAGACTTACCGAATGATGAATTTTCTACGAAGTCATCATCATCTTCGGGGATAGATTCGCTTCCATCCGTATATGAGTCTGATAAAGCAATATCGGGGATAACGATTTCAGTCTTACCGCTTCCTGTGGCTGAAGCCTTATCAGTCCAATCACTGTCGGAATCGTTGTCGGATGGGTCCCATCCTGATGTGCAACTTGTAACGACAAGAATAGCAGCAGCACTAAGTGCTGTAAATGATTTAATAGACATGATTAATATAAATTATGTTGGGTTTTAGTATAATCGTATTGAATTCCAACTACTTCAATACATTGTTGTTCCTGCAACGAAAAATCAAAAAACGTGCCAGATGGAAGACGGATATTTTTTTGCTGTTTAAATTATTTTACATACCTTTGCGCTCCCAATCTGCAAACGATTCGTGCGTGGAGAGGGATTTTTTGATGGCGAGGTAGCTCAGCTGGTTAGAGCGCATGATTCATAATCATGAGGTCCCCGGTTCAATCCCGGGCCTCGCTACACAAATCAAGAGCCTTTCAGCGAAAGCTAAAGGCTCTTTTTGTATAGATCTTGCTATGGCTATTGATCTAATTTTCTCTTGTGAGAGAGAACGATTGCAACGATAATGGCAATCAGGGCAACGAAGCAAATTAAGATTATCAGTGTGGTGCAAGTCTCTGTTGTCAGTTTTTGCAATTACTCCTCTGTTATGACATCGTAAAGACAGGGTATGCGTCACGCAAGACATCAATAAATATGTCGAAGTCTTCTTTTGCCTGCTCGGTCGCCGTTAAGCCACAGGCAGTCCTGAGCATCGGCCTGAGGTACTGATGCTATCATTGCAGCGCACAGAGAGATAATGATTAGAAGAGTTCTTTTCATCGTTATGCTGATTATTCGTTTGGATTAGAGGAGCGGCGATAAAATTCGTTTTGCAGGGAACCGGCGACAGAGTCTGCTTTGACGGTTTGAATCATTTCGACGAGGACGTTAACGCGGTTGTTTATGATGATTTCTCCGAGTTCGGGCTTCGCAGCGATGGCGTTACCTGCATAATGATTGGGATAGTCGGCATACCACCAGATACCGGTGTAAAGGTTTTTTAGGGGAAGCCGTCCCATAGCTTCTCCGGACTCATCGTTAGCACGTTCTATCTTCACCAACTCCGGCCTGATGTGCATTACATTTGCAGCCTCAGTTTCGTCAGCATGCCCACCTTCAATATGTACTGTCTTAGAGTCAATTACTTTAGACACTTCATCAGGAGTCTCATGCTCTGCGACATAGACCACATAGTCTTTCTCCGAAGCAAGTTGAGTCTGACAAAAGTATTTCAGAAAGCTGTTGTTTCCGCCATGATAGCTGTACAGAATTATTTTTTTAATACCGTTTCTGGCTATTTCATGGCAGGTCTCATCCAATACCTTATATAACAGTTCCGGGGAGTATGCTATTGTGCCGCTCTGATGTTTGGCCTCGAATATTTGCCCAAAGAAGTAAAAGGGAAAGACTATCGCGTACTCTTTCATTGCAGCCTTTATTGCCACATCTCTTGCCACTATTACATCGGTTCCCAGAGGCATATGAGGACCGTGTTTCTCCAAAA
>Ga0265294_10005733_pt1 | contig 15099 bp, 13 predicted proteins | sample MunlanPumphouse3_FD_192504 | JGI IMG/M metagenome (GOLD analysis project Ga0265294, IMG submission 192504) | Groundwater microbial communities from a municipal landfill in Southern Ontario, Canada - Pumphouse #3 | ecosystem: Environmental > Aquatic > Deep subsurface > Groundwater | place... | reverse complement strand
CTGTTTTTCACGTAGGCACCTATCATATTTTCGCTTCCATGCTTGCCAACAGTGCTGGCAAAATAGCCGTCAGTCCAGAATTCACCGCCCCAAAGTTTCTTCTTTACTTGTAGAGTCCTGGGGGACGCTGCTTGTTATGTTGCTAATGGTGGCAATAGAAAAATATTTGGTAGTGTGGATGTTAGGTAAATTGCTCGTTCAACATTATTGCTACAGTTGTCTCCGGTCCAGATAGCGGGGCAGAGCGCCACGCACTTCTACCATTGGTCCATCTTCCAGTTCCTCCAATTCCCCGAAGTCGTCATCATAGTCTTCCTCTCCCACGGCCCAGTTGTACAGCTTCTGCGAGTCCAGCAACACCGGTTTCTCCGGTGTGCCAAAGACCCGTTTTTGCATCTCCTCATCGAACAGGCCGATACAGCCGTGCGATGCGGGTTTGCCCGGAAGGTCGCGGGCATGCAGCCAGTAGGAAACGTTGTCCTGGCCTATATGGAAGCGCATGGCATTATCCATGGGATATTGTTCTTCGTCGTTGGTGGTCTTGTAGAGTGAGGATGTGTGGGTCAAGTGGCGCGCATCAATGCGGAACAGGCCGGTAGGGGTCTCGGTTCCTGCCTTGCCGGTGGCGGCAGGCGCTGAAAAAACCAGCTTGCCATGCTCGTAGGCGCCCAGCCACTGCTCGGTGATATCCACCAGGATATATTTCTCGTGGCGCCGGGCCGGATCGTATAAGCGGGGCAGTGGCGAGTATCTGCGGATGTCGGACATTGATTCTGGTACCTTGATGGTCATGCCGGGATAGACATGGCGCCTGTCAACACGGTTGAAACGGGCCACATTGACCCAGTCGGCTCCGAAGAGCGATTCCAGAGATTCCTGCGGATTCACAAAGTGGGCATGCCATCTGATCCCCTTAAGGCTCGGATACTCAACGCGGGAGAGATCCTCCATGGCTTTATCTTGCGGTGAAGCTGCTGGTTCATCTGTCTGTGTTGGTGTTCTCAATACGCTAAATCCTGCCAGCAACATGGTGAACAGGGTGATAAATACTATTTTGTGTGAAAATCTCATTCGGCTGTAACGCTTATCCTAATCCTTGTGTAGTGAAAATCCTGACCGCATTCTAGGCGGTTACGATCTGATATTCAAGTCCTAGTCGCAGCAGATTTCACGATTGACTGGTAAATCAGTGGCTTGCATGATAGTGTGGCTACTGTAAAGGGGAAACTTCATGACAATGGCTGAAATAGGCAGCACGACCTCTGACCGGATTTTCAACCAGTTTGCCAGCGACAACTACGCTGGTATCTGCCCCGAAGCCTGGCAGGCGATGGCAGAGGCTAACCACGGTTTTTGCATCTCCTACGGCGATGATGCCTGGACAGAGGCCGCCTGCGAGAACGTTCGAGAACTTTTTGAGACCGATTGTCAGGTGTTCTTTGTTTTCAACGGCACTGCTGCCAATTCTCTGGCCTTGGCATCGCTTTGCCACTCTTACCACAGTGTCATCTGCCATGAGATGGCGCACGTCGAAACCGATGAATGCGGCGCCCCGGAATTTTTTTCCAACGGAACCAAACTCCTGCTTGCATCAGGGGCGTCCGGCAAACTGGACCTGGCGGCAGTGGAGCAGGTCATTACCAGGCGCAGCGATATTCATTACCCCAAGCCCCATGTTCTGAGCCTGACCCAGGCCACGGAGCTGGGGACGGTCTATTCCGCAGAAGAGATTCGCGCTTGCAGTGAGTTGGCTAAACGCTACGGTCTGCGGATCCATATGGATGGCTCACGTTTTGCCAATGCCGTGGCTTCCATGGATGTTTCGCCTGCGGAGATTTCTTGGAAGGCCGGTGTTGATGTACTCTGTCTGGGGGGCGCAAAAAACGGCATGGCCCTTGGGGAGGCGGTTGTTTTCTTCGACCGGGGACTGGCTGACGAATTTGAATATCGCTGCAAACAGGCCGGCCAGCTGGCCTCCAAGATGCGTTTCATGTCAGCTCCCTGGATTGGTATGCTGAAGAGCGGCGCATGGCTGCGCAACGCCCGTCATGCCAACAATTGTGCCGCGTTGCTGGATCGTGAACTGTCTGTGATTGGCGGCGTGAAGAGCATGTACCCCTGTCAGGCAAATTCCGTGTTTGTGGAGATGCCTGAATCGGTCGCATCTGCCCTGCGCGAGGAAGGCTGGCGATTCTATTCATTCATCGGGGCTGGCGGGGCGCGTTTCATGTGCTCGTGGCAGACCACGGAAGAGGATGTTCTGCTGTTGGCGAATGCGGTAAGGGTGGCTGTGAGTAAGTCTTAACATGCAATAGAGAGGAGAGACAGATGATAAAAACTGCGACATTCGAGGCGCTGCTGGCGGATGCAGTAGAGGACGGCGAGGGGGGCTACACCTTCCTGCTGGAGGGTAAGACCTACCGGATAACGGATAAGGATGAGGTTCGCAAGATTGCCGAGGCGCACGGTTACATCATTATTTATTGAGGAGTATCAGCGGCCCGTATCGCCAAAATGCCTCACACTACATTTGTCTCGTCAAGCCCCCCCTACTTTGCCATCTTCTTCAGAATCTGCTCCAACTTGCGTAATTCCTCGCCATAACCGGCCCAGTTGCCTTGGCGTTGCATGTTGGTCGCACGTTCGTAGATGCTCATCGCTTCCTTGGCTAGCGTGGCTGGTGGAACTTTCAAATCTGCCGTGACAGCCTTGGTGTCAGCGGTGGTAGATTTCCTCCCGCCGAAGAGTCGTTGCAGGGCCAGTTCGAGGTTTTCCTCCATGACAACCTGATCGCCGAAGGCGACAATCACCCTCTTCAGTTCGGGCAGGCCGGCCTTGTCGGCCGCAAGAAACAGCGGCTGTACGTAAAGCAGTGACTTTTCAATCGGTATCACCAGCAAACTCCCACGGATAACCTCTGAGCCGCGCTGGTTCCAGAGTGTTAACTGCTGGGATATGAAGGAGTCCTGATTGATACGAGCGTCGATCTGTTTCGGGCCATAGATCAGGCGGTCTCGCGGGAAGGTGTAGGCCCGGATTTTACCGTAATTCGGCTCATCACAGCGTGCCGTGAGCCATGCGGCAAGGTTGTCCCGTTTGGAAGGGGTAAACGGCAGAAGCAGGATGTACTCCTCTACTTTTTCTCCAGGCAGCTTCATTATGGTGTAGTAGGGTTCCATAGGCTTTTCGCCAAGTGCAGGGATCTCCCAGAGGTTCTCCTTGTTGTAGAAGACCTTGGGGTCGGTCATGTGATAGGCGGTAAACATGGCGGCTTGCAGTTGTAGAAACTGATGTGGATAGCGGACATGTTTGCGCAGGTCGTCAGGCATGGCTGTCATCGGCTTGAACAGATCCGGAAAGATCCGGCTATAAACCTTTACGAGGACATCATTCGGGTCGCTGATGTAGAAGCTGAGTGTGCCGTCATATGCATCAACTACCGCCTTGACAGAGTTTCTCATGTAGTTGATGCCCCCTATGAGCGGTTTTGAATAGGGGAGACGATTCGAGTAGGTGTAGGCGTCAATGATCCATTTGAGCCCCCCTTTTTCGTCCACCACCATGTAGGGATCGCCATCAAAGCGAAGAAAGGGCGCTATCGCTCTTACCCGCTCGTTTATGTTGCGGTTGTAGATAATGCGGCTCTCTTTGGTGATGTCTGACGAGAGCAGGATTTTTTCTGTTTTGAACCAGGCGGCAAAGAGTGCCTTTTTGAGCAGCGAATCCAGGGGCACCCCCCCTTTGCCGGCATATGTTGTGTTGATATTGCCGATAGCGGTTGGATAGCTGAATTCCGGTACCTTTGTTTTGACAACCACATAGTCGTTGGAGAGCTCGCCGAAATAAATTTCAGGTCTGGTTACCTTGATGTCTGCCAGACTGACAGGGGGAATGTCCTTGACGAAAAACTCCGGCAGCCCCTCCTTGCTGATCCGGCTGACCGGTCCGAAAGTAATGCCGTTGCCGTGGGTGAATATCAGTCGCTCGTTGATCCAGTTTTTGCTGGGGAGATCCGCGTAGGAGAGTTCGCGTGGCGAGAGCATGACCTGGGTGTACTGACCATTCACCAGATAGCGGTCGTTGTCCACATCAAAAAACCTGTAATAGGTCCTGATCTGCTGGAGCTGGCTGTAAGTCTTGAGCAGCGGGGCATGTTCCCAGAGCCGGATGTTCTTGATGGTGGCGTCATTGTTGGCTATATCAGCAGCGGATAGCTTCGTATCAACATCAAAGGGTATGGTTTCAATCTTTTCCAGATCGTAGCCGAAACGGGTAAATTTAAGGTTGTTCTCGATGTAGGGGGTTTCAAGAGCCAACTCGTTAGGCGCTACCTTGAATTTCTGCAATACACCCGGATATACCCGGATGCCGATTACGTAAAGTGCAACCACGATGACCGGCGGCAGCAGCGCCATTCGCCAGGCGCCTTTCCATATCCCGACTGCCAGCATGACTCCCGCCAGCGGTGTCAGGAACGTCAGTGCCCGGTAGGTCAGCAGTCGGGAGTTGACATCCACATATCCTGCGCCATAAAAGGCGCCGTTATTGGAATACAGCAGCCTGAAGCTGTCGAGATAGAAACCCGCAGCGATCACGCAGGCAAAAACCCACATAAGAACTGCCAGATGCCGTCGTACCTTTTCATCAGCTATCGCACCACGTTCCGTCAGCACAATACCGCCACGCGCAAGGTACGTTGCGCCAACCACGAGCATGGTTGCCGACAACATGAAGCTGCAAAAGTTCTTGAGCAACTCCATCAGCGGCAGGCTAAACAGGTAAAAGCCGATATCTCGGCCCATGACCGGATCAACAGTCCCGACAGTCACCCTGTTTGTGAAGAACAGCGCCTCCTCCCACTGCATGGCGCCCCAGTTGCCGGCAAATATTGCCATTACGGCAGTGATGAGGAGACCCAGGGGGTTGACGAGTCCGATCTGCTTGTCCCTCTGCATGCGGAAGTTGCCGGCGCCTATGATGAAAATATCGGTGAGCGGAAATTTTGCCCTGTTCGCAAGTAACAGATTGATCATCACAAAGAGAAACAGGAACAGGCCAAAGAACAGACCCGCGCCGGTTTTGGCCGCCAGTGTCGTCGTGAACACCGACGTGAAGCCGGTCTCGACAAAGAAGAGCCACTCCGTGTAGAAGCCGAGCAGGGACGACATGAAGGGAAGAATCACGAAGAAAGCAATAAGAAAGGGAATGATCTTGTGTTTATTGAACATGATGTAGCCTCTTATCCTATTTGCACACCGAGGGCGCCGCTGTCAATCATCTAATCCGTAGCCAACAGGCCCGTTATTTCTGGTTGATAGCCGACAATCGCCATTGATTGTTACCGACCGGCCGGGTGAATGTCCAGTACTCCTCAAATTTTACCGGATCTGTCTTGCTGCCGGACACTACCGCGCCGGTTGCGTCATCGGTTGTATAATCGAGCAGGTTTGCATAGATCGAGGCGGTGATATAGTCACTCCCCGCTTCTTGCCAAACCTCAACAACCTCCACATTCCTGACGGCAATATTTTCCAGTCGGTTAATCTGCTTATCCCGCAACAGCCGGTCCAGGTCGTCTTGTAATATCCGCTTGATCTCATCGGTCAACAGCCACGACACCGGCGAAAGCTCCCTGTTCATCCAGGCCCCCTGGATTTTGAAAAAGATGTCCATTACCGAATCATTGAAGCGCTGTTCATCAAAGTTCGGATCCATCTGGCGGATATGAGAGAGGCCGATCTCCACATCATCCGATCCCTGTTGAATATTCTGCTGAGCGCCGGAGATGGGGATTACCGTTCCACCCTGATATCCTCCCTGATCATTTGGTGTGAATGAGCTATCGGTCCGTTTTTTTTTAATATAGCGATAAATGAGATAGCCTATTCCGGCAAGAAGAGCGATTTCAAACAGACCGATGCCGCCACCGCCACCAAAGCCGCCACCTGCCATACCGAGACTCCTGAACAACATGCCTCCCAGTAGGCCTCCCATAATTCCGCCGGCCATGCTCCTCAGAAAACCACCCCCTTGCGGCTGGAAGGGGCTGGGTGCAGGCGCGGCCTGCGGCCGTGACTGGCTGGGCTGGGAAGAGGGAGTGGCTGGCCTGGAATAGCTGCGTGATCCACGGCTGCCGAAAGAGCGGCTTCCGCCGACCCTGGCATGGGCGTTGAGTTCCAGCGTGGTGATACTCAACAACATGACTGCTGCCAGTACCGCGAATACCTTAATAATCTGTTTTTTCATGTCTTCTCCTTAGTAAGTTTGGAATGTTTTCGTTAATACACGTATCCTGTTTGTACAGGACTGATTGTATCGCCTATGGCTAATCAGGAGTTGAACTACTTGTTTTTATTAGACATTTCCGGTACCTGAATCCTCCATGTGAGGTTGATGGAGCTTGACCGGCGTACTTTGGTGAAGGCGCAGGTTAAGCATCTCAACCATCACAGAGAAGGCCATGGCAAAATAGATATACCCCTTGGGTATGTGCATGTCAAAGCCGTCGCCGATCAGTGCTACTCCGATCAGAAGCAGAAAGCTGAGCGCCAGCATCTTGACGGTTGGATGCCTCTCGACAAAAGCACTGATCTTTCCCGAAAAAAACATCATGAATCCGACTGCGATGACCACCGCTGTAACCATGACGGCCAATTGGTTGGCCATCCCCAGGGCAGTGATGATTGAATCGAGTGAAAATACAATGTCCAGCAGGAGTATCTGAACGATAACAGTCCCAAAGGTTGCTCCGACACGAGCAGATGAGACCACTTCCTCTCCTTCAAGTTTTTCGTGGATTTCCATAGTGCTTTTCCAAAGCAGAAACAGACCGCCGGAGATAAGGATCAGATCCCGGCTGGAAATCTCATTGCCCAGAACTGAAAACAGTGGCGCAGTTAGTCCCATCAACCAGGTAAGCGAGAATAAAAGACCTATGCGGATAAACATCGCCAGCCCGAGGCCAACCAACCTGGCCTTCTCCTGCTGATGTACAGGGAGTTTCCCCGCTTGAATGGATATAAAGATGATGTTGTCAATGCCGAGCACAATTTCCAGCGCGGTAAGCGTAACCAGCGCCATCCAGACCTGCGGATCCGTCAACCACTCCATTCTTGCTGTCTCCTTTGTTTATTCCAAGTCCCTCAGCCAACTTTTCATCATCACTGATACGCATTGAAATAATTTTTTGCAACTGTTCCTTTGCCGAGTGCCTTATTGTGAATATGCATTTTTTTGTCTAAAAAAAGACCTCGGAGATTTTGAAAACCTCAGAGGTCTGCCATAATAATCTCTAACCTCCAGCATCTAATCTGCCATTACCCTGCAAATTTGGCAATCTCGAACCCGATCTGCCCCAATGGCAACACATCATCTGCCACACCACCATCAACACAGGCCTTGGGCATACCGTAGATTGTGGATGTCGCTTCGTCCTGAGCAATGGTGACACCTCCCTTGCTTTTAAGGATCTGCATTCCCTTGAAACCATCATTTCCCATACCGGTAAGTATAACCCCCAGCATGGAACCACCAGTCGCTTCTGCCATGGAAGAGAGCAGCAGGTCAACGGAAGGTATGTAAACGTACTGCGGATAGTTACTGGTCGGAACGGTCTTAACGGCCACCTTGCTCCCATTACGGACAAGAGTGGTATGCATCCCGCCAGGCGCAATCAGAGCCAGCCCCGGCTTAAGGATGTCTCCGTCTACCGCCTCGCGGATGTTCATGGAACATTTTGCGTTCAGACGATCAGCATAGGGTCCCGTAAATGCTTTGGGCATATGGATGCCAACGATAATGCCGTAGGGGAAATTGACCGGGATGCGCGAAAGAACCTCCTGAAGCGCCACCGGGCCACCAGTGGATGCGCCTATTCCAACATAATTGATCTTTTTTCCTGCGAATTTGCTACTGGCGGATTGATACACAGGAGAAGTCAGTACGGTACGAACCTGAGGCGTTGCAACACGGCTGCCAAAACGGGATCTGACAGCCTCCGTAATTTTGCGGAGTAACTCTTCCCGAAAAACTTTTTGCGCATCAGCGGAATCGGTGACGTTTTTGGGGATGTAATCAATGGCGCCAGCATCGAGAGCCTCAAAGGTTGACTTGGCGCCCTCATTGGTCAGGGTGGAGACCATGATCACCTTGGTGGGCGCCTTGGCCATGATCTGGCGCAAGGCAGCGATACCATCCATGCGTGGCATCTCAATATCCATGGTAATGACATCCGGTTTAAGGGCAATGGCCTTCTCCACCCCTTCGATGCCATCCGCCGCAGTGCCGACAATATCTATGGATGGTTCCTTGGAGAGGATGCTGCGGATAGCCATGCGCATAAAGGAAGAATCATCTACAATCAGAACGCGTGTTTTAGCGGTTGTGGAAGATAACATCAATGTCCCGCCTATTCCTTTGAATTAAAAATTGAACGGACCAGTTCCTGCACATCGGGTATCGCGTCGTCCAGTTCGTAGCAGAAACGTTCTACATCCAGTTCAGCAAGACGTGGATATTCTTTTTTGAGAATCTGCCAGGCTGGTTCATCGAATAAATTGAAGCTGACCCACTCACGACCTCCATAATCAAGTCCCCGGACACTGCAAAACAGATTGGCAAGATTGACGATGGCGCAAAGAACCGGATCGATTGTCGCCTCACCAGGGGTGTGATGATAAGCGATCACCTCGCAGTATACGTCGGGAAAGTTCCATTTGCGCGCCATGCTGAGTCCAATCTCGCAGTGGCTCGTACCGAATTGTTGTATCTCGGCATCTGCCAGGTTGATTGGCCGGTCTTTAATGTTCTCCAGCACCGCCTGGAACCCATCACGCATAAAATTACTCAAAAACACAACGCCAAGATCATGGATAATACCGCTGATGTAGGCCTTTTCCAGGTCTGGGTAACCCACCTTCACGGCAATGGTCTTGGACACCATGCCAACGCCAAAGGAGTGCTCCCAGAAAGTAGTTACATCGAAAGCCCCGGAGTCCGCCTCAAATGCACTGATGAATGAAGTGGTCAGCGCAACTTCACGGATATGACGTAGTCCAAGATAAACCAATGCACGCTTGAGAGACGTTATTTCATGGCTTGGCTTGTAGACCGGCGAATTGAGCATCTTCATAACCCGGGCAGTCATGACCTGATCGGAGAGCATCAGATCAGCTAGCTCCTCAATCTGGACATCCGGTTGATCCAGGAGTTGCAGCACCTGGGTAGCAACTACCGGAATGGTGGGCAGATCGTCGATGTTTTCCACTAACTGGTCGGCTATTTTTATCAAGGCATTCTTATCCATATGTTGGACCTTTCAGGCTATTTTTTGTAGGTAAAGCCGCCGGGAAAATGCACGGTCTTGAACTTGTCGTTAACCCCGTGGAGGGACTCGGACTGGCCGACAAAGAAGTAGCCGTACGGCTGCAGGTTATTGTAGAAATGCTGTACGACCTTGGATTTGGAGGCTGTATCGAAGTATATCAGCACGTTGGCGCAAAAGATGAAATCGAAACTCTTCATAAAAATCATTTTTGAGTCATCATACAGATTGAGTTTATTGAAGGTGACAAACTTCTTCACTTCAGGGGCAAGGATGAATGTGCCATTACTCTCGCGGATATACTTGCGTTTGTAAAGATCGGGGATATTGCGGACCGAATAGGCGTTGTAGACACCCTCTTTGGCCTGGGCTACAACTGTTTCGTTTATATCGGTGCCGATAATCTCGATGATCCAGTCCTTCAGCAGAGTGTTCCGTTTTTCCAGAAGGATCATGGCCATGGTGTAGGCTTCTTCCCCGGAGGAGGAGGCGGCGCTCCATATTCGCAACTTCCGGAAACCCATCTTGTTCTTGGTCTCAACAATCTCAGGCAGGAGCTTGGTCTCCAGTGCGTTCAGTTGCGGGACATTTCTAAAGAAGTAGGTCTCGTTAGTGGTAATTTCATCCATCAGGAACTTTAGTTCCTCGTTACCACGAATTGACTTGAGAAGCTGGTAATACTCCATATGGGTTTTGCTGCCGGTAGCCTCCATCCTGCGCGTAAGGCGGCTCTCCAAAAAATATTTTTTAGTGGAATGAAAGTACATGCCGCAAAGATTGTAGATAAAATCACGCAGTTGTTCGAAATCTTTATCTGATATTGACACGCTCTATCCCTTCACTACGATTAATGTATAATACGCACACCATATTATCGACCAGAGTTACCCTCAACACTATCGATGAGTCCAACCGGGTCAACGATCAGGGCCACCTGACCATCGCCCAGAATGGTTGAACCGGCAATGCCGGGTATGTTTGCCAGATAACTGCCCAAAGACTTGATAGCTACCTCTTGTTGGCCAACCAGCCGCGTTACCACCAACCCCATCCGTTTATCGGCAGCGCCTACAACCACAACATAGCAAAAATCGTCTTTGTCATAGCGCTGTTGAACATTGAATATCTTTTGCAGGCGCAACAATGGCAACACCATATCTCGCAGCTTGAGAACTTCCTGACCACCAATCAAGTGGAACTGACGCTGATCAACCCGTAACGTCTCAAGTACCGAGGAAAGCGGAATTGAGTAGACTTCGCCTTCCACCTCAACCAGCAGCGACTGGATGATTGCAAGGGTCAGTGGCAGGCGCAGGATAAATTCCGAGCCCTGGCCCCTCTCGCTCTTGATTTCAATAAGTCCGTTAAGCTTCTTGATATTGGTCTTGACCACATCCATGCCAACGCCGCGACCAGAAAGATCGGTAGCCTTCTCCTTGGTGGAAAAACCGGGCAGAAAGATCAAATCAAACATTTCGCGCTGGCTCATTGCAGCCAACTGCTCCTCGGTCAGCAATCCCTTTTCAACGGCTTTACGACCAACCCTGTCGGTATCGATACCATTACCATCATCCTTGATACTGATAATGATCTGGTTACCTTCATGAACAGCCGCCAGAATCAGTGTGCCAACCCGTGATTTCCCGGCGGCAACACGTTCATCAGGTGTTTCCAGGCCATGATCCATGGCATTTCTGATCAGGTGAATAAGTGGATCTCCGATCTCATCAACAACCGAGCGGTCGAGTTCGGTCTCCTCCCCAAAAATCTGCAGGTTAACCTCTTTGCCGAGGTCGCGGGCCATGCTGCGCACGATACGTGGGAATTTCTTGAAGACCTTCTCAACCGGAAGCATACGCATCTTGAGAACCTGCATCTGCAGTTCCGATGTCACAAAGTTCATCCGCTTGGTAAGTTTGCTGAACTCCTCGTTAAAATCATCCTTATTGACATCACCCTGCTGTAGGTTCTGATTGATCTGGATCATGCGATTACGTTCCAGCACCAGCTCACCCACCTGGTTCATCAGATCATCAAGCCGCTTGACATCAACGCGAACGGTAGTGTTATCCGAAAGATCCTCGCCCTTTCCATCAGTAGATTTCGGTGGTGGCGCTGCCTTCTTGGGCACAACTTCTCCACCGGTTTTCTGCGGAGGTACGGACGTGACCGCCTGTATTGGAGCAGATGAAGCCGCCGGTGCAGCCGATGCTTGCTCGCTGGAGATCGGTTGTGCAACGCCATCACCCTCCGGCGCAACAGCCACAGAAGCCGACGCGGCCTGAGCAGCCGTAGCTGATTCAGACAAAAATGGCAGCAGCTTTGAAATTGTGTCTTCCGTCTCACGTTCCTGAATCTCACCCGCCTTGATATCGCTCACCAAAAGTTTGACCAGATCCGTTGCCTCAAGGATAACATCCATGATCTCCGAATTCACTACCAACTCACCCTTGCGGAGACGGTTCAATACATCTTCGGTCTTATGGGCAACCTTTACCAACAGATCAAAACCGAGAAAACTGGAAGCGCCTTTGATGGTGTGTATCGAACGAAAGATCCGGTTCATCAATTCTGTATCGTCAGAGGCCTTCTCAAGCGCTATGAGATCGTCATCAAGTTTTTCAAGCAACTCGGTGGTCTCAGCGAGAAAGCCTTCAAGCAGCTCCTGGTCTTCACAATCAATCGGCGGCATTGCACTCTCCTTAAAAAAATCTGCGGAATGAAAACTATAGAGAAACGAACCCCTTTCTCTCGTCCAGAGAAAACATCTTCTCCAGATCCAGCAGCACAAGGAGTCGTTCGGCCTGGTTGATGACACCAGCTATGCACTCCTGGTCGATAGCACTAGCCACCACAGCCGGTGATGGCTGGATTTCGCTGCCGGAAATACGAATAACCTCGGAGACTGCATCCACGATGAATCCCATTAGTTCTCCATCCACATCCATGACCATAATACGGGTCTGCTTATCGTTATCAGCTTCCATAAGACCGAACTTCTTACGCATCGAAATAATCGGAATAACCTTGCCACGCAGATTGATAACACCATCCACATAATGAGGTGTATTGGGAACACGCGTTACTGTAGGCATGCGAATAATTTCACGGACTTTTAAGACATCAACCCCATACTCTTCCTGATCAAGATTGAAACTGACCAACTGGATCAACTCACTTCGAGATTCATCGGCATTTACCGGTACTAGTGCATTATTCATGGTTTTACTCCTTCGGCAGGGAGATTTGCTCCTGAAATTGCATTGCAGCTATTTTTAATGTGTGAATTTACCATGTACACTATACATTATCAAGCAAGATTACCTGCCTCAACTTCTACAGTCGGTAAAATGATATAACATGCTGTAATTATTAATAATATAGCGTATAAATATGTAGTGAGACCGGTTCATTCCACATCAAAAAACTCCAAGAAGTTTGTGCATCTGAGGGATCACCCTGACATCTGGCAACCGACTTGATGCCAGTTCCTGCAAGTGCATAATATGTGTGACACTGATACCAATATCTCCGGAGGGAAGGGTTACAGGCTGGAGGAAAAGGGGGGTTGTAAGGTCAACCGCTGCCATGATGTCGCACACCTGCTGAATTTCGTCGTCATCAGTGTCATTACCAACAACGATTTTGATCGATACATTGTGTTTGAGTGAGGCTTGAAGAAAAAAACGGTGCAGGTCCCAAAGATGCTCATTACAGCCTGTAGTGGAAGGCAGCTTCATGTCCATGCTGATGTAGTCGATATGTCGAATAACCTTTTCGAGGTCAATATGCATGGTGCCATTGGTCTCCAGATGGACCGGCAGCAGCTTTCGGATTTCCGGAAGCCATGCAGCCATAATATCCGCAGATAGGAGTGGTTCTCCACCAGTAATGCTGACAGAATGGTGGGCGCCAGGCAATGCAGTAAGCCAGTCTGTCAAAATCCGGATAACCGTATGCAACGAAATTGGCTGGGGAAGGTGATTGAATATGCCAGAACCGGGCTTGGTCTCCACACGACAGTTGGCGGTTTTTTCCAGTTCTGTGTCACAGTACTTGCAATCAAGGTTGCAGTCCGCCAGACGGATAAAAACCTGCCGTCTCCCTGCAAGGCTCCCTTCTCCCTGAATGGAAGAAAATATTTCATTGATGTAGAGCGGATTACTCATAATAGCAGGCTGATGCGTTGTCCGACTCCCAGACAGCTACCGACTCGATTTTGATATTGTCATTATTGAGACGCTCAGACAGGCGATAATACAGGTAGCGGGATATGTTTTCCGAGGATGGCGAAATACTCTGAAAGGCAGGGTTTTCATTAAGGAACTTGTGGTCCAGTTCATTGATAACAACACCGGCTTCACGCTTGAGAACTTTGAAATCGATCCCAAGACCAGCTTTGTCAAGTTCACGAGCGGTCACTGTAACATCAACTTTCCAGTTATGCCCGTGCAGATTTTCACAATCCCCCTGGTAGTTAATTAGATTGTGGGCCGCTGCAAAACTCGTGCGGATTGTAAGCTTGTACATGGTACCTCCCGAATATGTGAAATATGGCTACGACACCTTAATTGGGAAACAACACTTGTGAGCAGTCAGGCAACCGATTTTCGGAAGCGCTCCACAGCGTCCGGGATCGTCTCCTCACGAATATTGCCGAATGCCAACCGCAGATAGCCTTCCAGAGCAGGGCCGAATACCTCGCCCGGCAGGCAGAGGATGGCGGACTTGTCCAGCAGACGCTTGGCCGCCTGACGACCGGTCAACTCCGGCCAGGGGTGGCGCACCCAAGCAAAGAAGGCTCCACTGGCAGCCAGCAGAAAGGGGTTGTCGGGTTTCAGGAATTCGGCCCGGAACAGGTCGTGGCGACGGGTCATCATCTCACGGTTGGCCGCCACCCAAGCGTCCAGATGCTCCAGACCGAAACGGATGGCGTGCTGGGTTATGCGAGGCTGGCAGACCGCCATTGTATCCTGCGCCTTGAGAGCGTGGCGGATAAATTCCTTGGAAGCCGCCAGCATGCCGGCCCGGTAGCCGGTCAGGGCAAAGGTCTTGCCGAAGGAGGCGATTTGGACGAAATGCTCGCCCCACCCCGGCTGGGAGAACAGGTTATGAGGGCGTGCGCCACCGGTAATGAACTCGTTGTATGTTTCGTCCAGGATCAGTGCAATATTGCGGCGCTGTGCCAGGTGGTACAATTTTTGGAGGGTCTCGGGAGGGGTGATGGCGCCTGTTGGGTTACTGGGGGTAACCAGCAGAATGGCACGGGTTCTGCCGGTTATCAGCGACTCAATGATCGTTGGCGAGGGCAGGCCGCCGGAGGCTTCATCAAAGGGGGCATGGACACCGCGGATACCCAGCATCTCCAGCGCCATGGCATGGTCGAAATAGTAGGGGACCTGCACCACAATCTCGTCTCCGGATTGACAGAGAGCCACAATGGCCAGCCAGAAGGCCTGGCTTGCGCCGATGGTCAGACAAAGATTGCCCGGTTCGATCTGTGCCCCGTATTTACGCCGGTATGCGTTGCTGACCGCCTCCAACACCTCGGGTAATCCTTCATCCGGCGAATACTTCGAGGTAAGCGGATCGTCCAGCAGCGTGGCCAGATGAGCGGTCAGTTCCGATGCCGGCGGGTAGTCCGGCACGGCCTGGCACAGGTCAATCAGTTCCAGATCGTTGTCAGGGCGTGTTGCCAACCAGCCCTTGACCTCTGAGATAGGTGGAAAATGTACCGAACGGATATTGGGCGAGAAGGATATGCTCACGGATAGACG
>Ga0265294_10005731_pt1 | contig 15102 bp, 11 predicted proteins | sample MunlanPumphouse3_FD_192504 | JGI IMG/M metagenome (GOLD analysis project Ga0265294, IMG submission 192504) | Groundwater microbial communities from a municipal landfill in Southern Ontario, Canada - Pumphouse #3 | ecosystem: Environmental > Aquatic > Deep subsurface > Groundwater | place... | reverse complement strand
TCATTGTTCTGCCTCCGTGGTTTCTTTGGGTATTTTTGGTGTCGCAACTAAATGATATCCCAATAACGGAGGCTTTACTATTTCATTTTCCTATCTTGGACACGTGTGATTCATGGTATATATACTTTGCCATTTTATTTTGGTCTATGGTAAATCTGTTAAATTACCATCTGGATCAAACCCCATCTCCCTAGGACCCTCAACAATTTTAATCGTTGAGCTTGATACTATTTCTGGCATATAGTTTTCGGAGACCCAAATATGATTTAACTCCAAAGTGTTGTGTATTCTCACTATTTTCACTTCTTTGATATCTGTCTTTCCGCAGGCAGAGGCAGCAGCATATATTGTATCAAAATCATTATTCATGACCATTGGAATTTTTGCCATGCAAAGAGGGGATGAGAGGCTGTTTGTATATGTCGCGGCAAGGTCGAGCTCCTGAGCGAATTTACGGCAGACGAAATCTGCAATTCCGAGCCCAGCGGCATTTCCGTGGCTCATCTTTGTAATGCGAAGGATCGCGATTTTTTTCGGATGTGGATAACCTTCCATGTGCTTTTCAGGAGCGAATAAAAATCGTCCGGTTATATTCGGATCCATACCTGCACCGCTAATCTCTTTACCGTACTGGTCTACGACAAGAGTATCTATATCGTCGAAGGCTATCCTTGGCATTGCATCTGAAGCTTCTTTTAGCAATTCCTGCTCGCGTGTCAGTATGTCTTTTGGCATGACCGCTTCAATGCGTTTTGTTTGATGATATGCATTGTCTATCAGTGCCACTGCGAAGAGAACTTTTGTTTTTTCGAGGAACATTCTGGCAGAACTTTGAAGTCTTTCACTCATGCCAAAAATTCCGCCGGTCTTGTGAAATGACACCGCACCGCGGTGTTTACCGAGTCCGACTATCATCATTTTACAAAGTCCGCTTTCTATCGGCCCGCGGAAGTCGGTGTGCGGTTTTACTCGTCCGCAGACAACAATATAGTCAGCACCGTATGCGTTTGCATCACAGTTTACCTCTACACCCTCTGGCGAGTGTCCCAGAACCGCAGTATCCATAGTTGCCTTTATAGGCATTTCAAGTGTTTCCTCTGTCATGCCCAGAGAGGCTAAAACCTCTATCTGTCCTTCGGAGGTGCCGCCGCCGTGACTGCCCATTGCAGGAACTACAAAGGGCAATGCCCCCTTAATGCGGAGCTCACGCCCAACAGCCCTGCAGGTTTCCATAAAGTTTGGAATACCACGGCTGCCGGCAGTTACCGCGATGCTTTTACCAATGAGATTAGGCAGAGGAAGTTTTGCAATTTCGTTATGTACGCACGTATCGATATCATCTACATGGTCGTTGAAAAATTTTTGCTCAACTCTTATCATTCTTGGGAAGCCATTGAAGTTTGTTTTTATTAAATTATATGCGATTGGCATGTTAAAGAGCATAAATGATCAGATTCCTTTCTTTCTATCCTTATCCCACATATCTTAAAGCAGACGGGCACGTCCAGCTAGTTTCTCTTGAAAAAGATTGGCGGCCGGGACTATTTGTCCAAGCTGCACAAGCGCATTTATCGTGTGCTGAAGGTGTTTCTCTGAATAAAGTTCTGCTTCGGCAGAGTCCCTGGCTTCTATAAGTTCGAAAAGCCTCACGTGATCTTGATAGGCTGCGACGCGTCCCCCTTCAGCCTCGGGAGAGGTGTTCATTCTCATTAAAAACATGCCCTGTTCTATGGTCGCATAGACGCCTTCATAAATTCGTGACAGGTATGCGTTATCTGCAGATTCCACGATTATGGTATGAAAAGCCGTGTTCCAATATGCCCCCTTTTCTGCTGCTTCTTCAGTCGTTTGTTCAGCGAGTTCTTTCATATGCTCCAGGCACTCACACATTTTTGAGAGATCTTTTTCGTCACGTCGGGATGCCGCTATTCCCGTTGCTACAGGTTCTATTATTTGCCTGACTTCCATTGACCGCGAAAGGATGTCGGCTGGCCAACCGCGGACTTTCTGAAGCATCATTTTAGCTTCGTTTTCCTCTATAGGAGAAAGATAAATTCCTTGCCTGTCTCTGATGTCAAGTACTCCCATTGCCTCAAGCGCGATAAGTCCCTCACGTAGTACCGGACGGGTCTCTCCTACCGCATCAACCAATTGCCTCTCGGGCAGAAGTTTGTCATTAAGGACGATTTCACCGCTGTGTATTTTTTGAAGCAGTTTCTCTATCACCAGTTTTCTTTTGCTGTTCATAACACAAATCACTCCCGCACTTTCTGCTTTTGTTGTTATGTTTGCCAGTTCAAATGAGGTATTTCAATAATACTTTAGCATAATTTAATATTTTAATATTAAAACTGATATTAGAAATATTGATTTATGTGAGCCGGCAATAGCTTTTTGTTTTATTCGCATAGACCTTTCAGCCCAAAATTTTTGATAAAGATTATGTTAATTATTTTAAAACTCCATTAGTGAAAACTAGTTATTTCTGCTCACGAAAAATGTTGTTTAATTTTATCAACCCCATTGGGATTCGCCTTGGGCTACCAAGGGATACCTTGCATTTATTTAATATCGGTATTATAATGCCTCTAAACAAAAAAATCTAGTATTCCATGGTAGACCAGTAAATAATTCTCTGGAGGTTTTGAATTTGAAGTATCGGTTCAATGTTTTGATCATAGGGGGCGGCGTAGTAGGCAACGCTATCGCACGTGAACTTTCACGCTTCAGGATGACAGTTGCATTGCTGGAAAAAGAATCTGATGTGGGTATGGAAACAAGCTGTAGGAACAGCGGTGTTCTCCACTCGGGCATAAACTACGAAGCAGGAACATTGAGAGCAAAACTGTCGGTAAGTGGCAATGCGATGATGGACAAGCTTTGCTCTGAACTTAAGGTAAAGATAAAGAGAATAGGTAAATTAACTACGGCTATTGACGAAAATGACTTGCCCGGACTAAAGCGCCTTATGGAGCAAGGAACAGCTAACCGTGTACCTGACCTCGTAATACTTAATAATCATGAGATGCAGAAGATCCAACCTGGGATTGAGGGAATTGCGGCTATTTGGAGTCCAACCAGCGCGGTAATTTCGCCGTACGGACTAACGATAGCTCTTGCAGAAAATGCTCACGCTAACGGAGTGGAATATTTCCTTAAGAGTGAGGTTTTGACAGTTAAAAAAGATGAATCCGGAAAATTTACCGTAACAACTAGTAATGGAGAGGCTTTTTCTGCGGATATATTAATAAACGCTGCCGGTCTTTCAAGCTGTCGAATAAGTGGACTTGCGGGGGTAAATGAGGGCAACAATGGCGAGAGTCTCAAGATATGGCCATGCCGCGGAGAATATTTTGTGTTGGACAATCGTCTTGATGGAACATTGAAAACTCTGGTATACCCTGTTCCTGGTGCAAAAGACGCTGGGCTTGGCATACATCTTACTCCAACAGTGGACGGCAATATTCTTATTGGTCCAAGTGCGGAATATATCCCGGAAGAAACGCCCGAGGACTATAGGGTTACGGCGCCGGTTCTTGAGGATCTTAGAAGAGAAGCACATAAACTTCTGCCGGATATAAAAATGAGTGATTTTATCCGTAACTTTGCTGGCAATCGTCCGAAGCTTACTCCTCCTGCCGAGGGAGGAAATGCTGATTTTATCATCGAAGAGACAAAGAGCTTAAACGGTTTTATTAACCTGATTGGCATAGAGAGTCCGGGACTGACTAGCGCTCCGGCAATTGCGGAAAAAGTTCGTGACATCGTTTCAAAACATATCCCTCTCGAAGAAAAGGAAAAATTTCTTGCTGAGTGCTCAGGTTTTGCAGGACATTTTAGTGATTTGTCCAAAGAAGAACAGGAGCGTCTTATTAAGTTGGAACCCGAGTACGGAGAGATAATCTGTCGATGTGAAAAAATCACCAAAAAAGAAGTACGCGATGCGATAGAAAATTCGTTGGGAGCCAGGACTCTCGCCAGTATCAAATACCGTGCAAGAAATGGCATGGGACGTTGTCAGGGTGGCTTCTGCACGCCGAGGATCGTGAGGATACTGCGGGATGAGTATGGATTTACGCCCGAAGATTATGTTTTAAGAGAGGCAGGCTCCAATCTCTTTACTGGAAATGTAATGAAAGGAAAAGATTAATCATGATACGCGAAAAGCATGATCTGGTAATAATTGGCGGGGGTCCCGCCGGACTTGCTGCCGCGGCAGCAGCAAAAGAGACCGGCTGCAACGATATCCTCTTGATAGAAAGAGACAGGATATTAGGGGGCATACTAAATCAATGTATCCATGACGGTTTCGGTGTGCACGCGTTCAATGAGGCCCTTTCAGGTCCTGAGTATGCCGACCGATTCATACAAAAAATTAGAGGACTCAGTATCCAGGTGATGGATAAGACTATAGTGCTGGATCTTTCAAAGGATAAAGTGCTCTGTGTCAGCCGAATGGGCGAAATAAAAGAAATAAAGGCAAAAGCCGTTGTTTTGGCGATGGGCTGCCGGGAACGTACGCGTGGGGCACTGGCAATTCCAGGACACAGACCTGCCGGTGTATACACAGCAGGGACAGTCCAGAACCTGGTGAACCTTGAAAACATTATGCCGGGAAAACACGTAGTGATTCTGGGTTCAGGTGATATTGGGCTTATCATGGCCCGCCGCCTTACATTGGAGGGTGCCAAGGTGGAAGCTGTCTTTGAAGTTCTCCCATATTCCAGCGGTTTGCAGAGAAATATACAACAGTGTCTGGAAGATTACGGCATCCCGCTTCACCTCTCAACTACAGTAATAGACATTTACGGACCCAAAGGCCGCCTGGAAGGTGTAACTGTTGCGCAGGTCGATGATGAGCGAAAGCCTGTGAAAGGAACAGAGCGTTTTGTTTCATGCGATACATTGCTTCTTTCGGTGGGACTTATTCCGGAAAACGAACTCACACGGGAAGCTGGGATTGTGATGTGTGACGTAACACAGGGTGCAGATGTTGATGATAGGTGCATGACGAAACTTCCAGGAGTATTTGCCTGCGGAAATGTTCTCCACGTTCACGATCTGGTAGATTTTGTATCCATGGAGGCGGAACGTGCGGGAAAGAGCGCAGCTCTTTACGTTGCAGGAAAACTTGCCATCTCTGGCAAAGAAATTCCAGTTAGACCAGGGAAAAATGTCCGTTATGTGGTTCCTCAAAGGATAAAACAGGGTGATGAGGTGTCGCTGGCCTTTAGGGTAACCTCTCCCATGCGCGACAGGATCATAGAGGTGTGCGACGGCGGTAGCGTGCTAATGTCAAGAAAAGAAGCGCGCATGCATCCTGCAGAGATGGTATGGGTGGATATGGGCAAACTTGATATTGGAAAGATAGATTCGCTGGAGGTACGCGTAAGATGACAGAAAAAGAATTTATCTGTGTTGTATGTCCAAATGGATGCCCGATAAAGGTCCGCTACGAAGAGGGCAACTCTCCAAAACTGATAAGCGTTGAGGGCGCGCGCTGTCCGCGCGGTAAAAGCTGGGTGAAACAGGAGATAGAGAATCCAATGAGAACTTTCTCATCAAGCGTTATTGTCTCGGGCGGCGATTTTCTCGAGGTCAGCGTACGCCTCACCAAGCCGGTTCCACTGGCGAAAATTTTTGAGGTGGTAGCAGAAATAAAAAAGATCAGGCTCTCCGCGCCGCTGGAGATAGGCGACGTGGTGCTCTCGAACCCGGCGGGAACTGAAACAGAGGTAATCGTAACCAGAAACGTACCGTTAAATGCGAAATAAAGAATTGTTCCATAAACCAAGAAGGAGGAAGTTATTATGAGAGACTATGTAGTTAAATACGATGATCTTTACCGGGTCGCAAAGGAGATGTTCATGGGGCTCGGATATTCCGACTATCAGGCTTCGACCGTCACCAGCTGTCTTGTCGAGGCGGACTCACGCCACAAACATTCACACGGCGTCGCCGCGATGATGACCTATGTCAGCCATCTCAAAGCCGGTAACCTCGACCTGAACGCTCCGGAACCAACGACGGTTTTTGAAACGCCGCTCTCCATCGTTCTTGACGGCCATTCAGGCGTGGGCTACTGTATCGCCGATTTTGCCGTTAAAAAAACCATTGAAAAAGCAAAGAAATCAGGTGTCTGCATAACGACAGTACGCCAGGCAAACCACTATGGATTCGCGGCTCACTGGTCAGAGATGATGGCCAAAGAAGGATTGATCGGCATTGCTTCCACTAACACGGTCCGCTGTGTCTGCCCGACACGAAGCGCGGAGCGCAATCTTGGCACGAACCCGCTGACATTCGCCTTCCCGACAGCGGGCGACGAGCCGATGTTCAACCTTGATATGGCGACATGCGTAATGGCACACGGGAAGCTCGTCCGCAGCCAGGTGTTTGCGGAAAGCGGAATAATTCCCCGCGAAGTGATTATCGACGGAAGGGGCAATGTCGTGACTGACTTCAAAGAAGCCCTTGAGATCCTCCATCATGGAGATGACAGAAGCGACGCACCGAAGCCTGACACCGGCGGACTCGTTCCCCTCGGCGGTGTCACAGAGATATTAAGCGGACATAAGGGTTACGGTCTTGCGATGCTCGTTGAACTCCTCACGGGCGGTCTCTCTGGCGGAACCCCCAGTAAGTTTATCCCGCTTGCGCACGAGGGTATCTGCTTCTTCTTCATGGCGATCGATCCTGCGCTTTTTGGCGATGCCCATGAAGTTCGTGAGCACGTTAAATACATCATCAACGAATATAGAAAGACGGCGCCTCTCGATCCTAGCCTGCCAGTCCTCATGCCCGGCGACAAATCACGCGCAGCGCACGCCAAGGCAGTCAAGGAGGGCATCGAATTGAGCCCCGAAATTGTTGACATACTCAGGGAAGTTGCCATTTTGACCAAAAAAGAAGCAGAATTGGAATCAATTTTTGTTCATCCTTAACTTCCAGATCAACACGTGTCCGATATAGACTTTCAAAATACTTATAAAGGAGGTTGTAGTTATTTTAGAAATTGAAATGGGTAATTTGCAGAACATAAAATAAATTATTTGGGAGGTCAATAAAATGAAAAAGAACTTTAGCATTGTTATCATCTCTATCTTCCTGGTGTCTATGTTATTCGGTACGGCCTTTGCAAAGGAAGATTTTCGCATTAAATTTGGCTACAGCGCAACGGATAAAGAAAACAACTTTCAGGTATTTAAAAATGTATTCAAGAAATATGTCGAAGATACATCAAAGGGACGCCTTGTTGTTGATCTCTATCCGAATGCACAACTTGGCGGTGAACGTCAGATGCTTGAAGGAATGACTCTGGGAACAGTAGAAATGGCTATGCTGTCACCAGGAATTGCCGCAAGTATCAGTCCCAAGTTCCAGGTTCTCGATCTGCCGTACCTCTTTAAAGACAATTTTACGGCGTATAAAGCACTGGACGGCAAGTTGGTAGGTATATTGAATTCGCAGTTAAATCCTAAGGGTGTTCGCCTTCTTGGGTTTGCAGAAAACGGATTCCGTGAAATAACAAACAATACTAAGGTCATAAAAACCCCGGCGGATCTCAAAGGTATGAAGATTCGGGTTCAGCCGATTCCCGCACACCTTGAGCTTTTTAAAGCATTTGGTGCTAACCCCACACCTGTAGATTTTGGAGAACTCTATACAGCGCTCCTTCAGAAAACTGTCGATGCACAGGAGAACCCGATTACTCTGATCTACAGCTCAAAACTTTATGAAGTTCAGAAATATATTTCAATGACGGACCATGTTTATGCTCCTTCCGCACTGTTTATCAGCGAAAATTTTTATAAAAAGCTTCCAGATGATCTGAAGAAAATTGTTGCGGATGGTGCAAAGAAATTCCGTGACGAATCAAGAAAGAGCCAGCAGGAAGCGTCTAAAGATCTTATCGAGCAGCTTAGAAAAGCTGGAGTTAACGTTTATTATCTGACACCTGCAGAGAAAAAAGCATTTATGGATGCTGCAAAACCAGTGTTTAAGATCATGGAGCCGGTTGTAGGAGCTGACCTTATAGAAATGGTAACTTCATACAACAAATAGAGTGAGGATGCACGGCCGATAACTTCTTAGGGAGAGAGAATTTTTCTCTCTCCCACATAAGGAAAGGAGTTGTATTATGCTTAATATTTTTAACAAGATAGAAGAAAGATTTTTAATTCTAAATCTTTTGGTATCGACACTTATCGTCTTTATGAATGTTGTATTGAGGTACGTTTTCAGTGCTTCTCTCTCATGGGTCGATGAGGCAGCAAGATATATGTTTCTATGGCTTATATGGGTAGGTGCAGACTACGCACTCGCAAACAGATCGCATCTGCGTATAACGATGTTTCCAAACAAACTGCACGGAAAAGCTCGGATCGCTTTAGAGCTCTTTGTACTTACGGTATGGTTTTCATTCTGCTCGTTTCTTGGTTATCAGGGAATAAAACTTGTGTCTATAGTAGTAATGCAACAGCAGCTCTCAACTGCAATGCAGATAAATATGGGCTGGGCTTACGCATGTGTCCCCTGTGGAGCGATATTCATGTCTGTCCGTCTCCTCCTTGACATAGTTTCTATTATCCGCACAGGTGTCATTCCAGGTATAGAAAACAACGACCCAAATAAACTTGCAGAAGAAGCGTTAGAAGGAGTGACAATGTAATATGGACATAGGACTTCTTTTTGGGGTACTTTTCACGCTTTTGGCCCTGTCTGTTCCAATAGGAATATCTCTTGGAGTAGCTACTGCAACAACAATTTTTGCCTGCAGCCATCTTCCTCTCGTATTGATAGCGCAGAACGGTTTTACGGGCATGGATTCTTTCCCTCTGCTGGCAATACCTTTCTTCATGCTGGCGGGTTCCCTGATGACATATGGCGGAATATCACGCCGTATAGTGGCGATGGCGGAATGTCTTGTGGGTTTTATCACAGGAGGCCTCGCAATGGTAACAATAGTTGCATGTATGTTCTTTGGCGCCATTTCAGGATCTGCTGCGGCAACGGTCTCTGCTATAGGTTCTTTTATGGTTCCTATGATGGTCGAAAAAAAATATAACCCTGCTTTTGCAGCAGCGGTAATATCTTCTGCGGGTACGATAGGCTGTATCATTCCCCCAAGCATACCTTTTGTCGTCTATGGAGTCATTACGGGAACTTCTGTAAGTGATCTTTTTATCGCTGGCATAATCCCGGGAATAATGATCGGAGTTTCGCTGATGATGGTTGCTTTTTTTATCAGCAAGAAAGAAAAATATCCCAAAATGTCAAGCATCCCGACATTCAAGACAGTGCTAAAGGTTTTTGTAGATTCCATATGGGCACTTTTTGTTCCGTTTATTGTTCTTGGAGGTATATACGGAGGCATCTTTACTCCCACAGAAGCTGCCGTAGTTGCAACCGTTTATGCGATCATAGTGGGGAAATTTATATATAAAGAGCTAACTTATGAAATAACCCTCAAAGCATTTAAGGATGCAATTATGGTGATAGGAGCGACGCTCTTTATGGTCGGACTTGCTACCTCGTTTGCGTCGTACCTTGCGATGGAAAGAATTCCAATAAAAGTTGGAACTTTTATATTAGGTTTTGCGCAAAGCAAGATTATTGTGCTGCTTCTTATCAATGCTGTGTTCCTAATAATAGGTTGTTTTGTTGATAATATTTCATCAACAATAATCCTTACTCCAATATTCCTTCCTATTGTTAAAGAGCTTGGAATGGACCCTATACAGTTCGGTATGATTATAAGTATTGGTCTTGCAATTGGTTTTTCAACGCCGCCATATGGGTGTAACTTGTTTATTTCGTCTACCATATCAAAGGTCAGTGTAGAAAAAATTTCTGTAAAATTGATACCCTTTATTGCAGTGATGATCATTTGTCAGCTGTTGTTTACATTCATTCCGGAACTCTCACTGTTCCTTTTGAGATAACAAAGGGTGTTGTTTAAAGACAAAATTTTGTTCTTTCTTAAGTTATAAAAATGTGCTGCTATGTTGATGCACTAAAGTAAATGATTAAACAAAAAACATTATATTAGTAAGAGGAGTGTTTTAAATGGATAAAATTAAAGGAATATACACAGCGCTTTGCACTCCAGTTATCGAGGGCAAAGTAAATGAAAAAGCCATGGATAAGTTGGTCAATTTTGTAATTGAAAACAGGACTGCCGGGCTTGTTGCTCTCGGGGGCACCGGTGAATATTGTGCGCTTACTGATGAACAGCGTATAGACGCGGTTAGGATGACTATATCTGCAAATAAGGGGCGCGTTCCGGTTGTTGCAGGTATTATTGGTCCTGGTCTCCCTGAAGCCATAAACATGGGTAATAAGTGCAAAGAACTAGGCGCCGATGCGATCATGGTCGTTACTCCATATTATGTTGTCGCTAACCAGCAGGGTATTTACGAGTATTACATACAAATAATGAAAAACGTCGATCTTCCGCTGGTTCTCTACAATATTCCCTATCGTACAGGAGTCAACATGCTTCCTGAAACCGTCGAAAGACTGCTTGATGATGATAAAAATGGACAAATTGTTGGAATGAAAGAATGCTGTCCTAATATGGGGCAGGTCCTTGAACTTCTGTCCAAAGTTAAGGAACGCACGTCTGTGCTTACCGGTGAAGAATTTTTGTTCTTTCAGGAAGTCTCATGTGGGGCAAATGGCGGAATATTAGCTACATCGAACCTTTTGCCCGGGCTTTGGGCGGACCTGTTTGACCTTATTACTGCAGGAGAGCTCGAAAAAGCATCTGAAGTGGTGATAAAAGTAACTCCATTGCTGCGTTTGATTTTTGCCGAGTCAAACCCAGGTCCTTTAAAAGAAGCTATGAGAATGATCGATATTGATTGCGGAGATCCGCTGCTGCCATTGGTAAGACCTTCAAAAACAATAGTGGAATCCTTAGAAAAAGAATTAAAAAAACTTTTAGCATGGTATAAATAAACTTCCCGCCTTTTATCCCACACATAAATACTACGTGCATGGTATGTAGTATTACTAAAAATCCGGCAGGTATTTCATTTACTCAGGGAACTTGCCGGATTTTTAAGTAAACAAACATAGGAAGGACGATATAAATTGGCAACAAAAATCATGGTAACACTCGACGGCAACGAAGCGGCAGCTTACGTTGCTCACGCGGTCAATGAAGTAATAGCGATCTACCCGATCACACCATCTTCACCGATGGGTGAATGGTCAGACCAGTGGACTTCAGAGGGGCGTCCCAACATATGGGGAACAGTGCCGCACGTTGAAGAGATGCAGAGTGAAGCCGGAGCTTCCGGAGCTTACCACGGGGTTTTACAGGCAGGAGCTCTTGGAACAACTTTTACCGCATCACAGGGTCTGCTTTTGATGATACCAAATATGTACAAGATAGCGGGTGAACTTACAAGCACAGTAATGCATGTGACAGCGAGGACCCTTGCAACGCACGCGCTGTCAATATTCGGCGACCACTCCGACGTAATGGCTGTCAAGGCGACAGGCTGGTCCATGCTCTGTTCCTCGACTGTCCAGGAAGTAATGGACATGGCCCTCATCTCCCAGATGGCAACACTTGAAAGCCGCGTGCCTGTTGTTCATTTCTTCGACGGGTTCAGGACCAGCCATGAAGAAATGAAAGTCGAAGAAATAGAATATGATGACATGCGTGCACTTATAGACGACGACCTTGTCAGAGCCCACAGATACAACAGGCTCAGCCCCGACACACCATTTATCCGCGGCACAGCCCAGAACCCGGACGTATTCTTCCAGTCCAGGGAGGCATGCACCCCATTCTACGAAGCAGTAGCAGACATAACACAAAAAGCAATGGACCGTTTTGCAAAACAGGTCGGCCGTAAATATCACCTCTTCGATTACTACGGCGCAGATGATGCGGAAAGAGTAATTGTAATTATGGGATCAGGAGCTGCAGTGGCGCGCGAAACAGTTGACAGACTGATGCAGAACGGAGAAAAAGTCGGACTCCTCATAGTGCGTCTCTACCGTCCGTTTGACATTTCGCGATTCCTCAACACGCTTCCGGCGACAGTGAACAGAATAGCAGTACTCGACCGCTGCAAAGATCCGGCAGCGAACGGAGAGCCTCTCTGCCTGGATGTAAAGGAAGCCCTGTCGGGCAGCGACATCATGGTAGTAGGCGGGCGCTACGGACTTTCATCGAAAGACTTCACCCCTGCAATGGTCAAAGGAGTATACGACGAACTCAAGAAAGCCCTGCCCAAGGACAGCTTCACCATAGGCATAGATGACGACATCAGCTTCTCAAGCCTTGACTACGATCCCTGCTTTGACACGGAAGACCCCAGGACCGTCCGCTGTCTCTTCTACGGACTTGGTTCAGACGGCACGGTCGGAGCGAACAAAAACTCCATCAAGATCATCGGCGGGGAAACAGACCTGTATGCCCAGGGATACTACAGCTACGACTCGAAGAAATCCGGCGGCATAACCGTAAGCCACCTTCGTTTCGGACCCAACCCCATATATGCAAGTTATATGATAAACAGGGCCAACTTTGTAGCCTGCCACGTATACTCATTCCTTGAAAAGCTTGACGTTCTCAAGTGCACGGCAGAGGGAGGGACATTCCTCCTCAACAGCCCGTTTGGTCCCGATGAAGTATGGGACAAACTTCCAAAGACCACCCAGCAGAGGATAATAGACAAAAAACTCAGATTTTACACGATAGACGCCGTGAAGATCGCAAGGGAAACAGGCATGGGCGGACGCACCAACACCATCATGCAGACATGCTTCTTTGCTATAAGCGGAGTGCTTGAGAAAAAACAGGCGATAAAAGCCATCAAGGACGCCATAGTAAAAAGCTACAGCCGCAAAGGCCAGGCTGTCGTTGACCAGAACATAGCAGCTGTTGACGCCACCCTTGCAAACCTTTACGAAGTCAAGGTGCCAAAGAAAGCAACATCCAAATTTGACATCAAACCTCCGGTAGCAGAAGACGCCCCCGAATTTGTCAAAGATGTACTCGGTCCGATGATGGTACTTGAAGGAGACGGTCTTCCAGTATCCTGCCTGCCGGAAGACGGGACCTTCCCGAGCGGGACGACCCGGTATGAAAAACGCAGCATCGCCATAGACATCCCATCATGGGACCCCTCACTCTGCATACAGTGCGGCAAATGCGCGCTCGTATGCCCTCATGCATCCATACGCGCCAAAGTATATGATCCTGACCTTCTTAAAGATGCACCGAAAACATTCAAGAGTGCTGAGGCAAAGTGGAAAGAATTCGAGGGAGCCAGGTTTACTGTCCAGGTAGCTCCCGAAGACTGTGTAGGATGCGGCCTCTGCGCATACAACTGCCCGGTTAAGGCAAAAGAGGGAAGCACAGCGCGTCCGCTCATGATGATCACACAGATGGATGTCCGCGAAAAAGAACGCGAAAACTGGAACTTCTTCCTCGAACTGCCTGATGCGGACCGCAGCAAGCTGAACCTCGGACTCGTAAAAGACGTACAGCTACTCAGACCCCTATTTGAGTTCTCGGGCGCATGCGCCGGATGCGGAGAAACACCATACCTTAAACTTCTCTCAGCGCTCTTCGGGGACAGGGCGATAATAGCCAATGCAACAGGATGCAGCTCGATATACGGCGGCAACCTCCCGACGACCCCATGGGCAGTCAACGATGAAGGCCGCGGGCCCTCATGGAGCAACTCCCTCTTCGAAGATGCAGCTGAATTCGGACTTGGTTTCCGCATGGCGATAGACAAGCACTGCGAATACGCAGCCGAACTCCTTGAAAAAATGGCCCCGGTTCTTGGCAGGAAACTTGTAAAATCAATACTTGAGGCGCCCCAGACGAACGAAGCAGAGATAAGCGACCTCAGGCAGAAGATCGAAGAACTCAAGAACCAGCTGGAATACATGTGCACGGAAGAGGCTGAAGAGCTTATTTCCCTGGCAGACAGCCTTGTTAAAAAGAGCGTATGGTGCGTCGGAGGAGACGGATGGGCATACGACATCGGATACGGCGGACTTGACCACGTAATAGCCTCAGGCAAAAACATCAACATTCTGGTCCTTGACACAGAAGTCTACTCCAACACAGGAGGCCAGATGTCAAAAGCCACACCTCGCGGAGCAGTTGCTAAATTTGCTGCCGGCGGAAAGAGGACGGGCAAGAAAGACCTTGCGCTTATGGCTATGAGCTATGGAAACGTCTACGTTGGAAGGGTGGCCATGGGAGCCAATGACGCCCACACGGTCAAAGTGTTCCGCGAGGCGGAGGCCTATGCCGGACCGTCGATCATAATAGCCTACAGCCACTGCATAGCCCACGGGATAAATATGATGAAGGGGCTTGAGCAGCAGAAAAAGGCAGTGGAGTCTGGACATTGGATGCTTATGAGATATAATCCTGACCTGGCGAAAGAGGGCAAGAACCCGCTCGTCCTCGACAGCAAAGAACCCAGTCTGCCGCTGAAGGATTACATTTACAACGAGACACGTTACAAGAGCCTTGCAGCGACGGATCCTGAAGTTGCAGAGGCGCTGCTGAAAGAGGAAGAGAAGGATATAAAGGCGCGCTGGCGTTATTTCAGCCATATGGCCGCCATGAAAATGGAGGACTAGCAGTAAATGGAAAAAAATGAAGTAAAGCAGGAGATCAAGGATACCAAGGAAAATCAAGTTGATACTATCCTAGATTTTTGAGTAAATTTTTAACAGGTGCAATAAGATGCTTTTGAAATATAGGCTTGGTGCTGGTTTCAGAACCAAGCCTATATTGATGTAAAAGGGTTATCACCTTTTAAAAATAGAGAGTAAAGTCTAGTGAAAGTTTAGTCTATACTTTCCATTATTTAAATTTCATCAATAGTTATCTAACAGTCACCTGAGGCTTTCGAACAGCCCCTTCCCAGCAGGATAAGGCTTATTCCGCTGAAAACAAGGTTTATTCCAAGGATTACCCCGATGACTGCAGCCCCTGTGAAGAGGTTCTTCCACATCATTACAGAAAGAATAACTCCCAAAAGTCCTGAAACCAGGATCCATATCGAGCCCTCAATTTCCCTTATCCTGAAGTATTCGATTATTTTTGTAACT
>Ga0265294_10005728_pt1 | contig 15106 bp, 16 predicted proteins | sample MunlanPumphouse3_FD_192504 | JGI IMG/M metagenome (GOLD analysis project Ga0265294, IMG submission 192504) | Groundwater microbial communities from a municipal landfill in Southern Ontario, Canada - Pumphouse #3 | ecosystem: Environmental > Aquatic > Deep subsurface > Groundwater | place... | reverse complement strand
TACCACGACAAGGCCCATAACCGTACCGGCGCTAAAAGCCACTCGTAAGCCTTTGTTCAAACTTTGAGATGCTGCATGTGCGGTACGCGCGTTAGAATTTGTTGCGACAAACATACCAAGCCAACCGCAAAAGCCTGAAAACAAACCGCCCGTCACAAAAGCTATCGGCACGAAAAATACAACAAATCCTTTCCATGCCATAAAACTTAAAATAGCGCAAACAACAACAAAAAAGAGAATAACAACTTTATACTGCTGTTTAAGATACCCTATAGCACCCTGATAAACATACCTTGAAATAGTCGCCATCTTCTCTGTGCCTTCCGGCTGTTTAAATAACCAACGAATAAGATATCCGCAAAAGCTAAGAGCAAGAAAAGAACCTAAAAAAACTAACAGAATCGGACTCATTATTATCCTCCTTACTTAAATTTTTCCAAAACAGCTTCCCGCTTCTCACCAACCGAAACATACCCCACCCTAACACCCAAAAAAGATTCAATAAAAGCTATATAATCTTGCGCCTCCGGAGCCAGATCATCAAACTTTAAAGCATCTTTACTAGGCTTATGCCAACCGGAAAACTCAGTATATACAGGGCTGATCTTTCCTAAATCCGCAGGAAACCCTCTAACCTCTGAACCATCCGCATTGACATATTTAGTACAAACCTTGATAGTATCCATGTCATCTAAAATGTCCAGTTTAGTCAATATTAATTTTGTTATATTATTGACCTTAACCGCACGTTTCAAAAGCACAAGATCAAGCCACCCGCATCTTCGCGGACGTCCTGTCGTCGCGCCAAACTCACCGCCTATAGTACGGAAATATTCAGCATCTTTGCCATCAAGTTCCGTAGGAAACGGCCCTTCACCTACTCGTGTGGTATACGCTTTTGCTACGCCACAGATCTCATCAATCTTTACCGACGCCAGACCTGCACCAAGTAAAGCGTTAGGGGCTATAACCGAAGATGAGGTGACAAACGGATAAGTACCAAAATCGACATCAAGAAACGTGCCTTGCGCACCTTCAAATAAAAAAGACCTGTCTTTACAATCTTCAAAAAAATCCACAAAATCACATACATACGGTTTGATTATTTGTGCTAACTTAGAGTATTCATTATATATATCATCAAAAGTCAATCCGTCATGTCCAAAAACTTTATTAAAAGTCTCATTTTTCTCTTCAAGATTACTGCGAAGTTTGTCCGTAAAAGTCTCATCATCAATAAAATCTATCATGCGTATTCCACACCGCGTGACTTTATCGACATAACAAGGGCCTATCCCTCTTTTTGTGGTTCCGATCTTCTTACTTCGTTTTAACTCCTTAAGCTCGTCCATAACCCTATGATAAGGCATTATTAAATGACAAAAAGGCGATATTTTTAAATTCCCGCTTGATATTTTGACACCTTTCGCCTTAAGCTCTGTTATCTCTTCAACTAATACTTTAGGGTCAACGACTACTCCGTTACCGATAGCGCAAATCTTATCGTCCCGTAAAATACCGGAGGGTATAAGATGAAAAACAAACTTTTTATTATCGACAACTACAGTATGCCCTGCATTATTACCGCCTTGAAAACGCACAATAATGTCTTTATCCTGACATAAATAATCGATAATTTTACCTTTACCCTCATCACCCCACTGCAAGCCCACAACAATTGAATTCATTAATATTTCTCCTTTGACTCAAATATCAGGCAAAATCATTTAAAAAACTACACACTGAACCGAAACAATATTAGAATGCGCCTTGATCTCACGAATAACATCATCTTTAACAGGGTTGTCCAGATTCAATATAGTTAAAGCAATACCCTCCGGTGCATTACGGCCCAAACTCATGCCGGCTATGTTTATACCGTACTTACCCAAAAGCGTTCCTAAAAAGCCTATCGTTCCCGGTTTATCATGATTATATATGACTATCATGTTATCAGTTGGCGCAACTTCAAGATAAAAGTCATCCATTTTAACAAACCGTGCCTGTTTATTAGCGAATAGCGTACCTTCCAAAAAACGTTCTTCTTTGTCAGTAACAACCTTAACACGGATAGCGTTAACATACTCTTTATCATCGCGGTTTTTTATCTGTTCAACCTTAACACCTCGCTCCTTAGCTATTTCAAGCGCATTAATATAATTGACATCGCTTTCAAGCTGGGTATCATACATCCCTTTAATAAACGCCGCACCGATAACATCTACTTTATAAGCGGATATCTCGCCAAGATAGGATATCTGGACCTCTTTAAGTCCACCTTCAGCAACCTGTGAGATGAATTTACCCATTTTCTCGGCTAAACTAAAATAAGGTTCAACGATTTGATAAGTATCCGCATCAAGTTGAACATAATTCACCGCATTACGTATAGCTTTACCGTTAAGCGCGTCTTTAACACAATGCGCAACCTCAATAGCAACGTTAAGCTGCGCTTCTTCAGTCGAGGCACCTAAATGCGGAGTAAGAACTATATTATCAAGTTCAAAAAATTTCGACTCTTTAAGCGGTTCACTGACAAAAACATCCAGTGCCGCACCGGCTATACGTTTTTCTTTTAGCGCGTTATATAACGCGTCTTCGTTAATAATTCCACCGCGTGCGTCATTAATGATAAACGCTGACGATTTCATTAATTTAATTTCTTTTTCAGCAATAAGATTTTTTGTCTTTTCAGTAAGCGGACTGTGTACCGTAAGAAAATCCGCGTTCTTAAATATAGTTTCCAGTTCCGCCATCTCGATACCGGCTTTTTCAGCCAACTCTTTTGAGACAAACGGGTCACTACCTAACACTTGCATGCCTAAACCTATCGCCCGTTTGGCAACTTCACGGCCTATTCGGCCCAGCCCTACAATGCCCAACGTCTTACCCGTAAGCTCGGTCCCTTTAAGCTTTGAACGTTCCCACTTTCCCTGCATAAGAGAATTATGAGCAAACGGAATATTACGAGCAATAGAAAACATCAAAGCTATCGCATGTTCACAAGTTGATATAGTATTCCCGCCCGGCGCGTTCATAACTATAATGCCTTTTTTCTTGGCAGCATCAAGATCAACGTTATCAACACCTACACCTGCTCGTCCTATGACTTTCAATTTACCCGGGTTAGCAATTATATCCGCGGTGATCTTTGTCCCGCTGCGTATAACAATAGCGTCATATTCACCTATAATTTTTTTAAGTTCTTCCGGCGCTATACCAAATTTACAATCAACGCTAAACCCTGCATCTTGAAGTATTTTTACGCCCTCTACAGAAAGCTTATCTGAAACTATGATCTTAGCCATAGATAACCTCCTGTATTTTTTTGAGACTTGCACCCAGCTCAAATTTGTATCCTTGTTGATACAACACTTTTTCTAAAAGAGAAAAGCATTCAATTAAATCCTGTTGATTGATCCATCCCATATGCGCGATTCGGATAATTCTATTTTTTAAATCGCCCTGACCTCCTGCTATGCTCATACCTTCCTGAGTCCTAAGCGTCTTAACAATATCGCCTGACTTGATATCATCCGGCATGACTATCGCCGTAACCGAATCAGAAGGCCGCTGAGAATAGACCTTCAAACCGATAGCTTCAGCGGCAGCTCTTGCGGCCTTTGCCATAAGATTAAACTGATCCCATCTATTTTCGAGTCCATCGTTCAATATCATTTCAAGTGCCACCTGCATACCTATAATAAGAGATACAGCCGGAGTCCACGGTGTATCATCTTTAGCATAACTCTTAAGCGCTTTTTTAAGATTAAAATAATATTTAGGTAAATCAGAAGTTTCCATAGCTTTACGCGCTTTCTCACTTACGCTTAAACATGCAAGGCCCGGCGGCAACATAAACCCTTTCTGTGAACCGCTGACAACAACATCTACATTCCACTTATCAGTCAATAATTTATCCTGTCCCATACCGCTTATCGCGTCCACTACAAATAAAATGTCTGTACCGGCAGTTAACCTACCCAAAGCTTCTATATCATAAACCGTAGCCGTCGATGTTTCACAAAGCGTAGTAAACAAACCTTTAACACCTTTATTCTCTTTAATAATTTTTTCAACTTCTAAAGGATCAGGCGATGTCCCCCATTGGACTTGCATCTCAATAACATCAAGCCCATAGGCACGTGCAATTTCAGCCCAGCGTTCACCAAATTTACCGCCGGATACCGTAATGACCTTATCACCCTTTGAAAACAAGTTAACAATAGCCGTCTCCATCGCGCCCGTCCCTGATGACGCTAATAAAACAACCGGGTTATCCGTACAAAAAACTGTTTTTAAATCTTTATGGACATTAGCCAATATCTCCTGAAATTCCGTCGTCCTATGATGGATCATTTCAGCCGCCAATGCTTCCCTCACTTTTGCAGGCACAGGAGAAGGCCCCGGCGTCATTAATATCTTACGTTTCATCTTACTCCTCCGATTATTATTTTTTATTTTTGTCTTTTTTATTATTGTTGCCCGCTGATATAACAGCATCTACCAGCCCGTAATCACATGCTTCCTTAGCGCTCATAAAATAATCTCTGTCTGTATCTTTGGCTAATTGCGATACCGATTTACCTGTATGCTCCGATAATATCGAATTGATCGTTTCACGTAAGCGTAAAATCTCCTGCGCCTGTATTGAAATATCGGCCGCTGTACCTTGCACACCACCCCAAGGCTGATGTATCATAATACGCGAATTAGGCAACGCATGTCTTTTGCCTGCAGTCCCCGCAGCCAAAAGTACCGCGCCCATAGATGCAGCCTGACCTACACAAAACGTGGCAACATCACACTTAAGAAACTGCATAGTATCATATATCGCCATCCCGGCAGTAACCGAACCGCCCGGTGAATTCACATATAGGCTTATATCCTTATTCGAATCTTCCATCTGCAAAAACAGCATTTGCGCAATAATAACATTAGCCACCATATCATCAATAGCTGTGCCTAAAAAAATTATTCTGTCTTTAAGCAGCCTCGAATATATATCATATGCTCGCTCTACCTGCCCGGATTGTTCTATTACCATAGGAACATACATACTTCTCATATAAACCTCCTTATAATACGCTTAAATATCTTTACTCATACTTAGCGTTACTCAGAATATAACCCAAAACCAACTCAGCAGGATTCTGTTCGTTAGAAAAACCTTCGTTCTTGGCTATAGCTTCAACTATATAGGTCATTTTCACCTGTTGAAGCGCGACAGGTTTTAACTTCTCTTCAACATCTTTTCTATATTTATCAAGATCCGCCTGAGAAACACCGCGCATCTGCAAATTATACATCTCACGGTTCACCATTTCCTTATGGTAATGTTCAGTCTCACTATCAGGCGCATCAAAATTAACCGACTTGAGCAAATGCTCTCCGACCTGAGAATCTATTTTATTCCGACGCGATCGAAGTTTCTCTACATACAATTCCGCCTTAATCGATTCTTTAAGTTCACCCGTATTAGGATATCCGGCCCATCTTGCTAAGGCCTCGTTATCAACATCCTTACCGGTAGATTTCTTAACACCTTCTTTTAGCGATTCAATAACCTTTTCTATCTCAGAATCTTTGACTTCAGGATTTTTCTCCTTGATCTTTATATTCTTATACACGGAATCTTTAACTTCTATCTCCGGCCTAACATCCACTTCAGCTGTAAAAGTTATTGAAGATAACGTAATATCAACATTCTTAATATTCGGCATACTAACAGCTTTAATATTCTCCTGTATAAGAGCTTTTTCATAATAAACCGGTAATTGTTTTTTTATAAACTCTTCTTTAACCAATTCACTATGCTGCTGCTCAAGCACCTCAACCGGCATCTTCCCTGGTCTAAAACCGGGTATCTTAACTTTTTTACCGATATCCTTACATAATATCTTCTTGTCAGAAAGAAATTCTTCACCTTCAACTGACACAGTTATGCCTCTTTTAAACTTCTCTAATTTTTTAACCTGAACGTTCATATAGCACTCCTTTCAAAAATATAATTTGTTAAATATAAGCTACATACTGAAATCACGGCCTAAATAAATCTCACGCGCCTTGGCATCATTTGTCAATTCATTTGACGTACCTGAAATAAATATCTTTCCTTCAGCTATAAGATACGCTCTATCCGTTATAGATAAGGTCTCCCTAACATTATGGTCAGTTATAAGAACTCCTATCCCTTTATGCCTTAGTTCAGCTATAATCTGTTTAGCCTCACCTACAACTATAGGGTCAATACCTGAAAACGGTTCATCAAGCAATAAAAAAGACGGCTTAGTCACCAACGCGCGAGTTATCTCAAGCCTGCGCATTTCACCACCGCTTAAAGTATAGGCCTTACTTTTACGCAAATGCTCTATGCTAAGCTCTCTTAAAAGCTCTTCCAGTCTCTTAGCACGCTCGATCCTCGAATAATTTAAAGTTTCTAAGATAGCCATTATATTATCCTCAACCGTAAGTTTCCGAAATACAGACGGTTCCTGCGAAAGATACCCGATACCAAGTTTGGCCCTTTCATGAATAGATAACGGAGTTATATCCTGATTATCAAACAATATTTTACCGTCATCCGGAGGGACAATCCCGACTATCATGTAAAAAGATGTGGTCTTACCGGCACCGTTAGGGCCTAACAATCCCACGACTTCACCTCTTTTGACAGAAAGTGATACACCTCTGACAACCGCTCTGCCGCCATAAGATTTAGCTAAATTGTAAACTTCAAGAATTCTCATATATCAATTATTTTATCAAAAATCCTTATTTTTAGGATCATAGTTAATTTCAGGCCGCCCTGAGAGTATGGTTTTACCTTCTTTAGCCATATACACCGCTTCTTTAGCGTTAGTCACACTTCCGCCGCGCTCAATACGGACATTCTCCTGAGCCAACACCTTTTCTATAATCTTTTCTTTGGTATCAAAAAAAACGGTTACTTTATCCCCATAAAGTTTACTTTTATCACCTGAAGCAATAACATTATTATTAAACACTGCTTCTTCCTTAATATAATCTATATCTAAAGGCCCATCACAATCTACCCGCATTTCACCTTTCCCATGGTCGTCGGGTATATTAAGAACAACATCTTTAAAGAAACAACCAGTCTTAATATCAATATCGGCCCGGAACCCTATAGCGTCAATATCTATTTCCCCCTTCTTGGCATAAACTTTTTCGTCAGTATATACCTTATTATCCGTTTTATCCCAATTCAATATATCAGATTGAAATTCAACGTCGTCACTTACAATCTTAACATTATGTTCAAGTCTGATATTAAAAGTCAATTTGTCAATAAACGCTTTATCCGAAGTCACCGTGACATTCTTCGCTCCGGAATAATATTTGCCCTTCATATAATCTATTTCAATAATCTCATCATAAATAACCGCCTCTATCCCTTCTATTTCCCAATCGCATGTGCCGTCTTCTTTATAATTAGAAAAATAGAAATCCTGTATACGCTGACCGACAGGCATCTCCAGCGCCTCTTCTTCCTGCGCAAAGCCGGACAAAGACAAAGGGAAAAAAATTAACATATAAATAAATATTCTATTCACTCTGCTCATCCTGCAAAATGTTTGTTCATGGCTTCACAAACGAAGTCACCACTATACCAAATTAACACTAACTTTACAATAAAAATTGAATATTCCAAGAAAAATAAGGGCTATTTTACACGTCTACATAGCTTCAGGATCAGCCAATATAGCATCACGTTTAGCTTCTAGCCCTTTAGCCTCTATTATCAAATCAACTATCTCTCGCACCGCTCCGCATCCGCCTTCTCTGGAAGTAACATAACAAGCAATTTTTATTACTTCATCAACGGCGTCCTTAACTGCGACCGGGACACCTACCTTTTTCATAACAGATACATCAATAAGGTCATCCCCAATAAAACATATTTCATTTTTCGAGATTTTATATTTTTCAGTAATTTTATCAAGTCCCAACTCTTTAGGCAAAAGACCATAAATAACCTCTGCCGCGTGCATATCTTTAGCACGTCTTAACAATATCTCAGACGACCGGCCGGCAGACAATAATATAGTCTTTATACCTAAAAGATGCAGCAGATAAACACCTAGCCCATCTTTCACATTAAATATCTTAAGCTCACGTCCGGTATCGTCGTAGATCATTTCACCTTTAGTTAATACTCCATCAACGTCAAGAACAAGCATGCTGACTTTTTTAAATTTATCGAAAACTTCTTTTTGCATTATTTCTCCGAAAACTGTGCTTGATTGTCAAGTTATTACAAATAAAAAACAAAAGAAAAAGTCTAAATTATCCCGGCTGCTATCAAATCCTGTATATCCAACATACCTACAGGTTTTTTTGTTTTATCAACAACCGGTATCTCGTCTATTTTTTTCATCTCCATTATCTTCATAGCCTCAGAAGCAAGCGCCTGATCTTCGATAACAATAGGACATTTAGTCATGACTTTGCTGACAGGCAAATCCAGCATATCTTTGTATTGTTCTATATTGCGCCGTAAATCCCCGTCAGTAAATATACCTTCAAGCTTACCCTTAGAATCTACTATCGATGCAGCTCCCGCGCCTGATGCAGTTATTTTTACCAGGACATCACGGACAGCAAGTGTCCGCTTAACTACCGGATTAGATTTCTTACTACGCATTATATCCGCGACTTTAAGAAGCAATTTGCGTCCCAACGAACCACGCGGATGGAAAAACGCAAAATCTTTACTTTTAAATCCTTTTAGATTCTGAAGCACAACGCTTAATGCGTCGCATATGGCAAGCATAGCTGTAGTAGAGGTAGTGGGTGCAAGCCCCAACGGGCACGCTTCACGTTCTACTTCAACATTTACAATGCTATCAGAATATTTGGCTAAACTTGATTTATCCTTACCGGTAATGGCTACTATCTTCGCCCCGATTTTTTTAATAAAAGGTATGAGGTTCTTTATCTCTTCGGTCTCACCGCTATAAGAAAGAACAACACAAACATCGTCTTCGCTTATACGCCCAAGATCGCCATGAACTGCTTCTGCCGCATGCAGCCAAAAACTCGAAGAGCCGGTAGACGACAACGTAGCGGAAAACTTCTGGCCGATTATTCCCGCCTTGCCCATACCTGTAACAACTATTTTCCCTTTGCAACCAGCTAAAATATTCGCCGCAATACAAAATTCATTATTTAATCGTTTTTTAAGCTGTTTAATACCATCAATTTCGGTATCCAAAACATCGTTTGCCCATTTAATTAAATTTTTATTATTTATTTTCATCAAATATTTCCCTTCCTTAAAGAACACTTCTTATTTTCATAATGCGCTCAACCAACAAAGCGACTTTGTTCAAGCTATAAGAGGTATGTTTGTCGGACATAGCTTTATTCGGGTTAGGATGAACTTCCATAAACAAACCGTCTATCCCTGCCGCTACCGCGGCACAAGCCATAGTTTCTACAAATTCACGGTCGCCGCCAGATACACCGTTTGCAGCTGATGGCCGTTGCAATGAATGGGTTACATCATATATAACCGGAAGCCCTGTTTTTTTCATTATAGGAAAAGCTCTAAAATCGACAACCAAATTGCCATAACCAAAAGATGTACCCCGTTCTGTAAGAAATATATTATCATTGCCCTGAGCTTTTACTTTTTCAACTACATATACCATATCTTCAGGTGCCATAAACTGCGCTTTTTTAAGATTAACACATTTACCCGTTTTAGCGGCAGCAACTACCAAATCTGTCTGACGACACAAAAACGCCGGTATCTGAATAATATCAACTATTTCCTTAATACCGTTTATCTGCGAAACTTCATGCACATCGGTCAAGACAGGCATATTGAATTTCTCCTTCACCTCGGCCAGTATTTTCAGCCCTTCATCCATCCCCGGGCCACGATATGAACCCACTGAAGTCCTATTCGCTTTATCAAAACTTGCCTTAAATATAAAATCCGCATCTATCGATTCAAAAACTTTTTTGAGTTCTTCAGCAATAAACAAAGTCTCATCACGCCCTTCTATAACACAAGGGCCTGCGATAAAAACAAACTTCCCTGTAAAACTATACATACGGCACTATCTCCTTAACAAATATTTCGACCCTTTAATATCTGTTCTACTTTATCAAAATCTTCCTGTGTGTCTACCCCTACAGCATCATAATCTGTCTCTAATACACGTATTTTAACACCGGCACCTAACGCACGAAGCTGTTCAAGCTTCTCCGCTTTTTCAAGCCATGTTTGAGGCCATTGCGAATACTCACATAAAAAATCCTTTTTATAAGCATATATACCTAAATGTTTATAATATTCTTTTTCACCAATAGTATCAGCCCTATAATACGGTATGACAGAACGTGAAAAATACAAGGCATATCCATTCTCATCACATACCACTTTTACATTATTCGGATCGGCGATTTCATCCGCATCGACAAGCCGGCGCTTGACAGTCGCCATCTGCATATCAATTTCCGACTGCATAAGACCGGCAAGCATATCTATTATATCCGGCTCGATCAGCGGTTCGTCCGCCTGAACATTAATAATAACATCTGCGTCTATATTGCACGCAACCTGCGCTATCCGATCTGTCCCTGACTGATGAACCGTATCAGTCATAACAGCTTTACCACCAAACGATATAACATTATCAAACAGCAATTCATGATCACACGCGACAATGACATCATCCAACGACTCCGCACGCATTACACTTTCCCATGTCCATTGCAAAATAGTCTTGGAAAATATTTCTTTTAAAAGTTTACGCGGCATGCGAGTCGATTCATACCGCGCAGGTATTATACCTACTATCCTCATTTCGCTTCTATCCTTTTTATAAGTTCATCTCTTGTCGTCGTCTGCGCACCCAACTTGCCTACGACTATACTTGCCGCATAATTTGCCACAGCCGCCGCATCGAAGAAACTAGCACCGCAACTTAAAGCCATAGTAAAAACCGATATGACCGTATCTCCCGCGCCTGTGACATCATAAACTTCACGGGCATGTGATGGTATATGTTTAACTTTATTATCATGAAAGACCATCATACCATGTTCACCCAGCGTTAACAGTAAGCCTTTCGGCTTAAGTCTATCCATAATGATTTCCCCTAAAAGCGGAATTTCATCTTTACTTCTTATCTTCATATTGGCCGCGACCTGTGCTTCTTTTAAGTTCGGTGTCAACGCCGTAACATCCGTATAATAATCCAGATGCTCTTCTTTCGGGTCAACAGTAACGACCTTACCCTTAGCTCTACACAACTCGACCAAATCTTTCACAAGCCCCGGATTGATTACTCCTTTACCATAATCTTCAATAATAACGGCATCCGCATCATCTATATGTTTTTTGACTTTATTAAATATCTTTTTATTTATATCCAACTCCAGAAATTCCAAAGACTCCCAGTCCAACCTCAATATCTGTTGATGACTGGCTAATATACGCGTTTTTAAAGTAGTCGGACGTTTGGGATCCCGCACAATCATCCGTGACTCTATCCCACGCTTTTTAACATGCGAGAAAAGGACATCACCAAAATAATCTTTACCTATAACACCACATAAATCAACCCTAGCGCCCAAATCCACAAGGTTCACGCCCACATTTGCAGCTCCGCCGCAGACAAATTCTTCACGATTAGCCCACACAACAGGTACCGGTGCCTCAGGCGAGATCCTATCAACCAATCCAAAAATATAATTATCAAGTATAAGATCTCCGATAACCATTATACTTTTATTCTTAAATTTCCTGACTATCGTCTGAAGTTTTTTCTCGTATACTCCCATAAGACCCTCACATTTATATGATATTATATATATACGTAAGCTTAAAAACCCAAGCGTAATTATACCATAAAACGATATCTGTACCAGCGCTAAGTAGCCAACAGATAACAGCTATCAGCCTTCAGCAGCTTATAAGTTTCCTGGCACATTACCCGCTGCCTTATTACTCTAATTGACACGGACCCGTCTTTATATGAATAGCTGACTAAAGCATCTCCATCGAAACCGAATCAGCAAACAAAAAACCCTTATCTGTAAGTTTTATACCATCATTATCCGGATAATATTCAATAAATCCCTGTTCTGCAAAGCTCTCAATAACACCATTTTCTAGTTCCATAAAATCAAAACCTGTAACATCAAAAAACCACTTAAAACTTATCCCTACCGCCGTCCGTATCTTAAACGCAGCAGTTTCCTTGGCTCTATCGACATCGCCTAGCGACTCAAACTCAGATATAACACTTTCCCCAGCACAAGATCTGGCAATATACGCAGGAACATCAGCAATATTATTACTTCTGATACCGTTAAGATAACCTACCGCACCGGCACCTATCCCTACATACTCGCCGTTATCCCAATAATTCAAATTATGCTTACTTTCATATCCATTAATCGCGAAATTAGAGACTTCATATCTCAAATAATCAGACTTAGCTAACACAGCAACCACGCTCTGATACATATCGGCCACCTCCGCATCACTTATAGGCTGAACTTCTTTTCTTTGCATCTTAAAACATAACGGTGTATTCTCTTCATAACTCAAAATATAGGCAGATATATGTTGTACTCCAAGGGTACACGCAACAGAAACATCTTTAATAACATCATCAAAAAACTGACCATATATCCCGAATATAAGATCTATACCTATATTACTAAACCCTGATTGCTTTAAAAAGCTGATTGCACGAAACGTATCATCAATAGAATGTATGCGCCCAAGTTTTTGAATAAAATTATCATCAAACGACTGAGCGCCCAAAGTCACACGATTAACACCATACGAAAAGAATAAATCCGCCTTATCTTGTGTAAGGCTTTCCGGATTACATTCAATACTAAATTCTGTATCAGTCGATAGTCCCGGCTTGATAGCATTAAACACCCGTTGCAACTGTTTTATCGATAATACTGACGGCGTACCTCCGCCTAAATAAACTGTTGAAAATTCAGTCTTAAGTAGTCTGATTTCTTTTGCTATACAATCACAATATTCTTGAGCTAACTGCTCATCGTACGGCACACTGTAAAAATTACAGTATTCACATTTTTTCCTGCAAAAAGGTATATGGACATACAAACTTTTCAGCATATACTATCATCACCGTCCTGTGAGCTTTTAACAATGATCCTAACAACCCATATACCATAGAATATTGAACTCCACATACACAAAAATGCAATAAAACGTAATATACCGGCAAAAAAAATATCATAATTTAAAAGTCCCAATCTGCCTAATAAATAAGCCCAATCATGTGAAACGCTGCCACCGCCAAGGGATGCCAACGGTAATGTCTGCGCCCGTGCATCAGCCATATACCATGAAACATTATACAAATTAGCGGCAAACCATACCCCGCTAAACGAAAAAGCAAAATAATCACGCTGTCCGGCAAACATAAAAAAACTTACAATAGGTGCAGCAAGCTGCAATATCGTACCTCCGGCGCATGCAATAAATTCACCGCAAAACATAAACAAAAGATGCCCCATTTCATGGATACCAAGATCAATATTACCGAATAAGCCCCAATATGCCGGATTGAATAAATACTTCATCCCCAAATAAACATAAAACAGCAACAACAAAGCACGCCAATGCCAATTGGCACTTTTATATTGCTCCTCAATCATTTTTTTTATATTGTCTATTGTCTCACACATAATATTCCGATAACGCGCGCAGAACATCTATCTGCGTAATTATTCCGGCAAGTTTCTTGTCCGTATGTACAACAGGTATACAGCCGTATTTACGGTTAACCATAATATGAATTGCCGTACCTAGAAAATCATCAGGTTTCAACGTAAGCATATCCGTACACATAACATATTTTAATATATATCTATCAAGTTCAGATTTGTCGTAAACAAAATTGCCTTCCATCGTCTTACGCGGAGATATAGTCTTATAAAGATCACGTTGAGTAACAATCCCCATAAGCAAACGGTTATCATCAATCACCGGCAAATGACGTATCTTATACTCTTTAAAAAGATCCCACACCTTGCTAAACGGTTCATTAACATTAATCGTATGCGGATCTTTTACCATAACATCTTTAATGAATATTTTTTCAAGTTTCGGCATATTCCTCCTTAAATAAAAAAAGAATAATTATTTTTTTTCTGGATGTAATTTTTTCCATCTATCGGCATATAAAAAGAAAACCCCCGGCCCAAAGGAAAAAAGCATAACAGCAATACCGAATGTTATCCCGATAAAAGTGAAAAACCCCGCACAACAATAATCACGATTACGCGCTATAATATGCACTGGCACGGCAATAAGAAGCATCATTACGCTACTCTTCATAAGTTTATCACATTGTGTCAAAACTATATTGTTAGGCAAAAAATCATTGAGTCTACCTGAAAAAAACAAACTCCACCATAACCATATAAGACCACATGCAGTTAAAACAAAGAAAAGTTCAAAATTATTATTAAACCCAGGATTATAAAAAATAAACTCATACAAACTGCATATACTCCCAAAAAACAGCATAGCAATTAAAAAGCCTGTAACGATAACTGGCAAAAAAATAATTTTTTTCGTTATAGGTCTTTTATTCTCAATCTTTACCGGTACTACCAGCATAACTCCTTGAGCGATAATAAAGACAAATAAAAATATCCAATAACCCGCATAAGAAAAAACACCGGATATAACACTTGAAAAATTATCAGAATGAACAAATAGAAAGACCACGGGCAAAGTCAAAGTTAGCAGAAGTAAAGAATATATGACCATAACCATCAAAGCGATTTTTTTCATACATAGACCTCTTTTGTATATTAAATTATATCATATACTCTAATATTTTTTTCTATTTTTCATCTACAAACCTTACAACCCTGTATTACCTAATAAATAATCTTATTAAAAAATAAAAAACACTGCAACGCATCATTCACATAATATCAATAAAACTTGGAAATTAAACATTTTCGCACCTTACACGCAAGGTGTAAATCAACAGTTTTTATGCTACCATTACACCCATGGCAAAAGATATACGAGTCTTATACTCCGAAAGATTAAGATCTTTAC
>Ga0265294_10005727_pt1 | contig 15114 bp, 15 predicted proteins | sample MunlanPumphouse3_FD_192504 | JGI IMG/M metagenome (GOLD analysis project Ga0265294, IMG submission 192504) | Groundwater microbial communities from a municipal landfill in Southern Ontario, Canada - Pumphouse #3 | ecosystem: Environmental > Aquatic > Deep subsurface > Groundwater | place... | reverse complement strand
TAATTGTTTTTGGGGCCAACCGGATGCATCTTTGCGTAGGTCGGCCTATGGAATGTTTCCTGGAAGAGAATGAAAGTGCCTATGTCTGCAGCCTTTAGCTTTTGATATTCTTCAACGGTGGTCGCAGCTATATTGACGTTGATCCGGCGGATGGAATCCCCTCTGCTGTTTTTATAAGCGTAAACGCGTTTCATGCAGTCAATAATATAGTCAAGCGGCGAATTGACAGGGTCTTCTCCCGATTCCATAGCTATCCTTTTGTGCCCGAGGGCCAGAATAGCGTCTGCCTCCTCGTCTATCTCTTCCATCGTTAACTTTTTCCTGTGCATCGAAGCATTGTCTTTGTGGAATCCGCAGTATTCGCAGCCGTTGATGCAGTAGTTTGAAACATATAGAGGGGCAAAAAGAACTATTCGCCTGCCGTAGATCTTTTCTTTGATCTCTTTTGCAAGGGAATAAAGTTTGGCTTCGAGCTCCAGATCTGTTATCTCAAGCAAGACGGCGGCTTCTCTGTGATCGAGCCCTTTGCACGTCTTTGCCTTCTCAAGAAGTGAACGGACGTAAACCTTGTCTTTCGCGAGCTCCTTGGCCTTTTCGAGTGAAGAGAGTATTTCTGCATCGTCAATAAACGATGCGTCCTGAAACTGTTTTGGATCGTACAATACGGTATCCTCCTTTTTTGTCACAGCCAAAAGGTCGGGAAAGTGCAGGAAAAGAGGCTGACAAAAAAACCCTTCGTAAATAATACGAAAGGTCCGTCAGGCGCATATCGAAAACCTTAAACGGTCCTCTCCTTCCCTCCGATCAGTTCAGAGAGACAGATGGTCTCCATCACTATCCCTTTCTCCTGCTCCGGAAAGCGCCAGGGCAGCAGATGGTGAGACTGTGAATTTTATCACTAATATTATATATGATTTTATTAGAAATTAATATAAATAAGATGTCATTTGGCTAATTTTTTCCATAAAAAATCATTTAAGTCTATAGAGTTCACAGGATAAACCGTATGGCAAGTCATGATGATCATTTGTCCGCACCAAACAACGGTTTCCAAACCGCGACATGCTTTCGTCGCAACTTCACTATTATACTGTCATGCATTGAAGCGAAGGATCACAAGATTTGCTAAATCAGGGATGCGAGATGTTCCAATTTCCTATATGGTAATATAATTCACCTATCAGTATGGTGATAGTCTGTAATCAGAGAAAACAGCGGGGGATAAAACATGCAATACACAAACTTGAAAAAATACGGATTTACGGAGCGTTTCGAACAGGAGGCTTCTTTTTATGAGGGACTTTATCCTGCGAGGGTCTCTGAACAGCACCACTACATATATAAGGTGATCAGTGAAGATGGAGAGCTTCAGGCAAGCGTATCGGGCAAACTTCATTATGCAGCTGAAGGAACTATGGATTTCCCTGCCGTGGGCGACTGGGTCATGATAGACAGGGTGGATCGAAATTCAGGCAATTCGGTCATTCGCAACATCCTCAAGCGTAAAAGTTTTTTTGCGCGAAGGGCGGCAGGCACCAAAGAGGATGTGCAGATAGTAGCCGCAAATGTGGACACGATATTCATCTGTATGTCGCTCAATACAGACTTCAATCTTCGTCGTCTTGAGAGATACCTTTCCATTGCGTGGGACAGCATGGCCTCTCCTGTGATCGTCCTTACCAAAGCAGATCTCTGCGGGGACCTCGAACAAAAGATCACCGAAGTCTCTTCAGTCAGCTCGGGAGCTGACATCATAATATGTTCATGCGCTGAAGAAAAAGGGATCGATGCGGTCTATCCTTACATTGAAGATGGAAAGACCATTGCTTTCATCGGCTCTTCAGGGGTAGGAAAATCTACACTCATAAACCATCTCATTGGAAGGGAAGTCCTTGCCACAAAAGAGATCCGTGAGTCCGATGAGAAGGGAAGGCACACTACCACTTACCGTCAGCTGCTTTTACTGCCTGACGGCGGGCTAGTCATAGATACACCCGGAATGAGAGAGATGCACCTCTACGGGGGAAACCTTGAGAAGTCTTTTGAGGATATAAACGAGCTGGCACTAAACTGCAGATACAAGGACTGCACCCACACTACGGAACCGGGCTGCGCAGTGAGAAAAGCGATAGAGGAAAACGAACTTTCTGAGGAACGCTTCCAGAATTACCTCAAGCTTCAGCGCGAAATCACCTATGACGGCCTCAATTCACGTCAGCTGGAGAAGGAAAAGATCAACAGGATGTTCGGAAGCAAGGGTGAAATGAAAAGGCTAATGAGAGAGGTAAAAGAAAAAAAGAAGCGGTGACCGGCGGGATTTACCCCTGCCGGTCCTCATGGCTGTTTCACTATTTTCTAATTCAGTTTGTTTTCGAAATATGTTTTACGATCGCTCAGCTACTGCTCAGCCATCGCTAAGCTAATGGTTTTTAGGCGCTGCCTCTCCATATTCCATGTATTCCATGGTTTTTTGGGCCGTATCTTCTCCGCAGAGTTTTTTCACGATGTGAAGAGAGAGGTCTATCCCTGCGGAGATCCCTCCTGAGGTCATGATCTTTCCGTTGTCGATAAAGCGTTTTGTGTGGTCGATGGTAACCTTGGGAGCAAGCTTCTTAACGTCCTCTATGACCGAGTGGTGGGTCGTAGCCTCAAGATCGTCGAGAAGTCCGAGGACAGCGGGGATCCTCGCACCTGAACAGACCGTAGCCATTATTTCCGCTGATCCCTGCGTTTTGTTGACCCATTCCATGACCTTTTTCTTCTTTATCTCGTTTTTTGTCCCTTCGCCTCCGGGGATGATCAATATGTCTATCTTTGGGTGGTTGTCAAAGCTGTAGTCTGGGATAACAATAAGCCCGTTCACGGACTTGATCGCTCCTCCATCTTCAGAAATGGTGAATACTTTGAAGGCCTTATGGTCGTTTGATTCTGAAGTCGAAGAAAAGACCTCATAGGGGCCCGCAAAGTCCAGAAGCTCAACCTTGTTAAACATGTAAATGCCCACGTTTTTCATTTGTTTTATCCTCATCTTTCGTCAAATACTTAAAATCAGCCCTGTTTTTGAACAAATATGACCCTGTTGGACATCGCCACTTAATAACCTACACCTTAACCCATATTTGGGCAAGGTTGTGCTCATATTTTCACTTAGATTCCACTTTTGCGTTAGATAAATTTACCTATTTATTAGTGAAAGCTAGTCTATTGTCTTCTTGAACCTGGACACGCTGAATAGAAGAAAGAAAGCCCCAAGAAGGGCAAGTGCGACCAGCTGGGTCCAGAGTTCAGCTAACCCTGTTCCCTTAAGAAAAATGCCTCTTATTATCACAAGGAAATATCTGAGCGGGTTTATCGTCGTCATCCACTGCACCGGTATGGGCATGTTTGAAATTGGGAACATGAATCCTGAAAGCAGGACGGCAGGGAAGTAAAAGAAAAATGATGACATCAATGCCTCCTGCTGTGTTTTGGAGATCGTAGAGATCAGAAGCCCTATGCCTATGCATGACATAAGGAAGAGTGTCGCGGCAAAAAGGAGCAGCGGCATACTGCCTCTGATCGGTATCTTGAACCATGCCATGCCTGCGAAGCTTACAACTATGACATCTATAAAACAGATGATAGCGAAGGGCAGCGATTTCCCCAGGATAAACTCTATCGGCCGCATCGGCGTTACCATCAGCTGTTCCATCGTTCCTATCTCCTTTTCCCTGACGATGGCCATGGATGTCAGAAGCAGTGATGTCATGAGCAGGATGATCGCTATTACCCCGGGGACGTTATAGTTTCTGCTTTTCAGGTCCGGATTGTACCAGGCCCTCCCCTGTACGTTGACCAGATTTCTGCTCTGATCATCTCTTCCGAAATCGGAAATTATGCGTTGGGAGTAGTTCATCGCCAGAGTGCCGTCATTGGAGTTTGTCCCGTCAACAAGTATCTGAACAACGGGATGTTTCCCGCTTAGCAGATCTTCAGCAAATCCCTTTTTGATGTTTATTCCGACTACAGCTCTGCCCCGGTCAAGATCTTCCGTAATTTCAGCATCACTTTCAGGGTATGCGATGATACTGAAGAGTCCGGAGGAAGTGAAGCCTTCGACCAGCTGACGGCTGTGTGCGCTTCGGTCGCTGTCCATGACGACCGTCTTTATCCGGTCAACATCTGTAGTAACAGCGTATCCGAAGATCAAAAGCTGTATCACCGGAAGCACAAAGATCATTGCCTTCATCCGTGGATCTCTCAAGACCTGTATAAACTCTTTTATCATCAAATGTAAAATTCTTTCTCCCATGATCGTCCTATCCCATATTCTTCTTAAATTTTTTGATAGCAGCGGTAAAGACAACAGCAGTGAATGCAAAGAGGAAAAGTATCTCCCTGATCAAAACAGACGGATGGTTTCCTTTTAGGAAGATATCCTTTATTACTGTGACAAAATAGCGCGACTGGACTGCATATGTTATTTTCTGGATGAAGACGGGCATGTTGTCTATAGAGTAGAGGAATCCGGAGAGCATGAAAGCAGGAAGCAGCGTCAGGACAAAAGCTGCCTGGCTTGCTACGAGCTGGGACTTGGCGACAGTAGAAATGAGTATCCCCAGACTTAATCCCCCAACCAGAAAGAGTGATGAAACTGCCAGAAGGAAAAGCAGGCTGCCCCTCAACGGAACCCCGAAAACCCACACACCTACCGCGACAGAGATCAGAAGGTCTATCATCCCGATAAGGAAATAGGGGGTTATTTTACCCAAAAAAAGTTCCACGGGATGAATGGGGGTCGAGAGAAGCTGTTCCATTGTGCCCTGCTCCCATTCCCTTGATACGGTCAGCGAAGTCAGAAGGGCGCTTATCACACCCATGATGATGGCAATAAGGCCGGGGATGATGAACCATCGGCTTTTTAGTTCCGGGTTATACCAGACACGCAGCCTGAGGTCGATCTGGCCTGAAAGTCCCTTTGCTCCCTTTGAGAGCGAATATCGTGAAGCAATAGCCTCTGTGTAGCCCATTGCAATGGAGGTCGTGTTGGCATCGCTTCCGTCATAAATGGCCTGTATGTCCACCGGTATCCCTTTTTTCACAGACCCGCTGAAACCTTCAGGGATCACAAGGACCATATGGGCTATGTTCCGGTCTATCATGCGGTCTATCTCTTTGCCGGAGCTGACCGTTCCAACGATCTTAAAATAACCGGACGCCTTGAATCTCTCTATCAGTTCCCTGCTCTCGGCTGTCTTATCCATGTCATAAATACCCATATTGAGGCTTTTAATGTCCATAGTTATGCCATAGCCAAAAATAAAGAGGAGTATGACTGGCATTAGAAACGCCATGGCCAGACTTCTGCTGTCCCTCATAATGTGGATGAATTCTTTGTTGACGACCGCAGCAAGTCTGCGGAACGAAATCTTTCTTATGCCGTCGTTGTTCATTTTTGACCACGCTCCAACAATGCGTCTTCTTTTTCGATCAGATGGACGAAGACATCCTCAAGAGACGGTCTTACACTATTTATCGAGTAGATCTCAAAGCTCTTTTCAGAGAGGATCTTTCTTATTGTCTCACCATCGTAGTCTCCATTTTTAAGAATTAAATGAAGCCCGTCTCCGAAGATAGAGGCACTCGCGACTGATCCTGAATTTCCCAAAACTTCGATCGCTTCAAAAGGCCTGCTCACAGATAGCTCTATCAGGTCAGAAGGCATTGAATCCTCTCTTATGGAGGTTGGAGTCCCCTTTGCGATCATCTTTCCTTTGTAGATCAGCGCAAGCTCATCACAGTATTCAGCCTCTTCCATGTAGTGCGTTGTAACGAAGACGGTGGTCCCTTCCCGTGCGATATCTGATATCAGGTTCCAAAAACGTCTTCTGGAGATCGGATCCACTCCGGAAGTAGGCTCATCAAGAAAGACGATGGGTGGTTGGTGGATAAGGGCGCAGCCAAGTGCGAGCCTCTGTTTCCACCCTCCCGCCAAAGAACGGGTGATGCTGGAGGTGTGTGTGGTGAGGTCCGACATTTCAAGTATCCAGGCCTTTCTTTCAGGCCTGATGGATTTGGGGACTCTGTATATCCCTGCAAAAAAATCTATGTTTTCTTCAACAGTCAGATCATCATATAAAGAAAATTTTTGCGACATGTATCCTATCTTCTTTTTTATTTCCTCTGACTCTCTGAAAATATCAGACCCTGCTATTGTCCCTTCTCCTGATGTAGGCAGGAGCAGACCGCACAGCATTTTTATCGTCGTTGATTTCCCCGCCCCATTTGGGCCAAGAAAACCAAAAATTTTCCCCTTTATGACCTTAAGGTCGATATGGTCTACTGCTGTAAAGTTTCCGAAAACCTTTGTCAGTCCCTTTACTTCTACGGCAAATTTTTCCTTCATTGTGCATCCGCTTTCATAGCCTGACTGACGAAAACATCTTCGAGAGTCGGGCGCGCCTCATTTATAGACAAGAGGGTGACCCCCATGTTTTTCATTTCATCCTCGATTTTTTCCGGTGAAGAATTTTCCGGCAGCCTGAAACGTATCATTCCGGATACGATATCAGAACTCATCTTCCCGTATTTTTTCTTCAAAGCCTGAAGAGTCTTCCCCGGATCATCGCTCATTATCTCAAGGATGCTTCCCGATACTGTCTTTTTGAGATTCCTCGGGTTGTCGCACATGGTCAGCCTTCCTTCCTGCATCATGCCGACCCGCTCGCATCTCTCCGCTTCGTCCAGATAAGATGTCGAGACAAAAACAGTTACTCCCTCTTTTACCATTTCATGAAGTATCTTCCAGAAATCCCTTCTGGAAACCGGGTCGACCCCGTTAGTCGGTTCATCGAGAAGAAGCACGGAAGGCTGGTGTATCAGGGAGCATGCCAGTCCGAGTTTCTGTTTCATGCCGCCAGACAGATCCTTTGCTTTTCGGTTCTTGAAAGGGGTAAGGTTGCTGAATCCAAGAAGCTTATCTTCCGCGGCATCTCTGTTTTTGCGGGGGATCTCATAAAGGTCCCCGTAAAAACGCAAATTCTCAAGTACTGTCAGGTCTCCGTAAAGGCCGAACTTCTGAGACATATATCCGATCTTTTTTTTCACTGTTTCCGGATCCGATATGACAGAGTATCCGTTTACGAGGATATCCCCCTCGGAGGGCAGAAGAACTCCGGCTGCCATTCTCATAACGGTAGTCTTCCCTGCGCCGTCGGGTCCTACCAGGCCAAAGATCTCTCCTTTATTTACAGAGAGATCCACCTCCCGAACAGCCCATAACTGACCGAACTCTCTGCCCAGGTTTTGTATCTCTATGGCTTTATCCGTATCCTTATGACTATTCATCGCTTAGGTCTATAGTGACGTCCGCAGGCATTCCAGGTTTTAACTGCCCATCTGTTGTTTCCACTGTCACTTCGACGGCAAAAACGAGTTTCACCCTTTCTTCGGCTGTCTGTACCGTTTTAGGGGTAAATTCAGCTTCGGGTGAAATGAAGGTCACTGTGGCGTGGAACTTTTTGTCCGGAAAAGAATCTACCGTTATGTCCGCCTTCTGGCCAAGCATGATCCTTCCGATCCTGTATTCGGGAATATATACTTTTACGCGGGGCCTTTCCAGGCTCGTCAAGGTAAGCACCGGTTTTCCCATCGCGATCATCTCTCCGGGTTCTGCGTAGACTTTTGAGACGACGCCATCCAGAGGGCTTTTCAGAACATGGTTGGATACTATTACCTCTGCCGCCTGCTTAGCTGCTTCGGCCTCTTTAAGCTGGTTTGCTGCTCCATCTATGCTGTTTTCCCTAAATCCTGAACGGATAAGCTCAAGCTTTTTCTGAGCTGCGTTCAGCTGTGAGCCGGCTACTTCGGCAGCTGTAACGTCTCGATCCAGCCTCTGTCTGCTTATCGCCCCGCCGTTAAAAAGCTTTTCAGACCTTTCTGCTTCATCTTTCAGGTTGTTCCAGTTTGACCTGAACTGAGCTGTCTGAGCTTCGGCCTCCGCTATCTCCTGGCTTCTGTAACCGCTGCTTAGATCCTTTAATCTTGAACGTGCAGTCTCGACTGCAGCTGCGCTCTGGCGAAGCCTTGCCTCGGCCTCCCTGCTGTCCAGTTCAGCGATCAGGTCGCCGCGGTGTACAGTGTCGCCCTCGTTGACTTTACGGTCTTTCAAAATTCCGTTTGCCATAAAGGACATGTCTGCATCTGTTGTTTCGATCGTGCCGGAGGCAAAGATCATGTTCGGGTCATCTTCACTGCCTTTCAAAAAAAGAGTATATGCCGCAAAAAGCGCAGCCAGAGCGACTATGACAACAGGGATCAGTTTTTTGTTGATTTTCTTCTGCATTACCTCACGACCTCATCTTTCGCGGAGATTTTTACATCATCAAAGTTCTCTTTTCCAGTGAAGCGCATTCTTTTAGGCGAAAGTTTTCCCAATATCCTCAATACATTAGCTTCAGAGGCGATCTTTTCATAGTAAGCCTTGCTTTTGCTTGCGGCCGCCGACCAAAGTTCTGATTCGGCACTCAGCAGGTCAGTAATAGTGCTCTCGCCTGTTTCATATCTAAGTTTCTCGATCCTCAGAGCCTCTTTCGCCTCTTCTTGTTGTTTGCTGGCTGTCAGGATCTTTGATCCTGCTTCTCTCACCGCGCCTGAGGCTTCCCTTGCTTCATTGAGGGTCTGATTTCGTGTCTCGTCCAGATCAAGCTTTGCTTTTTCTATGTCCAGCAACGATTTTTCGATTCTGTTTTTGTTTACATGTCCGTCCCATACTTTTATAGTGACCTGAAGCCCGGCCTGCCAGTCATCATAAAGTTCCGTATCACTCCCGAAACTGCCGGTTCCCCTTCCAAAAAATGAGACCTGGGGCTTCGTTTCGCCCTTTACTGCCTGAGATCTTGCGAAAGAAGCCTCGGAGATAAGTGATGATTTTTTTACAGCATGGTTGTTTGCAAGAATATCAGTCTGTCCTATCTGATCCAGGGCACCCAGTTCTGTCTCCGCCGGTATTTCCACTATCGACTTTACAGGATCTTGGTTACCTGTCAGCGTGCCAAGCAGAGAAAGGGAATCCTTTTCCGCCTGATCGAAAACGATATGATCGTGCCTTGCCTGGGAGAGATGAGTCTGCAGTCTCAGAAGGTCCAGCTTTGGTATCCTTCCTTCCTGCAGAAGGAGTTTCAGGACTCTCTCTTCTTCTTCGAGCGCCAGTATCCTTTTTGCTGATGTCTCTTTCATATCGCGAAAATACAAAGACCTGGAATAAACGGAGACGACACTGTAGAGAAGATCCTGCCTGTGCTGCTCGTGACCTTCAGAGGCTGCAGCTGATGTCTTTTGAGCAGATTTTTTTTCAGCCTGAAGCTTCCCTCCGGTGTAAAGCGGGATATTCAGTTCGACGCCAAAACGGGTAATATGTCTGTCCAGTGGAGGAAAGACTCCAACCTCTCTTATTGGTACCACTGTATAAGGATAGTCTGAAAGAGTTGTAGAACCCCAAATGTCGATTTTGGGAGACTGCATTCCCTCCGCTATCTTAATGTCGATCTCACTTTTTTCTTTTTCAACATTACTGCTTTTGAACCCGGGGTTGTTTTGCTCTGCCATTTCCATTGCTCTCCAAAGTTCGAGGCCCGTTGTCGCAGGTTTTTCAACCCCATTTGCATCCGCCGTCCGGGGCAGTGCTATGGAAAACGTCAACAGCAGGAGGACAGTTATTAGAAATTTTGTTTTCATAGAACCTACTTCCTTTCTTATAACCGAACAGAATTCGGAACTATCCTTTGGTCAGATCAGTCCGGATGGCCCTTTCGATGTAGCCCCATGCCTGCTCTGCCAATTCGCCTATGTCGGTTTTTCCGTCACTGAGGTTAGAGATCAGTCCTACATACTGTACAAAACTGACCATTGAGAAAGCGACTGCTTCAGGCGAAATATCCTGAAGGAAATCCCCATCCCGTCTGCCTTTTTCCGCTATCTCCGTAAGCTTGTTCATGTAATTTTTTACTATTGAAAGGACCTTTTCCTTGCGCTCGGGAGATCCAAAGACAGCGGCATCCGAAAAGACAAGTTTAGGCATCCCCGGGTTCTTTCTTATAAATTCCAGATGGAGGAGGAAAAGACTTTTCAGATCCTCTTTTGGATCCGATTTCTTCAGGGTCATTTTTCGCACATTTTCAAAGAGGATCATATGGGTGCGATCAAGCAGCGCATCTATCAAAGCCTCTTTACTCTCGAAATGCCGGTAAAGGGCAGAAGGGACGATCCCGACCCGCTGCGCGATCTCAGCGGTGCTGACCCCTCCGACCCCTTTTTCAGCGATTATCTCCAATGTGGTATCGAGGATCTGTTGCTGTCTGAGTGTTGAACTCAACCTTTTTCTTGACATAAATAACACCTCTTAATGAAAGTGAATTCACTTTCACAAAAGTATAGCGGTTCAACGAGAGGGATGTCAATAGGGAGGTGCTGAATTATAGCGTTTGATATAAATTATGCTGATCGATAGCAAGCGTTATCAATGGCTATGCTAAATGGCTGATCTTTGCCAAAAGCAGTAAGGGGAAACTCGGCTCTTGCCTCTAAGTTAACACAGCAGCAAGGTTTATCGGGGTCAATTTATTAAGGCACAGATCTTTGTGAGCAGTGCTCAGATGCCTTTTCTCTAATGCTTTCCTTATCTGTTGAAGAAAAACAACCCTGCCAGACAAAGAGCTATTCCTATCATTTGGTTAGAGGAAAGGTGTTCACGGTAGAAGATCAGGCCTATGAAAATTAGCAGGATCGAAATTGCCGCGTTGGTCAGAAGAGAGGCTGCGCTGATGTCCCAGCCGGTGCGGTACATTTTGATGAATCCAAGCTCAATGCCGAAAACACCAATGCCAAGCAGAATGCTTGTCCAGTTCAGAGATTTTATATCCAGCACCAGCCCCCTGTTCTGAACGGAAAAAAGATAAAAAGCAATGCTGGAGGCGGTTGCGACAAGATATGTGACAATAAGAGACATGAACATGTTTGCATCTCGCGGTGTGGATTTGGAGCATACGTGATAAAGAGTGTTTGAACAGATAACAATTATGATCGGCATATAGTAGTTCCACATTTTATGTTGACTTACCTCCCCCTGCAGTCTGGATTTATTGATTTAGGAATCAGGTATTAATTTTTTTCTTCTGATCAAATACTATACATTACTGGTGCACAAAAATAAACAATATATTGACATGCGTCTATGTAATATAGTATATTTTCAAATTAAGAGAAAATACAAATAAACAATGAAGGTTGGGATGCAAAATGAGGATGCTTGAGCAGTTTTTTCCTGAATTTACTCAGAAACTTGACGAGATCGATGCTCTCTACAAAAAGAAGATGCCGATCGATGAAAAAACATACCAGTTTTTGTGCTTCGCCCTCTCCATAAAGGGCCGCAGCAAGCCCTGCGTTCTGAAACATTTCAAAGGTGCCCTTGAAGCCGGTGCGACAGTTGAGGAGCTGAGCTACATCTTTGCGCTTACCATGAGGGAATCCGCAGGAGCTGACGACTGTTGGACCCATGATGTCATAGGAGACTGGAAAGAGATCCTCGCCGGAAACATTAAGTGCACCTGCGCAGAATGACCGAAAACAGAACTTAGTTCTAACAAACCTGCATACTATTGTAAAAACGGGGAAATTCTCCCCGTTTTTTGTTTTCTCCTATACGCGAGTTGCTCCGGCCATCACACTTTTGCATGAAATTGTGTGATTTCCAGTATTTGTATGAGATTTCGTTACCGAGTTATTCAGTCAAGTGCATATTGGTCCTCAAATTCATCCTCACTCTATGCACGTGTCCCTCGAATGAATCACCTTAAAAGGGGCATGGATCCTGTGAGTTTGTTGACTTTTTTCTTGTCCCCGTAAATTGCGACTCCCAAATATGCGTGATTCTCTTCCGGGATTTCTGCCGCTTTGGAAATATATTCGTCGTACGTGATGCAGCCCTGTGCGACATCAGAAAAATCGACCACTGTCAGATCGTTGAATTCAGTCTTGTATAAATTTTCTCGTAATTTTTTCAGCATTTCCCTGCTGCCCTTTAATATGGGGACAGGTACAGTAATTATTCCAAGATGAGTTTTCTCAGAAGCGTCTGTGACATCATTCCCGATCTGTTCAGGGAAGCGTTTTCCCAGTGTCATGCCTAGGATAGCTGACGTATTTGCTATCACTCCTGTCGGCAATTCAGAGTCTATTATCATTACACATTTTTCAACATTACCGCCCATATTTTGCTTCTCCTTTACTAAACAAGAACTTGTGGGTCCTCTTATTTCTCAATAGATGGATCTGTGAAAATATTCATATATTGCTTTGGAGTCAGCCCGATGAATTTCTTAAAAAAGTTTGAAAAATGGCTCTGGTCAGTAAACCCCGTCTGCAAAGCCGCTTCTATCGGCAATACTCCCTTTTCAAGCAGTTTTTTCGCCCTGTCGATCCTTATGGTCTCCAGATATCTGTATGGAGAAATGCCCTTTTGCTTTGTAAATGACCGCAGCAGATAATACTTGCTCAAACCTGTCAGTTCGCTCAGTTCGTCCAGGGTAATATTTTTCATGTAATTCTCTTCCAGAAAATTACAAATGATCCTTGTCTCCCTGTTTTCTTCTGCCAGTGATGGCTCAATTCCTTCCTCTGAGAATTCTTTTATCAGTTGTTCCAGGAGAAAGAAAAATATTTCTTCTTTTCTGAAGCCCCTTTCCTCCTCCATTATTATCATGTGCAGTTCACGAAGCAAAGGGACGAGTTCACTGTGAAAGACTACAGGGGGAGCAAAGTATGGAAGGTATTCTTTCCCCGTGATTTCGAAAGCCGCCTTGCTCATTGTTTCAGGAGAGACATTGATGCAGCGGTAGTCGAGGGTCCTCCCGTCTGTCTGCTCGCAGGTGTGGTTGTCTCGGGGATTAAACAGCAGGAGATCTCCCGGTTCAATCGTGTATTCTCTGTTTTTGCACGATAAACAGCGTTCTCCGCTTTCAATGAAACCTATAACGTAATAGTCGTGAAAGTGGTTGGGAAATTTTTGCATGATGCCCTTGAAAGAATATGCTTCTACCTTTAGTTCAGTGTCATACTTAACTGTTCTTGTTTCCTGTTCCATTTTATTTTCCTCTTTTCAAAAGAGCTTGATATCACTTTATATCAAACCGGAACGACATTCTTGTACGATATTGCCCTCTGTTATTTTAGTTTATTACTCTGCTGTTACAAGCATTTTACAGAAGTTGACCCAGTTACGGATAACATTCTTATTGAACAGTCTCCTTTGTCCTCACGGGTGTAAAATGTAAAAAACTAGTCCGGATAAAGACCAGAGACAAAGGATATGGTGAAAACAGAATGGATCTTTTGACACTTGCAAAACAAAGATGCACTACGCGTGGATTTACAGATAAGAAGATAGAAAAAGAAGACCTCAATATAATATTAGAGGCAGGTCGCGTTGCCCCAAGCGCATGCAACAGACAGCCGCAGCGGATCATAGTTGTCGAAAAGCCTGAGAATATCAAGAAAGTGGAGAAGGCATACAGGACCTTTGGCTCACCGTGCGTCATGATCGTCTGCCAGGATAAAAGCGATCCCCTGATCCGTCCTTTTGACGGCAAATGTTCCGGGGATCTCGATATAGGGATCATATGTGATCATATGATGCTGGCAGCCAGGGAGCTTAATATTGGAAGCGTGATGGTAGGACTCTTTGATCCGGCAATAATAAGAAAAGAATTCGGGATACCCGAATACATAGAGCCTACAGCTCTTTTGCTGCTGGGCTATCCGGCAGATGGCTTTCTAAACGCCGACCGCCACAAAACTGAAAGAAAACCGATCAGGGAAACTGTAATGTATGAAAGGTGGAGCAGTCAGTTTGCTGAAAAAGTTGAGAAATTCAAATTATTAAAATAGGAGCTCCCTCAATCACGAACGTGCTCTGATTTGCGGTGATCCTGTCCCAACGGTCATTCCGGTATTCCACACTCTGAATTTTTCTGTGTTGATCGATCCCTTACTTTTCGTAGGGGATTGTTTAAAGAGTGTGGTGCTTACTTTTGGGGAAGCCTAGTACCTCAGATATGTGAGATGAACGTATAATACGAAAAGTTCTCATTTCAGGAGGAATTTTGATGTTAAAGAGCGAAAAGTCAAAATTAATAACGGCGATCTTTATAATAATTGCCCTGTTGACGGTTGGCGAAGCCTGCGCAGCAAGTACAAACACTTTCATATTATCTAAGACGATAGAGGTCTCAGACAGCCGCCTCCTGACAGTTCAGTTCAGCGGTGCAAAATTTCCGGACACAGCTTCCGGCGGGTATGACAAGATCAAGGTTTACGAAGGGAAAAACCACCTGCTGCAGACGATAAATATCGCTGACGTCAACCCTTTCGGGGATGACTTTACGACATGTCCCGACCCGGGCACCGGCAGCGACATAATCATTGAGGATATGGATTTCGACGGCATTAATGATTTCAGGATTGTTGCTATGCTTCCGCCGGGCCCCAACATCCCATATATATGTTTCCTGTGGGATAAAAAGTCAGGCAAATTTGTCCATGCTGAGTTCCTTGACGACATGACATCGCCGGAATTTAACAGCAAGGCCAAATTGATCATCTCTGACAACAGAGAAAGTGCGAACATATATACAAGGGATATTTACAAATATTCCAACGGACGGCCTCTGCTTATCGAAACAGTGATAACCGAATATAAGAAGCTTAAGGATGCAAACGGAAAATTGAAGCTTTATGAGGTCAAGACCACCAAAAAGCTAATCGATGGAAAGATGAAGGTTACTGGTGTTGAAAAGAAATAATTTGTGCAATTGAGACAGGGGCAGCCCTGGCTTAACAGTACAATAGTGAAACTGCGGCCAAAATCATGCCGCGTGAAGCGGTTGGTAAGTGCTTGTAAGTTGTAACTACTGAACCTTTGCCATAGCAGTTCAGAAAGAATGCTATCCTGTTTAGAAAATATATTAACTACATAGCATTTGAAACCTATTTTGAGTTCGTTTGGGAAATGTCGCTTGGCATTGAGTAGCCATCATCTGTTACCTGCCTCAATTGCCAATGAACGAATAAATTGTGGAA
>Ga0265294_10005726_pt1 | contig 15116 bp, 13 predicted proteins | sample MunlanPumphouse3_FD_192504 | JGI IMG/M metagenome (GOLD analysis project Ga0265294, IMG submission 192504) | Groundwater microbial communities from a municipal landfill in Southern Ontario, Canada - Pumphouse #3 | ecosystem: Environmental > Aquatic > Deep subsurface > Groundwater | place... | reverse complement strand
GTGCGATTTATCCTTTTTTTCTGAGAGATTTTACAAATTCTTCTAAACTAGTATCTGGAATAACTTGGATATTATTAGCTAGGAGTAATTTAGACGTAAGTCCCTGACCTTTTATTAGCGTTCCATCAAATAAGCCATTGTGAATTAGTTTAAAGCCGCACGAGGGCGATTTTTCCTTAAGGACGGCCAATTTAACGTTGTACTTTTTTGCTTGCGCTAGAGCCATCTCTGCGCCTCTAACAAAATACTCTGTGACATCTTTGCCTTTAGAAGAAAAGACCTTATCATTAAGTATTTCCGAAGGGTCGCGAGGAGTCGGCAATCCTGAATCAGATTCAGGACAAATAGGAATCACATTAAAAAATTCTACTAACTGCAAGGCAAAATTATTGCTGATTGATTTTCCATCATATCGCGAAGGAGCGCCAAGCAAGCAGGCTGATACAAGAATACATGGTTTATTTTTATCTAGTTTCATTTATTATCTCGTTGATGTTTATTTCAGTCGTTTTTTCGGTATCTATTCTTTTTAATTCGTGAAGTAACATTCTATCCTTCCTAGATACTTTAACATAAATAACAGCAAAAATAGTACCTAATAAACCCACGATGGAAAGCATTATTCCAAAAGCGACTTGGAAAGTTAAAGAAGGATTCGGCCCCGGGTTAGTTCCAGATTCGTAACCAAAGGCAAAAGAAAGTAATGAAGTTATAACGGCAGCGAAGATTACCGAGATCCGCGATATAAACGAGCCCATCGAGCCAAGAGCAGCCTCGCGTGACACGTGGTACTTCACCTTGTCTATATCAATTAGTTCGGCGAGAATCATATCCGGTGTAAGCAATAGACCACCAAAAGACGGGCCGATCAATGCTGTTACAATGCATCCGCTTATGAAATTTGTTGGAAAATATAAGAGGCATAGGCCAATTGGCAACATGATAAATGAGATTAGCCACGCTTTGATAAATCCAATTTTTCTAATTACTTTTGACCAAATCGGAATAGAAATCAACAAAGTTAAAAAAAGACAAACTAAGACAATCGATTGTCGCCAACCTGATACGCCTAGAACGTATCTACAGTACATGGGGTATAAAGAAACAACAATAGCCATGACCGCAATGAAAAAGGATTGAGCGACGTGATATATTACGAAAGGCCTATTTTTTAAAGTTTCCCTAAACATTTTTTTTGAAGAGTATTTTACGGGCTCGACTCTCTTTGCTTTTATGTCGTCGGTAATTCTAATTGAGCGCAACATAACAAAAACACAAATGATAAAAATAATCCCATAAACAACTCCAATTAAGGCATAGTTGATACCTACCTCATCCAATAAAATCGGCGTAAATAAATAGCAAAGTATAAAAGCTATAATTTCAAATACGTGCTTGTAGGTTGCGGTTTTATTTCTCAAACTTGTCGTTGGAAAAAGCGTAGGGAATAAAGCGTTATAGTTTATATAATAAACTGTATTTGCGATTTCTACAAAAATTGATACTGCAATATAATAAATAATAAATTGAACTGCAGAAAAATTAGTGTAGATGCTGACTGTGTAAGTCAGGATGACAAAGATAGGCACCCAAATGCAACCAAAGAAAATCCACGGGATTCTTTTTCCAAATTTCGACTTGGTATGTTCGGATAAAGTGCCAACAAAAATATCGTCTAGCCAGTCGACGATTACAAAAATAATCTTACAGGCGGAGGCCCAATAAATAGTAACCATACCTGTATCAGTCCAATAGCTTAAATTATATCCATGGAAAAGTTGAGTGATTAAAGTAACACCAAAAAGGCCTAGTGCATAACCGATAGGGGATGACGGCTTCGACCTCATTAGTTTGCGTGTCATAATTACCTCGTGTTTTAATAACCTATTATATAATAATTTGTATTATAATAATATTTGTAAAAAAGATTTTTAAAGGGAAGATAAATGAAATTAATTATAGGATTAGGAAATCCCGGAAATGAATATGCTCACACGCGCCACAATATGGGATTTGATATTGCCGACATGTTAGCAGAAGATTTAGGGGCACCGGCGTACAAAACAAAATTTAATGCACTTTATACCAAAGTGGATTTTCGAGATGAAACAATTTATATTCTGAAGCCGTTGACATATATGAATTTATCAGGGGAAGCCGTTAAGCCATTTGTTGATTATTTTAAGATTGACATTGAAGATATCATTGTTGTCATGGATGACATGGCATTGGAACCAGGAAGATTTAGATTGAGAAGCAAAGGATCTTCAGGCGGCCAAAAGGGTTTGGGCAATATAATTGATTTATTAAAAACTCAAAATATTAAACGAATCAGAATAGGAACTGGCGAACCTGAAGGGAACAATGTTGTTGATTATGTTCTTACAATTCCCAAAGGGGAAGATGCAGACAAAATAGGAAAAGCGAAGGATGAAGCTTTGATGGCTTTAAAGTATGCGCTTGCTTCAAACTTTGATAAGGCGATGAGTAATTTTAATACGAAGAAAGATAATAGTGAAAATGCAAAATAATCCTTTAATTAGAATTCTTGGCAATGACAAACAAATAGAAGATTTTAATAAAAAATTGCCGACAAAAGCCGATTCTTTGGAAACGTTAGCGATGGTGGTTGGTTTGGCCTATCAACAAAAAGAACAAAATATTACAGTTGTTTTACCAACTCTATTTGAAGCGCGACAATTTATCGAATTTTTAAGTGATTACCTCGAGGAAGAGAACATCTTGTTTTTTCCAAGGGACGAAGTGCAAAGAATCGAAGCAATTTCTTCATCGAAGGAAATGCTAGAAGAAAGAATATATTCTTTATCTAAAATTATTTTTTCTTCAAAAAAGTTTATTTTTGTCACACATTCTATCGCTCTGATTCACAACGTAAGCTCTCCAAAAAGATTTAAAGAAAATAGCATTGTTTTGGAAAAAGGTGAAAATATTCCTCCGATAAACCTTGTGACAAAATTGATTTCTTTGGGTTATACCAGAGTTCCACGAGTTGAAAAAGTTTTGGAGTTTGCATACAGAGGGGAAATTATTGACATATATTCTCCCTCATTATTAAATCCAGTGAGAATAGAATATTTTGATGATCAAATTGAAGATTTGAGAGAATTTAACAGCGATACCCAACTGTCTATTAAGGAAGTCAAAACGGCAGTTATCGTACCTGGGGCAGAAAATATCTTTACTGAACAAGAAATCGAAGTCGGTGTCAATAAAATAAAAAAAGAATTAGCAGAATTAACAAACGTTAAATTTGAAGAAAAAGAAGAAATGATTAATAAAATTTCTGCTTTTTGCGACTTGGTATACTCAGAAGGCATCAGCGAGAATCAAAGCAGATATCTTCCATTCTTTTCGAATCAAAATAACTCTGTTTTGGAATACTTGAAGAAGACTAGAATTCTTTTTTATAGATATGAAGATTCAATATCTATGGCGAACAATTATTATCTTGAGGCGATCGATTATTTCAATGAATTGAACCAAGCTAATTTAGCTTTAAAGCATGAATTATCCTGCTTCGTTCCAGGGGATTTTTTGCAAGAGTATCAGGCGGAGGCGATTGTTGATGAAAAATCCGGATTGTCAATTACTGATATTCCTTATAATTTTTCAAATGTATTATCTGCACCAAAAGCGATAGATGAATTAAAGAAAGACGGATATAAAGTGAAGGTGTTTTTATCAAGCAACCGCTTTGATAAGTTTAAAGTTGTTTGCGATGAACAAAACCGCGAAATAAGTTTAAACAATGATATAGAAGGAGACATAAATGTCACGTTAGGAAAAGACTTATCTCGGGGATATTTAATTCCAAAATACAAATTAGCTATATTGTCAGTGAATGAAATTTTCGGAGTGAAGCCTGGAAGTTCTTATTTTATGAATCGATTTAAAGAAGCGAGAATTATAAAAAAATATCAGGATTTGCAGCCGGGAGACTATGTTGTTCACGAAGAACATGGAATAGGAAAATACTTGGGAATCCAAGAAATAGATGGATTGGAGTATCTTCAAATTCAGTATGCAGGTCCAGGGGCGAAATTATACATTCCATTAAACAAATATAGACTGGTTAGAAAGTATTCATCAAAAGAAGGGGTAACTCCTAAATTAGATAAACTGGGAGGAGCGACGTGGGCCAAGAGAAAAGCGAAGATAAGAGGTCGCATTGTTTACCTTGCTGATAGGCTGATTGAGATTGCCGCGAAGCGTGAGCAATTGCCAGGGTTTGCGTTTCAAGAAGATGATGATTATGAAAACATGTTTGACCGAGCCTTTCCTTATGAGTTAACCGTTGGTCAAAAACGAGCTTGGAAAGAAATTAAAGTCGACATGATGTCTGAGCATCCCATGGATAGATTGTTAACTGGCGATGTTGGATTTGGCAAAACCGAAGTGGCTTTTAGAGCGGCTTACAAGGCGATATTATCAGGCAAACAAGTTGCCTTATTATGCCCGACTACCATTTTGGCGGAACAGCATTTTGAAGTTGCACAAAAGAGATTTGATGGTTTTGGTGTGAAGGTCGAATTAATTTCGAGAAATGTCACTAAAACAAATCAAACCAAATTATTAAAAAAAGTTAAAGATGGTGAAGTTCACCTCTTGATTGGAACTCATAGAATCTTATCCAAAGACGTCAAGTTTAAAGAATTAGGATTGCTCATTGTCGATGAGGAACAGCGATTTGGTGTTACTCATAAAGAGCAAATAAAAGAATTGACTACCAATGTGGACGTCCTTACTTTGACCGCCACTCCTATTCCAAGAACTTTGCAAATGTCACTGCTTAAATTCCGTGCTTTATCGAATTTGTCGGACCCTCCAGTGAATAGGTTGCCTATTAAGACTTATGTTGTTAAATATGATGAAAAACTAATTAAAGAAGTAATCGCAAGAGAACTGGGTAGAAATGGTCAAGTTTATTTTTTGCACAATAGAATTATTTCTATATATAAAAAGGCTGATAGTATTCGCAAATTGTTTCCTTATGCTAGAGTTGAAGCTGTCCACGGTCAACTTCCCCCTAGCGAAATGATGGACATAATGACTAGATTCTATAATAAAGAGATCGATATACTTGTTTGTACATCCATTATTGAAACTGGGTTAGATGTTCCCAATTGCAACACAATTGTAATTGAAGGAGCAGAAAATTTTGGCCTTTCGCAGCTTTATCAAATTAAAGGAAGAGTAGGTCGTTCTTCTCGTTTAGCCTACGCGTATTTAACGTATATGGATTATGGAAAACTTAATGAAGATTCCCAGAGAAGATTAAAAGCCTTAAAAGAGTTTACTGAATTAGGCAGCGGATATAAGATTGCGACACAAGACCTCAACATAAGGGGAGCAGGCGATATCCTTGGCAAAGAACAAGCCGGATTTGTCGACTCAATTGGATATGATGCTTACATGAGTTTACTGAGCGAAGTTATAAAAGAAAAGACTTTGCAGGATCAAGCTAGAGTTCAAACACCGGTGGGAACAAAGTATGAATTATCATTCTCTTTGGATTCTCACATTCCCTCAACCTACGCGTCAGAGTTAGACCGAATCAACTTATATAGAGAACTATTTGATATTTCGACATTAGCGCAGTTAAAAAATTATAAAAAGCAAGCCAGAGATATCTATGGTCACTTTCCAGAGGAATTAGAAAATTGCTTTGTCAAAAAGGAAATTGAAATCGAATTATCTAAACCTATCATCGATAAATTCAACGAAACGATAGATCATTATGAAATAAGTTTAACAAAAGAATTTTCTAACAAATACGGCATAGCCGTTCGAATCAAAGAGATGTTTGAAAAATATGATAAATCAAAAACAACCATAAGATACTACGGAAAATATTTTTCTATTCGAATTGTTAAAACATCTGATTATTTAATGGACTTGTTGGATATAACAAAATCCTTAACTAGTCTAATTTAAAAGATTTGAATTTTAGCGGAATTTTCTTCTTTTTAATATCGTCATAAAATGGAACACAAACGATTCTTCCGTGTCTGTTTATAATCACGGGATAAATTTCTCTTAAGTACTGAGGTACTTTGTTATTTTTAATGAATTTTTTCACGCTGCTGCCTTTAATATTTGTCCCAAAAGTGTCATCGGGTTTATAAGGGCGAATAGTCACGGGGAAGTCGGATAATTTCAAATTGAATTGCTCAAAGTCGGTTAAGTCCATTTTAAAATTTTTACTTTGAATTATGGATGGTTCAGGTACTTCAATGGAATAGTTTTGTGTCTTTATTTTTTTTCTGATGTAAAAACTGCTGTAGTTTCTATACAAATAAACGTCATCATATAATTTTAATTGTAAAGATACGTTTGGCTTTTTCAAGTTTTCAAAAGCTAAATTTCGAGCAGAAATAAGAACTTTATTTGGTGTGTTTAAATAGCTGTTGTTCGAAATTATCATGTAAAGATATCTTAGTCTTTCTTCTTCGTTAAGCTTTGAGTAATTAATATATTTTGTTAGAGAAGCTGACATGGATTCCAATTTATCTATTTGTTTGAATAATTTTTCGTTCTTATTCATGATTTCTTCTAAAACTTTATCCTCGTTGATAGTAGGTAATTTAGTAGCTCTAATATAGTTTCTTTTGCGACTGAGATTGTTATTTGAAAAGTCTTCAAAAAAAGGAATCTCTTGATAATTTAAATACTTTACGATTTCTTCTTTCGTGATGTTGAGTAATGGGCGAACAACTTTAATTCCGTTAATATAAGAAACAGGAGCAATACCCCAGTAATTAACTAAGTTCTTTCTTTCTTTTTGCATTAAATAAGTTTCGACAAGATCATCCTTTTGATGAGCGACAAAAATGCACTCATAAGGACTTTGTTCGTGTTCTTCACGAAAAATTTGATAGCGAATTTTACGAGCGGAGTCCTCAAAGTTTAATCCATTTTTTAAAACTAGTTCACGAATATTCATATCGTAATTGTGCAATTCGTAGTTCAGTCGATCCGTTGTTTCTTTGACTATTTCTTCTTCAATGTCAACCCGGTCAGTATCGTGGTAGTTGATATAGATAACAACCACATTTTTAAATCCGATTGAATATAGACATTCTAAAAGAAAAGTGGAGTCAGGACCACCTGAATAGGCTACTGCGAACCGATCATCTACATCTAAAGAAAGAGCAGCCAGATTTTCTTCAACTTTTGCTTTTAATAAACTAATCATAATTCAAAAACGATATTCTCCACTATCTGGCGATTTGGAATGAGCGTCCCAGTTTGAGAAGATTCTTCTAATTGAGATCTCAAATCTTCATTCTCTGCTTTGACATTTAAATAATTAACTAAAAGTAAAACAATTATGATAAAACAAACAACAGTAATAATGGCTGAGAAAATTGAAATGATTCTATTTTTCTTTTCGGGTTTCATTGGCATCTTGTTCTCCTTCTATCTTATATAATTCTGTGGCCTTTTGAATTGACGCACTATTAGTAACTTCTTCAACTCGTATAAGCAGTTCTCGTTTATTAGGTATGTTAAATTTTATGCAATCTCCAACTTTTACTTCGGTTGAAGGCTTGGCAATTTTATCGTTCAAACTAATGTAACCAAGAATTAGCATCTGTTTAGCTACTTCTCTTCTTTTAATCAATCTGGTTACTTTTAAAAATTTATCTATTCGCATAAAACTCCTAACATATATATATTAACTAATTTATGAATTATTTGATAGATAAATAGCAAAAATCAATACAGCACCTTTAAATTAATCAAATTCATATAAAAATCAATAAAATCAATAAGCATATTAATAAAATCAATCTAAAGTATAAAAATAATTGACATTATTGTAATTTGTGATATATTCATAATTGTGAGGAGATAATATTTATGCACAATAAAGTTTTAGGTCAATGCCCTGTATGTAAGTCGAAATTGTACGTGACAGAATTAAAGTGCGAAGAATGTGGCACAGTAATCAAAGGTGATTTCGAATTATCAATTTTTGATTATTTATCAGATTCCCAAAAAAGATTTGTATCCGTATTTTTGAAAAATGGCGGAAATATAAAATTAGTTGAAAAAGAATTAGGGATTTCTTACCCCACAGTCAAGAAGATTCTAGAAGAAATAAATTTCTATTTAGGCAATTCGTTTGATTCGAATACGGTCGAAGAAGAAGATTCAAGAAAGTTAATTTTACAAGAATTGAAAGAAGGTAAAATTGATTTTGAAAAGGCTGAAATTAGATTAAAGCATATTGGTGAAGCTATATAAAGGAGATAATTATGAATAGAAAAGAATTTTTAAATAAACTAAAAGACGCTGCTAGAGATGCTTCTATTAAAAATAATAAAACACTTTTAAATAGATATGAAAAGCGTTTTGATTTAGCAAAAGAAGCGGGATTCACCGAGGAAGAAGCCTGTGAGAAATTCGGAGATATTGATTCAATCATCGAAAAATATCTATCCGAAAACGAAGAGGAAGAAGATAGCGTGGATACCGAAAAAGAAACCAAAGATTTTGCTGAATTCAAAAATTTCACAATTGATATCTCTTTAATATCGGATCATGTGAATATCCAACTCATGGATAACATTGATAACCCTGTAGTGGATTTTAACGACGCGAATCCAGATGACTATACAATTACATTGAGCAATAATTTTTTTAAAATAGGATTTACTCCAAGGGCGCATTTCCTAACTAGATGGAAATCCAATCACATCACAATAAATATTCCGAATATAGTGTATAAAGAATTCCGCATTTCAGTTGTTTCTGGAATTTATAAATTACCTAATATTCGCGCGAAAAAAATAGAACTAAAAGCTGTTTCAGGAAATTACAATATCGATTCTATATATTGTGATACTCTCAGCATAAATCTTGTTTCAGGGAATGTGAATATTGAGACGCTGGATTGTCGAGTATTAAATATCAACGATGTTTCCGGAAAAGTAAACATAGGCGAAGGTAAGTGGGAACAGTTGAATAATCACTCAATCAGTGGACATCTAAATATTGATAAAGATAAAAAAAACAAAAAGAGTTAACGAGATAGTTAAAACTAAAATCCTAAGTTAATGAAACAGCCAGCTTCTAAAAGGAGGCTGGCTGTTTTAATCTTTTTTATGTAGTGTATTTATTTTTCAACAAAAGTAATAGTTGCGCTGTCGGAAGTTAAGGAATTAATTTTCATTTTAGCTGGTATAGAAGTGTCATCATCAAAAGAAAAATTAGAAAAAACTGTATCGCCTAATTGAAGTGAAGTGGTCGTAAATAAGTCACTATTTAAGGCTGTTCTAAGATTGGCGTCGTTATCCATCAAATTTGTATTACCAGAAGCTTGCACCAAACTGGCGAGAGCAAAACTTTCGTCATCATAGCAATAACTGGCGGTATTTGAACTAATGATTTCGTAAAACGAATCATCCATTTTTTCGTCAGAGGGATTATTCGCATATAAACCATTCCAATAATAAGCGCCTTTTGTATAATTGTATGAAAATTTTCCAAGTCTTTGATCAACGTGAATAACTTTAATCCCAGGTTCATCAAAGCCTTTAATTGTGTGGGTGGAATAATTGGAAGTTGAATCCAATTCATTAAGTCCAGTCGGAGTGTAGTAGGAGATAATTAAAAACTCATCGAAACAAGTTCCATTAAAATTATTGGCTAGAATTAATGTATCACCTGAATCTTGAAACGGACTTAGCGTATATGAACCATTGTAGTCAGCGACAGTTGGAGTAATCCAACCAAGGTTGTATTTTGACAAGCTGTTGTGATCTAAAATATTGTAATCCATCATATCTAATTGGCCCAGAGGTTCACGCGCATTGCCAGTATCGTATGAGTAGTAATCGTCCAACCCCATTGTGTGACCTGTTTCGTGTATAAATGTATGAGCATCAATTCCTTCATCTGTGCCTTCATACATAAAAGAATAGCTCGCCCAAGAATATGTTCTTATGTGAGAGAATTCTTCGTTGGCATCCCAATATGTATAAGCCCATAACAAACTAGTGGAATCAATGTTGCTGTAAGGAGTGCAATAAACTAAATACATGGCATCAATATAGCCGTCGTTGTCCGAATCGTAATCAGAATAATTTAGGTCGCCATTTTCGAAATATTGACTATAAGCTTTTTCAACAAAGGAATTAGTGACATCGGTAACTGTTTCTTTTCCAGTGGTAATTTCGGTTTGATATATGCTTATTGTGTTGTCGACATAAACAAAATCCCCGACAATTCCCGTGATATTTAAGTTTCCATAGGAAGATTTGTTATAAAAGGAACTTACTGATTCCCAGTAATTAGTATCATTAGAAGTCCCAAAGAAACAAGTGTTAATATCGGTTCTAATCTTTTGCCCTTCAACAGTGTTATCAGTGATATTCGAGTCATCCGCAAACACGATGGGAACAATTACCATTTTAGAATTACCAATTGAAGGCATGGTTTCCATGCCTTTATTGGATATCATATTTTGAAAATATGATTTGCCACCAGCAAAAACGTCTGTGGAATTGCTGGCGTAATTTCCAACATCAAAAGGATTTTCAAATTCAATAGAACAAGAAGTTAGTACCAATATTGTGGTTATGGATAATGTAATATTGAATTTATTATGTTTCATATCGATTAATCTCCCTAGAACAATAGATTAGTTTAAATTAGTCTACATAATCTCCCTGAAAATTCGTATCCTGAAGATAGATGCTGAGTTTATCAGTAATATCTGTTATTTCTAAATAGATAGCATTTACATTATCATCTATTAAAGTAATGGGATCTTCAGAGTCGCCGGTAAAGACAACTAATTTGTTCTTGTGAACAACTCGATCCATTTCATCTAAAATTCTTTGGAAGTCTTTTCCTCTGAGACTTTTAAATGTTTGTAATCCTTGATAAAAAACCGGCTCAATATAAAACATAGAACCATCATCATTTTGGTAAAGAGTACAGAATTTGTTTTTAAGGTCAATCATCATCTTTTTATCAGACCATTCAACGTAATTTTTCATTTGTAATATTTCTCCTATTTAGCGCTTCGCTAATTTGTCGACACTTTTTAAATACTGCTGTTTGGTATTTTCAATCGAATGCTTTGCAACTTCGTATTCTAATATGTGTACTAAGTTATTGTAGCAAGATTTCAATGTTGAACCAATCATAATGTAATCAAACTTTATCGAGGTAGTCGTGGTAACTATCAATTCTTCTAAATACATATCAACCATATTTAAATTTTCTAAAAAAGCTACAGACTTGGGAAAGAGGTTATCAATTATTTTGTTTTTCTCATCGCTCGTTGCTGCTTTTCTTAAATCACTAAAGATTTCTCCATCTTTTATAATCATATCGTTTGCCTGTTCAGCGATGACGTTGCAAATTAGAATCATTTTTTCAAACGATTTGGATTGTATTGATGGCTTCTTTAATTTAATGCGGAGAAGTTTAATCATCATCCGCAAAGAAAGCTCGATTTCAATGTAAGCTAACGAACCACCAAATAAAGGATTGGTTGGGTCGGATAACTGCTCATTTAATTCGAGATAAGTTAAATCACTTTTCATTTTTCTTTCCTCCATTTTTCACATCTTCGAATATTTGATCAAAAGACATCGTCTCATAGGTTATATCAGCAAAACCGATTGTATTCAACGAATAATATCCAGGTTTAACTGCTTCCTTGTTCTTTTTCTTCTTGCGTTTATCAACCTGGAGAAGATTATTTTTGGACATGTATTCAAGGATGGTGTTCGCTGTTTGGTATCCTTGCGAAACATAAGATTCTGTGTAGGAAGGATCAAAATCAATCATGTTTAGCAACGGGAGATTCATCATCGCCGGAAGTCCGAAGTCGACAATGGTTTTGGGAAAATCATCGTAGTGTTTATTGTAGTGAGCGTCGGTAAGAGGAACGATGAAAAGCATGTCCCAATCATATTGCATGAGAGGAAAATATGGTTCGTTGTCTGCTTTCATACAATCTACATATGTATTTCCTTTGACATCAACAGGGTCAAAAACCATTGGGATGGCTGAAGAAGCGAGCAAGACGGGAAGTATTTCTTCTGGTTTTTTCTTATTTAATTGAAAATAAGCTGGTTCGTAATATACTTTATTCATCACTTCTAACTTTTGCGCACAGGAAGAAAAAATAGGCATATCTGTATCAAAAACTGTGGCTAAATCAAAGTACTCTTGTATGTATTTAATCAGACCTTCTCTCGTATAAAACCCGCCTTTTTCAAAAATAACTGAACGGAGTGAACTCAGGGTGGATTTGGATGGAGAAAGAATAGTTTTTTTATCCATTTTCATCCATATATCTATCATCTTTTTCGAGCTTTTTAGGCGGTATAAAGCAGTAAAAAAACTGCCAACCGATCCACCTGACATACATGTTATTTGAGGAATCAATTTATATTTTTCCATCGCTAGGTATACACCTATTTGATACGCCCCTCGAGCGCCGCCTCCATCGAGGACTAATGCGATTTTAGGTAAAGAATTCTTGTGCTTTTTCATACATGAATAATATACTATTTTTTGCACTCTTTGTAATGCCATTTGTTTTAATACTTTTTTTAAAAAATAAAAGTCAATTCGATATTATAGCCATTTTGATGAAAAATTTTGATAAACTTATATGATTGATGTAATTATATTTAATCATAATGTTTTGATTTATTGAAACAAGGTGTATAAATTGCTATTATATCAGTTGAGTATTATTTATATATGATATTAATAATAAGATTATAAGTGGTTATTCACTATAGGAATGGGGAAGATTGCTAATGGGTGTATTAGAGAAAATTTTTAGAATTGATGCAAGAGCTTTAAAGACGATAACGAGAAAAGCCGAACCTGTATTCAGTTATGAGAAGGAGATGGAGGCTCTCAGCGATGAGGAAATAAAAGCCAAAACTCCATATTTTAAAGAATTGTTAAAGGATCCTGAGATAACAATAGATGATATTTTACCTGAGGTTTTTGCTGTTGCAAGAGAAGCTGCTCGAAGAGTTATTGGACAATATCCATATCCTGTTCAGGTGTTTGGCGCAACCGTTTTAAACGAAGGTGATGTTGCAGAAATGAAGACCGGTGAAGGTAAAACACTTACCGCAATCATGGCTGTCTATCTCAACGCTTTGGAAGGTAAGGGCGTTCACGTCGTTACCGTCAATGAATATTTAGCCTTAAGAGATGCGGAGTGGATGGGTGCCATCTACCGCTTTTTGGGATTGACAGTTGGCGTAAATTTAAGAGAAAAGAACAAAGAAGAGAAGAAGGAAGCATATCTTTGCGATATTACATATACGACAAACTCGGAAGTTGGTTTTGACTATTTGAGAGATAACATGGCTACGCAGACGGAAACAAGAGTTCTTCGTGGATTGCACTATGCTATTATCGATGAAGCTGATTCAATTTTAATCGATGAGTCACGTACCCCTTTGATTATCTCTGGCGGTTCTGGCATCACTGCGAATTCGTATGAAGTCGCGGATAGAATTGTTAAGTCTTTGAGAAAAGACAAAGATTTTTCTATCGAAATTAAAAAGAAATCCGTCAGCTTAACTGACTCAGGTATAGATAAGATACAAAAAGCTTTCGGAGTTGTGAATTTGTACGATCCTCAATATGCAGATCTTGTCCATCGTGTGCAACAAGCTTTAAAAGCTAATTTTATATTTGCCAAAGATGTTGAATATATGGTCAAAGATGGTGAAATTCACCTGGTCGATAGTTTTACTGGCCGTGTTTTGGAAGGGCGTGAATATTCCGATGGTCTTCAACAAGCCATCCAAGCGAAAGAGCATGTGAAGATTAAATCAGAAACAGTCACAATGGCAACTATTACCTATCAGAATTTCTTCCGCTTGTATGACAAACTTGCTGGTATGACAGGAACAGCAAAAACTGAAGAAGAAGAATTTAGAAAAATTTACAACATGCGTGTTGTCGTTATTCCTACTAATAGACCCATTGTTAGAAATGATATGACAGATATCGTTTTTGGCTCAGAAAAAGCCAAATACAAAGCTTTGCTTGAAGAAGTAAAAGAAAGACACGAGAAAGGTCAACCACTTTTAATTGGTACTCCTTCCGTCGAAAAATCAGAAATCGTAGATAAAATTTTAACTACCGCTGGATTGGAACACGAAGTTTTGAATGCTAAGAATCACGCACGCGAAGCTCATATTATTGAACACGCCGGTGAAAAAGGTTCGATTACTATCGCGACTAATATGGCTGGTCGTGGTACAGATATTAAAATTTCAGAAGAAGTTAAGAAACTTGGTGGTTTGGCGGTTATCGGTACCGAAAGACACGAATCTCGTCGTATTGATAATCAGTTGAGAGGTCGTTCAGGTCGTCAAGGCGATCCAGGTTACTCTAGATTTTATGTCTGCATTGAAGATGATTTAATGAAGAGATTTGCTTCTCCCACTATGTTCAAGATGTTTGATCAAATGGGCGATGAATGCATCGAATCAAAAACTATGTGCAATTTAATTACTTCTGCGCAAAGAAAAGTCGAAGGTCAAAACTTCGATACTCGTAAAACATTGTTGGATTACGATGACGTTTTATCTAAGCAAAGAGAGATTATGTATACAAAGAGAGATGAGATATTATTTTCCGATTCAATTAAAGATCAAATTCATGAATATTTTGAGTCGTTTGCCCACAAAGCCGTTACAAGTTGTACCAAAGTTGTCGACCAAGAAGTTTTAGCGGATGGTCCCGCATTAATTAAATATTTAGTTCCTAAGTATTTAAACGAAAATAATATTCAAGCTGGAGATGTGGATGAGCTACCTGTAGAAGAAGTTGAAGATTTTATCACAGCTTTATTTTCACATTTATATGCTAAACGCAGAAAGCAGTGGTCTGACAAAACTGCTGATTACGTCGAAAAAACAGTTGTCTTACAAATGACAGATAAGAGTTGGACCAAGCACATAGATACCATGGCTAAGTTGAGAGAAGGCATTTATTTGCGTTCGTACGCTAACACCAATCCTTTGCAGTCTTATACGAACGAGGGCTTTGAATTATTCAAAGAAATGGCGAGGAAATCGCCGCTAATATTA
>Ga0265294_10005725_pt1 | contig 15116 bp, 9 predicted proteins | sample MunlanPumphouse3_FD_192504 | JGI IMG/M metagenome (GOLD analysis project Ga0265294, IMG submission 192504) | Groundwater microbial communities from a municipal landfill in Southern Ontario, Canada - Pumphouse #3 | ecosystem: Environmental > Aquatic > Deep subsurface > Groundwater | place... | reverse complement strand
AAGTTATAGTTTCCTGTGAAGATGTTATCAATCATAAAGTAGCCGGTTTCATCTGTTGTGGCAGCAAATACTGTAAAGTCTGTTAGGGTAACTTCCACTCCTGAAAGCGGTGTTGCTTCATCAGTAAAAACGAATCCGGAAAAAGAAGTAAGAGTAGTGCTTGTTAAAGTAACATTAACTTCCAGGCTTGCATCATTCTCAACAGCAATATCTTCTATAATTTGAGTTTCATATCCTTCGCAAGAAACCTTTAGATCATACACGCCGGCATAGAGTGGACGGTAATAATCACCGTGTAGTTCTGAGCTGAAAACATACGATTTATCTTGTTCTGAATCATGGTCAAGAATCTCAATCTTAGCTACTAACGGCTCACCTAGAGCATCGGTAACGACGCCTTGGATGCCATAATTTACCTGTCTTATCCATTCTATCATTGATTGATAATTATAATCCCAATGATTATTTAATTGGCTAGTAGGAAGTATTTTCTGCGAGGAGAGTTCTAAAGTAATTTCGCGTGTTTGCTTATAATAAGTGAACCAGTCTTGACGACCTCCTAAAACAGAGTACCAATCATAGCCATTGGTAATACCGTTTTCGAAATCTGTCATATATGAGTTTGGAGCATTCTCATGCACAGTATCTGCATACATTCTTGAAATATAATGAAACCAGTTGTTATCAGGATGTCTTCTTTGCCATGTATCCCAAGGGTAATTAACAACTTCAGCACCACTATGAGTATTAGAAGAGAAGACAAAGTTGTGCTGGTCTGCATAATTCATCATAATTATAGTCTCAGGTTGCCAGCTTTCGTTATCAGGATGATCTACACCTGTAGGGGTTGGGTAATTTCTATTTAAATCAACACCATTGGCATTGTAGCGTGTAGCACCATTTATTGTGTTATCGTTATTTGTGTATAAGCCATCAGGATTGGAAAGCGGATTAATATAAATCTGAGTATTATTAACAATCTCTGCTATTTCGGGATCAGTTTCATAATTAACAAGTAAATAATCAATTAAGCGAAGAAAGAGAACATAGCAAACTATCTCATCACCATGCATTTGACCGGTATAAAACAATTTGGGTTCTGCTTCATCAACAGTTACATTATCAGAGATTTTAGCAACCAGGATCTCTCTGTTATCAACACTCGTACCAATACTTTCCACACTACAGAGGTTAGGATAGTCAATGGCAAATTGTTCCATCATGGCAATATAGGTTGAATAATTTGGATATGAATCCCATTCTCTCATCTCATCAATACTAGAAGCAGTTGGTATATCTATAGTTTTAGAAGGATTGGTCAGGAGTTCAAGTGCTTCATATTCTTGGGAGACTCTGATAAATTGCTTTGGATTAGCATAAGCATAAACGAATTCAGCATCGAACTTATCGACAGAACAAAGCTTATTTATCTCATTTATAGTTGTTTTATAGGTGTAAGGTATTTTAAAATAATACTCAACATAATCAAAAGCGTGAATGCTAAGGGCAAGTGTCATAATAAAAAGTAAAACTAAAATCTTGTGTTTCATAAAAGCGTAACTCCTCTCGTCAATCAGTACATCATGCTATTTTATAAACTAAACAAAAGATGTCAATATTTTATCCAAATATTCAGGCAAAATTCTTTATTATTTTTACATTTGACAATTATCCTTAACTTTTCATTATTGCTTAATCTGCTTATTGGAGAATAAAATATGAAATACGACATTGTAAAAGATAAAATTGCCTTTCTGATTAACTTGTTTCCCTGGTTAAGAAAACTATTCTATAAAGCTCTAAATTGCTTAATCTTAAGACAACAATATGTAATGGAACTTATCTCAGAAATGTTTCCTGATAAGAGTGCTTCTTTCAAGATGTATGATGCAGGTGGGGGATATCTGCAATATACCGATTTCGTGCTTACTAAATATCCCAGTGCTGAAGTTTTTGCTGTTGATATCAAAGAAGACTACATTGATGATTATTATAGTTATATCAGAAAAAGTGACAAGCAAGCAAGATTCTCACACCAATGTGCTGATCTGCAAGAATTCAAACCTCGGGATAAATTTGACCTGATAATTGCTATAGATATAATGGAACATATTGAAAATGATAGAGCTGTGCTTAACCATTTCTATGAAGCTCTAGCTGAAAATGGTAAATTACTCATCTCAACTCCTAGTACTTTTGATGAAGCTGCAGCCTTTACGGAAGAACATGTCAGACCCGGTTATGATATGGAAGATTTACTGGAAAAGATAGAAACAGCCGGACTTAGAGTAAGCAAGGTGCAATATACCTATGGGAAATATGGGGCTTGGTATTGGAAATTAGCACTTAAGAAACCTTTACAACTACTTAATTCTCATAAGATATTTTACTTATTGCTACCTTTCTATTATCTTTTTACTTATCCTTTGATTAAGCTATTAATGATGAAAGATAAAAGAAGTGATAATAAAGTAGGGAATGGGATTATGCTTGTGGCAGGAAGAACAATTAGCAATTAGCAATGAGCAGTTAGCAATTGAAGAAAAAGACCCCTAACACAGAGTTGCACAGAGGTAAAGAGGAGTTTCACAGAGTTTTTAAGAGGAAGAAAAATTAGTCCTCTGATTAAACTGAGGCTAAACCTCTTAAATCCCCTTGGGGATAAATAATTTATAATAAATAGGAGAATATATGGAAATAGTTATTACTGAAATAGATAAAACTCAAAAGAAGATTGAGAAGTTTCCGGATTTAGGTTTGACTGTTGTGTCCCGTTCAGGATTACACCCTTCAGAGCTGAATCTCTTAAACCAGAAAATTAAAGAAGAAGATTGCAAACACACTCTTTTCATAAACAATAGGACGGGAGTTTTACCAATTTATTTAGCTAAAACTTATGGAAAAGAAGCTATTAACATCCTGAACATTGATTATCATCATCAGCAGTCTGTTGAACAGAATTTAATTACCAATAAAATAAAGATTAATAACATCTGTGCTTCTAATTATCTTATGAAGGAGAAGTTGACTCAGCTATTTATTCAAATAGACAGTAAAACTTATAGTAAAGAGTATTATCAGGATATCTTTGTAAAACACTATCGGCTAATTAAGAAAAAGGGGAAAATCTTTATCTCTTCCGATAAAAGAGTTAAATGGTTTGAAGACTTTTTGAAAGTATTAAATATTACTTTTACCTTAGAGGTTTATAATAAAACTGAATATGTCATAATCTTAAGAAAGAATACTGACGCTCCTGAACTACTTAGTTTTGATGACGATTATAAACTTGAACTCCCTAATAGACCAAAATTAAGCTTCCATTCAGTACCCGGGGTGTTTGCTCATCATAGAATAGATGAAGGTGCAATAGCTCTTATTGACACAGTAAAGGCTGATGTAAATGATATAGTCCTTGATATGGGTTGTGGAGTGGGAACTGTAGGTATTGCCATCGCGAAATATTACGATGTGAAAGAATGCATATTCATCGATTCTAATATCCGTGCCTTAGATTGTGCTAAAATAAATACTGAAATCAATAATATTCATAATTGTACTTTCATTTTATCAGATGAAGGTCTAAAACAGAAAAAAGCTACTATATTTGTTGGCAATCCACCTTACTTCTCAAATTTTCGAATAGCAGATCTTTTTATAGATAATGCTTATTCAACTCTTAAAAAAGGCGGTACAGCATATATAGTAGCAAAGAACATTAAGCACATTCATAGTGCAATGTTAAAGGTGTTTGGAAATGCTGACATTATCTCCAAAAGAGGCTATAATGTGGCAATTTCAACCAAGAATTAGTTTTTTATAGGATTATATTCTGCATATCTGATATGAAATTCTTTTTTGCTATCCTGAGCAATAAAAATTAGTTTGCCTTTATCAGTTATACCTTTTACGTATCCTTCATGAACAACACCTTCAATATTTAGTTTTACATTTAGGTTAAGAATATCTAAATATTGAGCCCATCTTTCTAAGTTGGGTTCAATTTCTTTAGCCTTAAACTTGGCATATTCGACATTGAAGTTGTTTAAGAAATAAGCAATTAGTTCATTTCTATTGAAATTCTTTTTACAAATTGCATTCAATGAAACTAAATCATCTTCAGCAATAATCTTTTGTTCTTTTGGACTGAGGTTAATATAACTGCCCACTCCAAGAACTATTTTCCCTACACCTTCTAAGTCTGTGAAACTTTCTGTTAAGATGCCGGTAAATTTCTTACCTTGATAGGTAATTGAATTAGGCCAAGTGAGTTGGAAATCTTCTAAACCGGTAGCTTTTTTCATTGCTTCGATAAAGCTATAAGCAGCAATAACACCGATTAATGATACTTTATCAAAAGTGCTACGAGGGTTTAGGAAAATAGAAAAGTAAAGACCTTTGCCTTTAATTGTTGACCATTCAGTCTCATCTATTCCTTTTCCTCGTGATTGGTTTTCTGAGATAATTACTGCACCCTCTTTAATCTCATCTTTGAGAGCTAAACGAACAGTTTCAGAGCTAGTAGAATCAAGCTTATTATAAAGATGAATCTTACCGCCGATTACCTGTCTTTTGTTTTTGAGAATGATCTCATAAGGGTAAATTTTATCCTCAGCATCCATGAAGCGATAACCTCTATTAGTTGATGCTAGAATTTTAACTCCATTGTCTCGCATTAACTTAACATGTTTGGAAACTGCATTTCTGCTAATTTCTAATTCATCAGCAATTGCTTGTCCAGATATCCATCTGCCTGCACTCTCTCTGAGTAGTTTAAATATAGTCTTTCTATTATCCATAATTTCTCCTTTCAGTTTCTATGATGACGGTTCAACATTTTCATTTATCTTCGATTCTGTCAATTATTATTAACAAAAAATGTTAAAAAACTTTCAATTTACTAATTGACAAAGTTCTAAGATTCTTATTTTTTAAGTTCGATTTACTAATTATACAACAATTTATTTTCGCTGTTGTATTAATTATCATATTTATAATCATTTTTTGCAATTTGGCAACATTTTTATCACTTTACATTGAAATATTTCTTAGTTGATATAAAAAAGAGTTTTCAAAACCCTTACACAATGGCTTTAAATCACGCTAAAACCTATATTTGACATCAATAGAGGCTTTATGTAATCTGAAAAATATTCTGTATTAAATTTATTATCCTGACGTAAATTATATCTGCTTGTAAAAAAATGTCGATATACATTAAAAAAGATTAAAGTCATGATTTACTAAGTATTGGTTAACAAACAGCTATTTTAACTCTTAAAATATCTTTAATCTTGACAAAACATACCTTTTATAAGATAAAAATATAAATATATAAATTAGGCTTTAAATAGATTGACAAATTAACAAAGTCGGTTAGTATATCATAAAAGAGAAAAGAAGGGAATATGGATCTAAAACAGTTAAACTATCACTATAACAAGTTCAAATTCGGAGAAGATAATTTTCATTATCTCATGAAACACAGAGTAAAAGAAATTTTGATGGTATCATCCTTTTACGATGCCTATATTTTTGAACAAGATGGTAGATTATCTGAACAGATTCTTGGCGAGTATAAACACCTTAATTTAACCACTATTCCTAAGATTACATCCGTACCCACCAAAGAAGAAGCTTTAAGGAAAATATCAATTCATAATTATGATTTGGTGATTACCATGATGAGGGTAGGGGAGACCATTCCTTACGAATTATCTTTAGCTATAAAACAGCTTTGCCCCGAAACCCCGGTGCTGTTGCTTCTCAATAATTCAGGAGATATCAATTTAGTTAAGAAATTCCCAGAAAAGATGAAGTATATTGATAATACTTTTTATTGGAATGGAGACAGTAAGTTATTCTTAGCCATGATTAAATATGTTGAAGATAAATGGAACTGTGATTTTGATACGCGTGTTGGATTGGTAAGAGTGATCTTATTAGTGGAAGATTCTATTAATTTCTACTCTTCCTATCTACCTCTTTTATATACAGAGATTATGAAACAGACTCAACTGCTTATTGATGCAGAAATGAACGATATGAGTAAAAGGTTGAGAATGCGGGCACGTCCTAAAGTCTTGTTGGCTAAGAATTACGAAGATGCTCTGGAAATATATAACAAGTATGAAGAGTTCATCGTCTGTCTTATTTCAGATATTGATTTTCCAATGGGAAATGAGGTGTTTCTTGGAGCAGGGATTAAACTATTAACCGAGATTAGAGCTATTAGCGATGACTTACCTATTCTCATGCAATCAACTAACAAAGATTATAAAGAGATTGTATTACGTAAAAAGGCAAGTTTTGTCAGGAAACATGATCGCAGTCTGATTAAAGATCTGAAAGAATTCATTACCACTAATTTAGGTTATGGTGATTTTATCTTTAAAGATGAAGAAAATAATAGTTATGGAAAAGCCAATACGCTCACAGAATTTGAACAAAATTTATCATTAGTCCCTGATCGCAGCTTGATATATCATTCTACCCGAAATCACTTCTCTTCCTGGTTAATAGCCCACGGAGAGTTTCTTGTTGCCAAAAGGATTCGTCCTTTGAGTACCAGTGAATTTGCAACTACCGATAATTTAAGAAACTTCCTATTAAACACTTTTAAAGAAGTTAAGACATTAAGAGCCCGTGGTAAAATAATCAACTTTGATAATGCTGAATTAAACCAGGAAGATCAGATTGTTAAAATTGCAGATGGTTCTCTAGGAGGAAAGGGGAGAGGCTTAGCCTTTATGAATTCATTATTGAACTCAATGGAGTTTGATGAAAGCTATCCTGAAGTAAATATCTCTATCCCGGCAACTTGCATAATCGGAACTAATGAATTTGATAACTTTATTGATCTTAATAATATTTCTCCGGATATTGCGGAAAAGTCAGATACGGATATTCAAAAGTTCTTTTTAGACTGTACTCTCTCAAATGAACTAAAGAAACGTTTATATAAAGTAGTCTTAGAACTAACAAATCCGCTAGCCGTGAGATCATCAAGTTTATTAGAAGATTCTCAGGCGCAACCTTTTGCTGGGATTTACTCAACCTATATGCTACCTAACTCTTCAGCTAATATAAAGGTTAGATTTCATGATCTGACAAAAGCTGTTAAATTAGTCTATTCATCAATATTTGTGAAAAGAGCCAGGGATTATATAGAAAACGTTAATTATATGATTGCCGAGGAGAAAATGGCAGTGATTATTCAAGAGGTAACCGGTTCTAAATACGGTAATTACTTCTTTCCTAACTTCTCAGGTGTAGCACAATCATTCAACTTCTATCCAACCTCAGATTTAAAAAACTCTGATGGTATAGCAACCTTAGCAGTAGGATTAGGAAAATCAGTTGTGGATGGTGAGAACAACTTTAGGTTCTGTCCGAAATTCCCTAAAAAAGAGTTGATAGGAGAAGATAATTTAGTTGGAAATTCTCAAAAAGAATTTTATGCAATTGACTTATCAGATACTTTCTATGACCTTTTAAGTGGGGAAGATGCCTGCCTAAAAAAAGTATCAATCAAAGATCCCGAAATTAAATCAGCTCTCAAAGATATAGTTGCTTATTGGGATAGAAGTCAAAGCTCCTTTACCTATGGTATGTTTGCTACAGGAATACCGGTTGCAACATTTGATAATATAGTTAAGTATAATAAATTCCCTTTACCATCAATCCTTGAAGACCTTTTATCGATTGGTGAGATTGCCATGGGCGTACCTGTCGAGATTGAGTTTGCTGTAAACTTAGAGCTTAACAAACAGAAGATTAGAGCTGCAACATTTTATATATTGCAGATCAGACCACTTTCTATCAATTCTGAAGATGTGATTATTGATTCTACAGAAGCTAATCCCGAAGAGTGTATTGTCTTTTCTAATCACTCCATGGGAAACGGGGTTATTAGTAATCTTAAGCATCTAGTGTATGTTAAACCGGAATCATTTGACAACACAGCAACACTGGAAATTATGTCTGAAATAGATGCTGTTAACAGAGAAATGTTAGCCACTGATACTAATTATGTTCTTATAGGTCCAGGACGCTGGGGTTCGCGTGATAGATTTCTAGGAGTCCCTGTTAACTTTAGTAATATTTCTAACGCTAGGATTATTATTGAAGCAGGATTAAAAAACTTCAGAGTAGATCCTTCACAAGGAACACATTTCTTTCATAACATCTTGTCCATGAATATTGGTTACGTGTCGGTTCCTTACGGCTCCGGCAATAATATAGTTAATTGGAAGATGTTAAATGAATTTAAAGTTGTTACTGATAAGAAGTACGTTAGGGTTGTAGAAACCTCAGAACCACTTATAATTAAGATGGATGGTAAGCGGGGAATGTGCTTCATCAAGTAAAAGATTACTAAAGAAAGCTAAGTTGTTGCAATATACGATTAGTCCCATAAGGCGTATTATGTAAACTAACGTATAGGGAAAACAATAGATGAATAATATGAATGATATATAAATGATAACCAATATAAAGATTATAAAAAACGGAGAATATAAATGTTCAAAAGCATGACCGGTTATGGCAAACATAACTTAACAAATGAATATTATGATATTGAGATTGAAATAAAATCTCTTAACTCGAAGTATTTTGACTTTAGATTTTACACTGCCAAGGAGTATTCTTATTTAGAATCATTTGTCAGTAAACAGATAAAACAGAAAATTAACCGTGGCAACGTAGAATGTAGATTAAATATCGTAGATTTACGTGAGCCTCAATTGAAGATCAACGAAGGCAAATTAAAAGCCATTTGGGAAGCTTCAAACAGGGCTAAGAAAATGTTAGGTGCTGAAGGCGAGATTTCTTTAGATAGGATTCTACTCTATCAAGGTATTTTAGAGATGAAGCCTCACAGTGATGATGATAATTCATTAATGGAGTCTTTGCAATACGCAATAGAAAAAGCCTTAGATGAACAGCAGAAGATGGCAACTTCAGAAGGTCAGATAATGCTGGAGTTCTTCACCTCTTCCCTATCTAAAATACGGGAAGCTACGGAACAAGTTAAAATAGTAATACCTGGTTATAAGAATCTGATCTATAATAAGATAGTAGATAATATTAAAGAGTTACTTAAAGCTGAAATCACAGATGATATTTTAAGAAGAGTAGTTGTAGAAACAGCTTTTTATGTTGATAGAAACGATGTTAATGAAGAGGTTATAAGATTACTTGACCATATTAACAAGTGTGAGGCAATCTTAGTCTCTGATGATGATAACTCCGGAAAGTCATTCAACTTTATAATTCAAGAAATGCACAGGGAAGCTAATACTTTAGGTTCTAAATTTAGCATTCCTGAGACTTTTGAGTATATTCTTATAATCAAAGAAGAAATTGAAAAGTGTAAGGAGATGATCCTTAATGTCCAATAAGTCATTAATATCAAATAAGAAAGAAGTGGTTCACTTTGATTGGGTTTCATTCCCCTTTGTAGATCGCCCACAGACCTCTACCCTATTGGTCGTATTCTTGGTATTCCTCTCAATACTTTTGAGGTGGTTTATTCAGAACTCTTTCTTGTTGCCAATTGGTTGGTTTTGGATTAGTATGGTGCTGATTCTGCTAAGTATCTCATCTTACTTTATTCCTAGCCATTATAAATTTATGAATGATAGAGTTGTCGCAAAATATGTCGTTATGAAAGTAGAAAGAAAATATAAAGACTTTGGATGTTTTTATTCAGATAAACATGGTGTAATGCTTAGTACTTTTAAAACTCCACGTCGTTTAGACCCATTTCGGGGCATGTCCATTAGATTTTCTAAGACACAAGCCGAAAAAGATGAACTTATAATATTCTTGGAAAAGAAAATAGGAAAGAGATATTAATATGTATATAAAAGAAATTGAAACTAAAGTGTTAGAATTATTCAAGCAGTACCCCGGTGCTGAGTTGAAGGTTAAAGAAATCTCCAGTATCTTAAGTATTAAGAAACATGATTACAAAAACTTAAATGATACGATTAGAAAATTGATTAAAGATAATTTGTTAATTAAAGATAAACAATACATTACAAGTAATATAAAAGAAGAGACTCATGCCAAAAATGATGGAAATGCTTCCTCTAAAACAACTAAAGGAAAGGACAATAATCAGAGCCGAGATAATAAATCTAATGTACCTTTAATTGAAGCTACATTTGATGCCACATCTTTAGCTAAGGGTTATTCTTTTGGATTTGCCATTACAGAAGAGAATGATTATTTCATTTCCTCAGAAGACCTGCTTGATGCCTACCATGGTGATAAAATACAAATCGAACCCTACAAGAATAAGAATGGTAAGTTTTATGGTATTGTCAGGAAAGTTTTAGAACGAGCTAATCTCAAAATGGTAGGAAATGCCACCCGCTATGGTAAAGATTACATTTTTGTCTGTGATAATCACAAGATTCACACTTCTATCACAGTTCACAGTAATGCCAAAGATATAGATGGGATGAAGGTTGAGATAGAACTAATTAACTGGGGAGATAAGAAAAGAGGAAGATTACCACTCGGTAAAGTTTTAAGCGTCTTAGGAGAGGCTCACGATCCGGAAATTGAAGTATTGGGAGTTATCAAACAATTTGATTTACCTTTAGAATTCTCGGATAAAGTAATTGATGAAGCAGCCCTTCTCACTGATGATATTTATGCTGAAGAGATTGCTAGAAGAGCAGACTTTAGAAATGTTCCTACTTTAACCATAGATCCCATCACTGCTAAAGATTATGATGATGCTATCTCCTTGGTAAAAGAGAAATCAGGCTACACTCTTTATGTCCATATTGCTGATGTAGGTCATTTTGTAAGACCAGGCACCGAGCTGTTTAAAGAAGCTTCTAAAAGAGGTAACAGCTTCTATTTTCCTAAAAGAGTTATCCCCATGCTTCCTGAACATATTTCTAATAAACTATGTAGCTTAAGACCTGATGAAGACAAGTTAACAGTTTCTGTGGTTACCAAGCTCTCACCTACTTATAAAATTCTAGACCAATATGCAGTTGAATCTATTATTAATTCTGATGCTCGTTTGAATTATGAAGAGATTGATGAATTCTTTGCTAGCGGTAAGTTAGACCAAACTGCTGAAATAAAAGAGATGATTACTAATTCATTAAAACTTTCTAAAGCATTATCAGAGAAGCTAATCAAAAATGGTTATATCAACTTTAGGCTTCCTGATGTTGAATATATTTATGATGATGAAGGTCATCTTGCATCAATTATAGAGAGTGAAGAGACAGATTCTCATAAATTAATAGAAAACTTTATGCTTCTCGCGAATGAATATGTCGCTACTTTCTTAAAAGAGAAAGCTAAGACTACTATCTATCGTGTTCATGAATTACCGGAACCTGATAAAATCCAAAATGTAGCTAAACTCTTAAGTTATTACGGACATCAGATGAAGTTTGATGGCACATTGAATCATTCCATTCAAGAAATTCTAAAATCTTTTGAAGGGACTTTTGAAGAGAAAGTATTCAACAAAATGATTTTACGGGCTATGAAGAAAGCCCAGTATACAGTAAAACATGGTGTGCACTTTGGCTTGTCAATTCAAAACTATACTCACTTTACTTCACCAATTAGAAGATTATCAGATTTAGTTATTCATCTGCAATTAAAAAGCTTCTTAGGAGAAGATGGACATAAGTTCAACTCTAATACCCTAGTTAGTTTAGCTGAAACCGCGTCTGCCCAAGAGGTGCTTAGTGATGAAGCTTCCCGTGAGATTCTTAATAAAATGGTTCAGTACTTCATGAAAGATAGAATTGGACAGGAGTATGAAGCAATTATCACAGGTATGAATAAATCTAACATCTTTGCAACATTACTGCAATATCCTATAACCGGTGTTATCAAATTGAGTAATATCCCCGGAGACTTTTATGTCTTAGATGAAGAGAAGATGATTATTAATGGGAAAAGAAGAAAAGGAATATTTAAGTTAGCACAGAAAATAGATATCAGGGTTGCTGCCGTAACTGATGATATTTATTATGATATTATGCTGCATAAGAAAGAGAAGAATTAATAATCTAGTTGAATCGTTGATTTGTTTAATTGTTGAATTGATTAAACAGGTCAGTATTTAATTCGTTGTATTCGTTTTAATTTGTGTAAATTCGTGTAAAAGAATAAGGGCGGAATATTTTCCGCCCTTATAATTATTAATTATTTTTCGTTTTCTTTAGATAAGCAGCTTCCACAAATTTATGAAAGATAGGATGTGACCTAAGTGGTCTTGATTTGAATTCAGGATGGAACTGAACCGCAATATAGAAGTCATTTGTAGGATATTCGATAATCTCAACTAACTCATCATCAGGAGATGTTCCGGAAATAACCAACCCATTCTCTAACATAATTTCTCTATATTTATTATTAAATTCGTAACGATGTCTATGTCTTTCGCTAATCTCTTCTTTTTGGTAAATATCCCAAGCCAGTGTATCTTTCTTGATCACGCAAGGGAATGCCCCAAGACGCATAGTGCCGCCAATTTTATCTATATAAACTTGATTTTCCATTAAATGAATAACCGGATTTTCGCAAGCATGATCAAATTCAGAACTAAAAGCATCTCTGATGCCACAGATATTACGGGCAAAGTCAATCACTGCAACTTGCAGACCAAGACAGATTCCGAAGAAGGGGATATTGTTCTCACGAGCATATTTAGCGATATTAATCTTGCCTTCAATTCCGCGTAAGCCAAAACCTCCGGGAATAAGAATACCATCGACTTTTCTAAAGCAATTTTGCAGTGTTTCAGGATCATAACTATTTTCAGAATCTAACCATTCAATATTTACTTTAATGTTATTTGAGATTCCTGCATGAGTAAGAGATTGTTCAACAGATTTATAAGCATCTTGATGTTTAACATACTTTCCACAAACTGCTACTGTTACTTCATCTTTCCATGATTGGGTTCTTTTAATATATTCATCTAATTCAGAGAAATCAATCTCTTTCATTTCTAATTTCAGTTGGTTACAAATAGTTTCGTGAACACCTTCAACATGATAATTACGTGGAACAGTAAATACCGATTCAACATCAATAGCATTAATTACAGATTTAATAGGTACATTAGTGAACATCGAGATCTTATTGATAATATCTTGAGAGAAGGGTTTTTCGGAACGACAAAGAAGCAGATCCGGTATAATCCCAATCTCTCTTAGTTTTATAGCACTATGTTGAGTTGGTTTGGTTTTTAATTCACCTGCAGATTTTATAAAAGGCACATAGGTCAGTAAAACAAAAAGTGAGTTCTCTGAACCCACTTCCATTCTAAATTGGCGTATAGCTTCCAAAAAGGGCAATGATTCAATATCGCCGACAGTACCGCCTATTTCGGTAATTACCACATCGTATAACTCCCCTATCTGCTTGATTTTAGAGATGATTTCATTAGTAACATGAGGAATCACCTGCACTGTTTTGCCACGATAATCACCTCTTCTCTCTTTATTAATCACAGATTCATAAATCTGCCCTGAAGAGATACTGGAAAGCCTGGATAGAGAAACATCGATAAATCTTTCATAATGTCCGAGATCTAAATCTGTCTCAGCACCGTCATCCGTTACAAAAACTTCACCATGTTGGTAAGGACTCATCGTTCCTGGATCAACATTCAAATATGGATCCATTTTCTGAAGTCCCACACTATAACCTAATTTCTTAAGCAAAAAACCTATTGAGGCAGCAGCAATTCCTTTTCCTAAAGAAGAAAGAACTCCGCCGATAACAAAAATATGTTTAGCCATTATTTACACCCTTTTTATAATAAAATATTTTTTTGATTACTGTTTGATAATTGCACTGATTTTGAACTGATCTCTATTATATTATTCGCTTCATCATAAAACACGATACTAAAGTTATTATTTATACAACGATCATAATAATGATAATTGCAACATGTTTCCACCCCATTATTGACACCGATAAACAAATCAACACTCTCTTTACTGTTAATTAATCCACTTCTAATGATTTCTCCAAAAGAATCGTTTCCACTACATTGAATAGATTGAATATTGCCAAAAGAGAAAGAGATAATCACAGAATCGCGATACTCGTTTTTATAATAAACTTTCTCTGCTTCAAAGACTCCATTGATACTAGATTTCAAGATATTAAGCGCAACATAGCCAAAAGGTAATACTGTGTAGTAATTGTTAATTTTATTTCCTACAAAATAACTTTGTTGTTCTGAGATTTGAATTTTTAAGATATTCTCACTTGAGCTTTTCTGGAGAAAATAATCTTCGTTGGGGAAAACATGATTTATGATTTTCGTGCCTTGCACATTCATTTTGTTCACTACCGGTTCGAATGTTCCCAGATAGAAGTTTTCCAACACTTTCAAATCTATATTGTAATATTCAGCTATTGTTGTTTTAGGAAAGTTAGGAAGCAAGACTATTTTATCTGCAATTAACATATTTTTGTAGATTGCTTGCAATGATTCATTAACCATTGCTGTCTTCTCTGTTGAAAAGAAATTATCAGTGAACAAGTTTCTACTTTCCGGAAAGCTTACATCGATAATTATATTGATAAGTTTAACCCATTCAGAGAAATATGTTTTAGGAATGAAGTAATCTTCTGCTTCTGTTTCATTTAACATTCTTAGTTTAAGAGACTGAGTAGCTAAATCTAAGATGGGAAAAGCTCCCTTTTGTCTAATCAGCACAGCAAATTCTTCAATTATCTTGATATCGGTAATCTCTTTACTGCCATCCTCGCTAATCAATCCGGAAAGGACAACTATCTGCTCAGCACTGACATCTAATAAATCTTCAATTAACACTTTATATATTTCTGAAATTTTCATTATTCAACAAACCAACTTTCGCCTAAAGTAACTTTTTTTAAAACAGTAATTTCTTTTTCGAGGATCATATTCGCAATTTTCATAAACTTAGATTCATTATCACTAACATAGAAGAGATCTTTCCCTTTTGCTTGTTGAGAATTGCCAACGAATGGTTCGATATGTTTAATTATAGCTTCTGAACTATCAACTAAATTAACCTTCCCGTCAAAGAAGCTGTTAATAGCATCTTTTAAAACAGGGT